>JGI20166J26741_11463585_pt1 | contig 13280 bp, 10 predicted proteins | sample TergutCu122P5_FD_26741 | JGI IMG/M metagenome (IMG submission 26741)
ATTGAAGGACAGTAAAACTTCGAAACATGTATCTATTTTGTATCAGTTGTAAATAAATAGTTGCCACTATTAAAGTTCCAACCCTCGTATATATATATACTGGGTGGCACACGAAATGTCATACCATTGATTGTGCAGGTAACACATTTTTATTATTACAAAAGCATTTGACATCTGGTACAGAATTAATCTTCATAGGCTGGAAAATTATTCCTAATGAATAACATGTTCAATGTGACCACCGTTTTGCCTCACAACCTCTTGCAAACGAACCCTTGCATTCGTCACAAAACGGTGGTCACATTGAACATGTTCTTCATTAGGAACAATTTTGCAGCCAATGAGGATTAATTCTGTACCAGATGTCAAATGCTTTTGTAATAATAAAAATGTGTTACCTGCACGATCAATGGTATGACATTTCGTGCGCCACCCTGTATATAGACACACCATTAATTCAAGATTATCAATCTAAGCCTTTGCCATGCCATTCAAATTTAGTAAGTCCTGTTATAATCATAATCATAACCATTATCGTAATCATTTATTTAATATTCCAGAGATCCACCAGAGTGTATATAGAACTTGTCATTAGATAAAAACAGGCATAGTACAAAATGAGTCTCAACAATAAGATACATATAATAATGATTTGTGATTATAATATATAAATAAGACAAATCAAGTTTATACAAGGAAATGTGATCAGTTCAGAATATACACTCAATGAACACGTACATAATGTACCTAGACAGAACTTAAAAAACAATTCAAGAGTACTTACATAATGCACATAGACAGAATCTTAAATCAATATACCACTATAACAAAAAAATCTTGTGATACAGTACTTAATTCACAATTGACTAAGGTACTCTCCATTGTGTAAAATGAACATGTGAATAAAAAATTTTTCAGAGCACTTTAAAATTTTTTTTGGTTACCAGAAACATTTTTAATCTCCAAGGGTAAATTATTAAAAATGTTTATCCCCAAATAATAAGCTCCTTTTTGATAAATGGTTAAGTTTGCTTGAGGAAGGTATAAATTATTTCTTTGTCTAGTGTCTAAATCGTGATATTCCTTCTTTGTTAAAAAAAAATTGTTTTGAACTACAAACATTAATAAATATAACATATATTTTGATATCAAAGGCAAAATTTTTAATTTCTTAAGTAAATTTCTACACGAAACTCTATTCCCACATCCTTCCATGATTCTAATTGCCTTTTTTTGTATTCTAAAAATTATGGAGCTATGCGACGAGTTTCCCCAAAATATAATTCCATAGCTCATAACCGAGTGAAAAAAAGCATAATAAATCACTTTTCATGATGAGGCAGACATATATGTTTTGGCATTTATAATTATATAACAAGCCTTACTTAACGTGTTATGATTATACTGTACAACCTAAATCTGTATGTCATTTACGTATGCATTTTTTTGTGTGCAGAAGAAAACATTTAAATTTACTTGTCTACTGTGTTAGGCTTGGCAAAGGGTTGCAGATGCTAAAAGTGTATTAAATGAAATAGAAAGAAGATATATCAATTAAATAAAGCAAGAACATGCTCCTACCACCTCAAATTTACTGTCATGCTTCAAGTACTGCAGCAGAGATTAGAAGCAATGGAACAGAATTCCACATGATTTGGCAAGTTTGTGCTGACAACCCAGGACTTTATCAAAGAAAACAAACATGACACAAGAAAGAAAAAAAGTGGGCACCTCAATAGAGAGACATTGGTAAAATGTACACAAATACAGACATAATCATAATGGCTGTCTGAACTGTCACAAAGGCTACAACACCCAGAAAAATGAAGAGTGGAACCAACCACATTGACTCGCACACAACACCTAGAAAATGTGACACAACGTACTAAAATACAAGTTCCTATGGACTTACAGACTAGACCAAAGTGCTGATGAAACCTTCGACTGACAAGGCAGATCACCCCTGAAAATTAAGTCATCATTACTTTACTCATGCTACCCAAAAGAAATTTAAAAAATATTAAAACAAATATATGAAGCTTTATCAGAGATGCATACTGAAATAGAAGAAATAAATTATGTTTCAGACTATTTACTTTCTTTAAAAATGCAGCAGAAGTAAACTTACTAAGCAGAAATTAAAGCAATAAAATACGAGTACAAAGTACATAAAATTTAAGTATTGTACTTCTTTTGGGGGTGCAATGTATATTTTATTTTATTTATTACTTAGGAAGTCTCATGTTAATCTATTAATAATAATATATCTTGACAGTTAATCAATTAGGCCTATCAATGTACATGACATTAAATTTATTTATACAAATGTTGGAGTAAATGCAATGAATTGGTAACGCAGTTTATAAGCAAGGTTTGGAATATGCTCATCTTCCAAGCTTAATATAACAGTGGGAGGTAGGTGTAAAATGAAAAATATGTGCACATATACTAAGCATTTTATACTGTAAAGTAAACAACATTTGCACATACAATATTCTGTAGTGTCAAATGAACAATGCTTGCACACATATTAAACATGTAAAACTGATAATACTTGCACATACACTAAGCATGTTATGGAAGAAAATAAATAAAGCTTGAACATACACAAAGCATAATACAGCCACTCCCAGACTTACGACCATCTCACTCAAAACCAACCAAAGTTACAACCAAAATTCTCTTAAGAAAACTTGAATTCAAACTACTATAGAAAAAATCATTATAATTTTCTTTTAAACTATATTTCTACATTTCGTTGAAGAAACTCTATTCATGATATTTCATAACAGAATGACTATCTGAATCCCCCCCAGCCTGCTGGAGGATATATATTCCACCTCCTTTTGTATTTTCAACTTATGACCAGTGTTCAGAATGCATCCCGTTCATAAGTCGGGGAGTTCCTGTATAGTGCAAAATGAGTGAAATTTGCACATACAGGAAGCATGTTATAACATAAAATCAACAATGCTTGACATAACACAAAGCATGTTACAGTAAACAATGCAATTTTAGAACAGTTTTTCAAATTACCATAATCTACCACTAAAGAACTGACCTCTCAGTTACACTGCTGACTTCAGGTTGAATGACTTTCCCTTCTCACTAATAAAGCATAGTGCTAAACACCATGCAAAGTCAAGTGGAATTTTCATAGTTGTTGAAGGAATCATGTTAATGTTTTCACCTAACTTTGTCTTCTTATGGACTGACTGATTTGTTGCCCCTAGTATTATTACTTTTACAGTTAATTGTAAAGTATAACAAGTGTGTTGCTGATTTGATGGTAATGTGTAAAACCAACCCACACTGTATACCACACTGACCCTCAGAAATTGATAAATGTAATGAAATTGATTAATCCATTGAAAAATAAGGACACAAAGAAAACAAAATTCAATTTTTCATTCCATTTCCTCAGTAATTTTGAGCTTTGAGAAGCTTCTCATAATCAAAGCAACATGGATACTGCATGCTTGTCTCCTGTTAACCTTTGGCTTTATAAATTCGGAGTTAACGATAGAAAGGTAAAGTTGTCTCTGTACATACCCTAAAGGCATGTGGGCACAGCACAATTATAGCTCCACTCTTTCTTAAACTTGGCACTAGCTGGAGGTGAGAGGTCATTTCCATGCCCTGTCCCCCTTAATCCTTGGGTGAAAGATCTGTCAACAGGAGGCTGGGTGGGCCACAGAGCAAGTCTGGATGTTTTTGAAAAGAGAAAATCTCACACCCCTGCCAGGATTGAAACAAGATTCCTGTCATCCAGCCTGTAACCTAGTCACTATGATGACAGTGCTGTCCGTTGATATGTATATTTTTACGATTATGGAAAAGGTCTTATCACCATGAATTGTGATATCCAGAACAAACTGATCCTCAATTAAGGGATTATGTAAACCAAAAATTAAAGGAGAAAAAGTAATATATAGCAAGATGCAGCACTAATGCACTGAACGACTATAGTGATGAACAGATGCAGCTACACATTGGTGGCTGTCTATGAATTAGTTGGTAGTGCTGGTGTGTTGCATCATGCACCTACATCCTACAAATAACCAGGCTCAGAAATACATTGTTACTAAACTCCAGTGACTGTGGACATCTTCAACAGACTTTCCTGTAGCTTTCATGATTTCTTTCTACCATCTTTGCTGTACCTAATATTAATGTATGTTATTTTCTACACCTTTCAAATCTCTCATCAGATTGCTCTAAATGTCTCAAAATGTTTCAAAATGAGACCATTTCAAGATAATTTAGAAAAGTAACATAAACCAATATGCCAAATATGGTGAATGTTCTTACACTGGTATTAGTATGACAGTCTAGTACTTTACAGAAAGTACTATGTGGTCAGGTGCAATGCCATGACAAGAAATTCACTTGTACAGTCAAATATGAAGTTGGTCTGCTTCAACACATATGCTGGCTGTGTACATTTATAAATCTGAAAGTGGAATGCTTGATTGACTGTTGTGGAGGAACAAATTTAAAATGGACATTAAAAAGATGGCATGAACACATGCAAAACTCACTAGTATTGTTACTTGTTACATAAGAGCATAAGTCTGGTTATTTGTCACACTCTTTCAACAAGAATACTTGCCTTTTAAATCTTCATTGACATTGCAGCACAATTTACCATAGTTTGCCTGCTCACATTGTTTAGACCACAATCCTTACCTTTAGAGTCTGAGAAGGTGCCAATGTGTGACTGTACATACAACTACTCTAGCTACAGAAAGAAGTACACATATCTAATTTAAAGTAATAACTCATTTTAACCCTTTTCCATGCTGCAAGCAAGAAAACTCATTTACAAGTACTACGCTTTGCATCTGTTTACCCTTTAAAAATATCAGCAAAATAACTGTATCCAAACATCACTCAACAGTCATGTTTTTAAAAATGTAAATTATATGCCATTAAACACTAACAGAAGATGGTGGTCTACATAAAATCTAGCACAGAAAGGGTTAAAATGTATCTGCTATGAATAGAGACCCTGGTTACACAACTTCCATCTCATCAACTAATTGTAATTGAAACCAGAGATGGTTTATTTGATTAAATGAAGTCAAGGGTGTCTGTTTTGAGTAAACAAATTCCATTGTGCATGGTTGTGTTTGTTATTAAGTTTAACTGATTATGCCTTCTGAACTGAAGAGATTATACAGGGTCAAATGGGATAATGACAGTGTATGTTAAATTGATCTTTTCCATTCATTCATTCTATCATTCTTACTTTTTCATGTCTCTCCATTAATTCATAAAACTTCTTTTGTTCTTCCCTCTGATCTTTCTTGTATTCCAATATTCACTACAAACAGACTCAGCAAATCACATTCCTAAAGTCATTTTCTATACCCTTTTATTTCTTAACAGTTGTTATTCACTCCTTTTAACACCAAAAGGGTCAACCCTGGACCTAAAACTCAATGTCGAACCACATAAGAGTAATTTTTGCCAATATGCTCATTCCTTAATACAGCTGCAACTTAACTCTATAATGAATTTTAATTTACTTGACAGTATTACTTGTACAACCATTTCTTAATTATACATTGCATTCAAGATTCCAGAATTTTTCCTGTTCTTGTAACCAGAATTTTGCCCTAGTTACACTCTGTTTGAATTTTCTGTCACTCCACTCTCTTACCTGTAGGGGATGTCACTTAGATTGGACTGGCTATGTGAATGAGTAACCCTGCTGGACAGGTCCCTTACACCTGACACTGCCAGCTCATGCACTGATCCTGACAGGCTCCTATCACTTCCTCTGCGCTGCCCCAGTGCTCCAAAGCCCTGCTGCTGGAGTGAAGCCACGACCTGCTGTTGCAATAACAAAGACTGATTCGGTGCACTACTAGTCGAAGTCTTCTTCTTTGCAGGCCCACCAAATCTAAAGATCCTGAAAATGAAGTACAAAGGAATTAAAACTCCTCCAACATATTTGCATAAAACACTTTCCCATTTAGTGAGAACAATAGTGCAATTAAAAATCATCTGCTATAAGAAAATAAATTTGGCCACACTTCAGAACGGTTTTGTGTTTACCTTGTAATAACCAAAAGTATAAAAATCTGGCTAATATCTTTAGTTGTCACAAAGCTAATGCAGTCAGCAGAAAAAGAATTTTTTTTTTAATAAAGACTTTGATGTGGAACATTCGAGAACATGATCACTAAGGTCAACAGAACTCTCATAGATGAAATATGTTGTTCTTATACCTTCAATGAGGTACTACGTCCAAAGCACATGAAGATGGAAAAATTGACACCTGAACTTTAAGGAGTAATTTAGAAGCTGTAATCAAAGGTACAGTGACCTGAGGTGTACATACAGAGGCCTATAATAACAGATGGAGTGTAGTCACACACATATTTATACTTACTTACTTTTTCTTAATTCCTTATTTATTTACTTGGTGATCAGGCTTCGACAAGTGTTTTGACATTACGATGATTGTGTGTACATTACCATTGTGACTGGGTAGTACTTGAAGGATACATACTTCGTTGAAATTTCAAGACTTCACACATTAAATTATTGACAGCACTTTCTAAAATGCCTGATTTTGTATAAAAGAGTAATTTCATCCTTAAATTCCAAAAGTATCTTCTCATAGGAATGGCTCATATTTACGAGAGAAGCTTTGTAAATTTCATAGATGAAATAATATGTGCTCTTTAGAATAAAGTCAATGTTAGTGGGTTTTTTTGTGATCTTGCCATAACTTTTCACCATGTGAATCATGACATATCACTTCTGCTTTTACTGCCATTAGTTTTACATTTGTGGGTTTTGGCTTTCTGAATTAGGGCATTCCAGACCAAGACATATTACTATCAAAAATATTTTTTTGACTTTATAGCAAAACTGGACAGTGGTTTCCAACATACCTTGATGACAGAAAGGAAAGAGTGGATATTAACTATATATGAAAACAAACCCTAACACCGACTTGACTGGGGCACTGTAAAACCCAGAGTTCCTCAGGGTTCCATAGCTGGTTTGCTGCTTTTCCTCATATACGTAAACATTCCACTCTCATCTGTAAATTCGCAGTTGAACCCTACACTTTTGCTCATGAGAAGAGGAACATAACTCACATACCATTCTAACAGAGGCTACTTTATAAATTTCCATAATGACACTTTGTCGAGTTAACAGTAGGTGTAAAGCAAATAGAAACAAATTAAATGTCAATAAAATTAATTTTTTGAAATTTGTTACTAATACATATTACGCAAGTAGAGGTTATAGTAATAAGACAATCAAAAAAGTACTCACATTAAATTTATTGGCCTGTAAATTGATACCTTAAACTGGGACAAACATACTGAATATTTTTATACATTTTCACCAGGTATCTCAGTTGCATCTGTGACTGGAAACAATATATTAACCCCTGCTTATTTCAACATGCCTTACCATGAGGGCAGTCATGCCGCTAACACTAAGAGATGCTTTAAAATCAGTTTACTTTGCATATGTCTATTCCATTACCTACAATACAAGTCTTAAGAAATTCAGCAGACAAAAAACAATTCATGGCAGGTGTAAACAAAAACATCTCTGGTAAGGAAGTCATTCAAATAATTAATATATTTCCTCTTGCCAGTGAATATTTATCCTTGTTATTGTCTTTTGTTGTAGGTAATGTGGAAATGTTTTAAACAAATTAAGAAATATGAAATATAAATGCATGACCTAAATACAATCACCACATGCCAAATTGGTATAGGAAAGTTGTGTACTGTGCAGGAACCAAGTTATACAATGCTCTTCCATCCAACATTCAAGTTTTAACCATGATATACAAATATTTAAACTTTAGGAGACAAATTCCAAAGCCAATTTTATTTCTTGAGAGCCAAGATTTTTTCTGGATTAACGTGAACATTTAAACTGCCACTAAGTAAACACACAGTGACCAGCATATGGTATGCTAGGTCATTTGCCAGTACAATTTAGAGACAAGCATGTGGTCCCTTCCTGATAAAAAGACAAATGGTTTATAATGAATAGAAATTTTGAAGTTAGACAGGTGAAAACCACCAACAGTAACAATATATGGTAACTTACGACAACTTACTCTGTTACCCTTCCTCCTTGATTGTTTTTTTTTTTTAGTAGCAATTAAAGAGTTTAATCTGCCTATAACTATTAAGCTGAAATTCATTATCTACTGTACTTTGTACTACTGCATTTTCTATACACAGCATCCTGGAAAGAATAAAATAAATTCTTCATTTGTTTCAACTGAAACTAAAAAACAAAAACAAACCTTTTCTTCTGGGAAGGTTGTACTCCTGCAGCTAGAAGGTTCTTGTAATGCTCAGAGCGAATGAAACGTGGGTAGCAATCTTTTTTAAGCAAGAGTGTATATACATGCTCTGCTGCCGAGTCAAATGTAAACCTTGTTGGTGTGCGCAGTTCTTGGTGTACTCGTTCCATTGTTTTCCCATCAATGTTGATTTCACATGGTGCGCCTGGGGCCAGGAATTCACTGCAACCAAAGTTTTGTAACTTTTAAACTTTTAACTATTACGAATAAAGGAGTTTTATAGTGTAGAAAATTAGGTTATGCAGTCATTCTTCCAAATGCACAGAATGCCATAATATCATGTTTTAGTTTTGAGGAATTCCACAAAAAGAAAGAAAGTTGTGTCACAGATACAAGCACAGATTTAACTGAACTAAGTCAACACACTCACATAAGGCTGATATATGGTAAAGGTAAAGTTGTCCCTGTGCAAGGCAGATACATGGTGGGAGATAAAGCTCCACTCACTGAATTTTTGCACTAAACAGTGTAGGTGGTCAACTTCATGCCCAGGTGGCTTCATTCAATATAAGGCAGCCCAAAACATGATAGTACTTGTGAATCCTTATATGCAGGACACATACCACTACTTTAATATTTGTCAGTTTTATGGTTCCTTGTTGTCATTAATGGTTTAACACAGCATGAAGTGAAACCAATATATCTGTAAATATTGTCACTGTAGGAGTTTCTGTTTCTTTGTTTCGACAAGGCTCAAATTTCACAAGAATGAAATGTTATTATTTGTACTTTCCAGATCTTGCCACTCCAGTAGATGCCTGTCTGCTGGGACTAATTAAAGAAATGTGCATGATTTCATACCAAGAAATTAGCATTGAAAATATCCTAGAGAGTAGTAATCATGATGGCTATTACCTTCAGCATATACCATTACTGTAAATTTGCATGGTAAAGTGTTTTATTCAGGCCATGAAGCACTTAAATTTGCTTTATGCTAAAATACACTGTATTAATTTGCAACTCTAATCTCTATGAAAACTTACTCAAAAATTTCCCTCACTTTGCGCTGAATCTGGGACTGTGAACTTCGCCTCAAGTCATTCACTGCCATCCAAAACCTAATATTCTCATGACTATATTCCTTGCTCAAATAGGCTGTGAATTCCTTCAGTCCTATATGGAAACAGAAAACAGATCCCCATCAATATGACCACAGAAAAGTGTTTGCAAACGGCAGAGAGGTGTGCTGAATTTTAAGACAAATTGCTCATTCACACCACTAACTCACTGGAGAAAAATGGTGTATGTTTAATTCTCTGACCCATCATTTTCCTTTTCATAATTCACAACCAGAATAATTATTTATTTCAAACCTTATTGAAGCAGATTATATCATTTCTTCATTCATGTTTTAATAAACCCATCATTTTTAGGCACATTTGCACAGTCATGAAAATTACCTGTTAGCTTAGTCATGTCTGATGGTCCATCTGTCCACCCATCCATCCACCTGTCTGCATGTATCAACTAGGCTGTCTCTGGATAGATTTGTGTCAAATTTAACATTGGAGACTTTATGAAAAATTTGTCAAGAAAATGTAAATTTGATTAAAATTGGATAAAAATTTGGCATTTGCCATGAAGAGCTAAGAGTGTTTCATATTGTTAACTGTGATGCAGGATCTCAACAATGCAAAGGCAACACATTTTTGCATTTCAATGAAAACAAATGGTTAGCCAAACGTACCATAATGTTATGTTATATGAACGTTGCCTATCTTATTTATATTTACATGATATAAGCTCATTTATATTTTTTTGTTACAAAATGAAAATAACAAATATTTTCATATATTTCTGTGAACTAGATGAGAGAAAAAAAGTTTATATGACACTATTTATTCATTGTGTCTCTGTCAAATGGTTTATATTCAATACATAAACAACTGCCCAAGAGTAAGTTTATTGGGTATAGTTTGGTGCGCAGAACAAAACGCATTTCTCTTTCTTAATTATTATAACTAACTGGTCTTTGTAACAGGATGTATATTAGTCCCAGAGCAATTTCATTTCATTTATTTTATCATCCGTTTGCTACATGTGTTACTCTTGGACAAGTCAATCAAAGCATAAGATAGAAAAGAAAACGATATTCAAAACATATTATGAAGAATTATATACATTCCAGTCAACAAAACCTATAAGAATCATTGTTCAACAAAACAAATGTGAACATTTAATCTGATTAATATAAACTAATCTAATTACAAAATAGCAATTTTTACAATAAAATAGAAGGAGCCTGGGGTGGCGCAGTGGTTAAGGCGCTGCGCTACTAGACGGACGGTCCCGGGATCGATTCCCGGTGGTGTCACTGGATTTTTCGGTGACATATTCCTTCCGACCGTACAATGGCCCTGGGGCCGACTCAGCTCCTAGTGAAAATGAGTACCAGGAATATTTTCTGGGGGTAACAGTGGCCGGTGCATGAGGCTGACAACCTCATCACCTTCATGTGCTGAATGTCATGGAAATCTGGGAGGCTAAACCTCCTGGAAACCTCTGGGCCACACCGGGCCTGTTACGGGACTCTTTTAACTTACAATAAAATAGGAATTCTATATTCATCTTATTTTGTGTTATTAATTATGGTTTCTACTGTTTTCTTCAAATATAAAAGCTCATTTAATGAATCAAAAGGATGATCCAGTAAAAACAAATTTAATTTTTGTTTAAAATCCCTATTACTTTCCAATTGCTTTATTGTAGTTGGTATCTTGTTGTACAAACTAATTCCCATATTTATCTTACTCTTCTTAAAGACTGATGTATTTTAACTTAGAACATGGGAATTACATCTTCTTCTTGTATCATATTCATACATGTTTAAATTCCTTCTTAAATAAATGTTTTTTTAATGTAGCACAACATCTCAAAGATATATAACACAGTCACTGTGAGAATATTTAACTCTTTAAAAATCTGCCAACAAGACGCTCTGTTATTTAAGTCCTTTAATTGATTGCTGTACCTTTTTGTTTATTTTTATATCTTTATACTCTCAATTCCCCATCACATAAAATTATACCATATCTTATTAAAGAGACAAATTTTGCAAAATAATATTTCATAACCTAAATAATATTAGGTCATCCTAGTGATGCAATCATACTAAATATGTTGTTTAACTTTGAGCACAAAACCTGAATGTGGGTATTACATTTTAGATTGTTTGAAATACTGATTCCTAAGAACTTTGCTTTAGATGTGTAATTAATTTCAGCATTATTAAAAACTGTCTTAGGCTTTACTAAATTACTAGTTTTGTTAGAGTGAAATAACCTTGCCCTTGTTGTATCAGTATTAATGATAAGGCTGTTATTTGAGAACCAAGTTTTGAATTGTTTCATGAACCTATTTAGCCTTTCCTGTATAGCATCAATATTTTTGTCTAGAATACGTATATTAATAACATCAGCAAAGAGAGCCAATTTTGCATCCTGGATGTTTAAAGGTAACTCATTTGTATATAATAAAAACAAATGGGCTTTAGGAAAGACATATCCACTGAAAGGGTTGCATTTCAGCTAACAGTCAAAAGCAATTATTCAAAGAATGCGTGTTGGAGGAATAATCTGTGATTGGCAAAACCTTTTACTGTCAAAATAATGAAATATTGTTATTGAAATTATATTTTTGAATGAGTTCAGAGTCTGTCTTACAGAGATAAAAATAAATGATGTAATAAAATTATGTGATATAGAATTAGCTCAAGATTTATTCTTAAACTAGGAAACAGGAAAATGTGGTAATTCCTCAAGGGTCAGTTCTACCACTGTCTTTGGTTTTATAACAGACAGAAGTGATCTTCCTCCACAAAGAAATATGTTGTTAGTATCCATAATATTCATTGATGACACTAATGTCATAATTACTATTAAAAATGTTGGTAATGTCTGTACTCATATGAGTAAGTGGCTTACTGTTGGTACAACAGCACTGATTCTAAGCGAAAGAAATATACATAATAAAATTTGTAGCAAAAATTCCCACAGTATGCAGTGCATATTGGATATAATGTGAAATACACAGATGGGTCTGTAAATACAAAATTACCCTGTTTACAAACTGGTAACCATCCATACTGGAAGAACCATATATATATGAGTAACAAATGATTTCAAAATGTGGTGGAGTGTTTTTGCAGTTTGAGTAATAATTCATATTAGCAACACTGACACATTGAAATCAATTTACGAGTACTTAGCCTATTTTTTAAGCTGTAATAAAGTGTGGGAAAATATTTTGTTGAGGAATGGGGGAGGGGCATTCAGCTAACAGTAAGAAGATTGCTTTGAAAAAGAAAATCCTTAGAGATTTTAGTCTTCTGCAATGTTGCATGCCAAGTGGTAAATAGTTACTGATATTTCAAAAGAACATAATGCCTCCACTTCTACCAGTCGACATGGCAGAACATCCCAGAAGACTCGAATCTTCATCAATACTTCTGTGAGAATCTGAAATCTCATAAAATTATCACAGCCACGTCTTGTACCAAACCTAGAATGTAATGAAGAAGTATGTTTAAAAAACTATAAACTTTACCTTTTCCATGTGGATGTACATTTTCCTTAAGGAATTTCACTTTCAAAAGATCATGAGAAAAATATTAGGTCATACAAGATTAGACGATGGCTACTGGAGAATTAAAACTAATCAAGAAATCAATGACATACTAGAAGGACAAAATATAATTGGGTTTATTAAAAAACAAAGACTGAACTGGTTGGGCCATGTTGAACGCATGGCCGAAGATAACAATGTGCAGAAGATCAAAAGATGGAAACCCATGTCTAAAAGACCAATTTTTTTTTCCCCCCTGGTGCTACAACCCCCATCGGGGGTTGTATTTTACAGCCCTCTAGCGGGCTTTAGCCTCCTCGCTTGCGAGGTTTCTTGATCACACACAACGACGCGCCACAGT
>JGI20166J26741_11463696_pt1 | contig 13279 bp, 10 predicted proteins | sample TergutCu122P5_FD_26741 | JGI IMG/M metagenome (IMG submission 26741)
GGGGGGGTCAGTTTTGTTACATTCTGTTCATTGCAGTTGGCAGTTTAAATTTCTTCAGAGTCTTTAGATCATCTGTGAAGTAAGGGCAGAGGAACAGGAAAACATTTAGATTTTTGCGGATTGCAGGTGCGAGAATTGATTGTTTTAAAATAAGTATTTCTTATCACAGTGTGATAGGCCAGTGGTGGAAGTTTCTATGTCATTGAATGATTTGTGTTATGAACATGGCTAGTTTGTATAGAATAAATGTCGAGCAGACCAATGGGAGGTGGGTGGAATCCACGAATATGTGGTATCTTTTGTACATATAATCTTCATCTTCAGTAGTTTCATTATGATTGCTTGACCTAAACAAAACTTCTTGCATTTTAGTCTTATGTTTTCTGTTCTTCATTCAGTGACATAATAATTGCCAAGCTGTAATATGCTTCTGAATCAGAAATCATCAAGAGCATGATTCTCACATGATGATTGTGTTTGTTGGGTAAATACCACATTAGTCATGCCAGATCTTTGATATCATTTGCATGAATAAGCAGTGAACTATTGGTGTGGAGTATAATTTTGATGATCGTGTGTGAGTTGTGTGTGATGGATATTGTTTTTGTTAGCTGTAGTGGTCAGTATTGTTGACTGCCTGTAATTGTGCTGAGGAAGGGGGCGAGATATATCATGACATTGCCAGATTGCTTGCTGTGCCTAGTGAGCTGTGCATTTTTATGTAAAGATGGCACCAACTAATTATAGTGAACACTTGCACCATTTGTATTTAACATGATAAAAAGTGGAGTAAAGTTGCAGTTTATTTAATTTGAAGTCCCATTGTCATTGTCATTGTCATTATTATCATTGTCATCATGATCGTCGTCATTCACAAACACCAACATAACCACCACACGATGCAGAGCTGTAACTTTGGGTCTCCAATTTTGGTTGTGGGTTCCAGGATATCATGTCATGCAAGCTGATAGGGTACATAAAGGCTTGCATGTGTTTCTGCACTGACCTTGAGTGTAACTGTAAATATTCAAGAGAGTGAAAAGGGTTTCAAACAAAAGATGTGGAGGAAAATGAAACATGTTTTATACTTAATATACCCTATTTACCCAAATGCAGAATGACCCTGATCTGAGGCTATCCCCAAATAAAAACACATCTGCAGAGAAAAAATGTATTTATCAACTTCCAAGGAAGTCCCTCTGATAGGACATCGACTGAGAAATGTTGTACTGTTTCATGTAGTACATACACAAAACATGTCACCATATACCTTTACCAGTTAGTGTCACTGTCTCCACCTTTATTGTTTTTACAGTGTCCATCTTCATATCCTTGTCTTCCTCACACTCACTCCTTCCATTTTCATCCTCTTCATTATCATTCCACAACATATCATCAGACCCATCGGTTCATTGTAGTAGGTACACAGAATTTTAACCCCTTCACGGTCACTTCTAGTGAGATGTATTGCCATGTTCATCGACAAAGAAGAGTCATGCTAGCCTTCTTGATTCCATCTGGGGTCAAAGCATTGTCCCCTCCCCAGAACCACTCATGAGACACCTGCTTTAGGTGGTGTTTAACCACAAATAATGCTTGCAGGTGTGAATCTGTCCTCCCAGGTGTGACTAAAATGTCAGTGTTCTTCGAAATGATGGTGACTTTTGTTTCTAATGTTCACCCTTTGGCACCGGAAGTAACATAAGTATGTTTGCTGTTTTGCAGCAATCATATGCGGCCCGCAATCAAATTCAAGTCTCTGGAGATCACCACAGGCATTTAATTCTGGTGACTAAGGGTTAAATATCCAATAATTGCATCCAACACCTTCGTACCCCATTTCCTCAGGAGCACCCCTGGCATGTTTTCCACACCACTGCTGACCGATCCTTAAGAAGAACTTTGGTCTAAGTTGACATCTGATAATGATTCCTGTAGGGGAGGCATACATGCTGTGGGACCAAAAGGGCTTGAACCCATTATCTGTTCTTATCTGCTTATTCCTCTAGGGATTTGCTCCCTAGACATTGTTTTTTCTTCTTCTGTGGCACTACAGCCCGACTTGGGCCTTGACCTGTTCAATCCGCTGCCTCCAGGCATCTCTGTCCTCTGCCATCCTTCTCCATTTCCTGCATTTCAGCATCCTCTTAGCATCCCTGTCCACTGCATCTAACCATGTGCCTACGGTTCTTCCAACTGGCCATCTCCCTTCTGTCTATCCTTTAATTGCTTTCTTGGACATCCTTTCATCCTTTTTCCTCATGACCCACCCACTGGAGTCTTCTCAATCCTGGTTAGTCCCATTTCCTTGTATAAGTTATAAATTTCATGATTATACCTCTTTTGCCATTTTTCATTAACCAACACAGGTTCTAGATTTTCCTTAGAACTTCTCCCTCAAATGCATTAAGCACTTTATGCAGTCTGTTACAGTGCCCACTTCTCACTGCTATACCATAAGACGTATGTTTTTAGTGTTTTATATAATTGTATCTTGGTATAGGCATTGTTTAGTGATATAGAATCACTTGATGGTAGTAACTTGCTACTATGTGTTCCTATCACCAACGTGACAGTTACGTGCATCATTTTGGTACTTGCTGTTTTGTCACTAAAGAATATGCCACGATGCTGTTGGCAGTAAATTTTATGTCATATTGATGTACACTGGCGTTTCATCGTGTCCAGTTTCACTGACAATGCATTCATTTTGTGAAGTCCAGTCAGTTGTTGCTGAACAGCAGCAAGCTTCTCCTCACAGTCTATTTGCAATTTGTGGCAAAGTTTAGTTCTCTGACAAAAAGAGCTGTTGTTCCTCCACATCATGCACACACACTAACCCATTCTGTCCATGAACTGATGCTGCATAATGTTTGATTTTACAAGTTTCCATGCTTTGTATTTTATTGCCTGACTTGAGATCATCATTTCAGTTTTTCTCTCTAAGCCCACAACTCAGTTGCTGGTTCTTTGTCATGGAAACAACCATGCTTGGTTCCACTGATACATTTTTGGGTGTTTACATTTATCATCATCTCCTTATGTTGCTGCCATTTCCAGACATTTGCCTCTGAAACCCAGAACTTTCTTACATTGCAGTTATTCATTCATGGTTAATCAGCATTAGTTTAACCCTTTGGTACCAGATGTTATATCTTTGTAATGCTTAGTGTGAGGCCCTAAATGCCAAATGTCATATAAATATATCTGCTCTTATGCAGCTACCATTTAAATTCTGGTCCTTTGCAGATTACTGCAGGCATTTAATTTTGGCACTGGAGGGTTAAATCATAACTTTGCCTGATCCCATTTGAAATTTTTTTACAAGTGTGATGAACAAACTGTAATTGCCACGTGTTTTGCCCTCTGTTTAAGTAATACTGTACACAGTTTGGACATCCATACCTTGGTTTGTCAGTACATTCCAGTTTGGTGTTGTATATTCAAATTCAAGACCAAACCCCCCCCCCAATATTTAAATGCTGAATTTAAGAAAAGACATTGCCTTGCATTCAGGTAAATACAGTTCTGTGTTTTACTTATTTACCAATAAGATACGTTGTTGGTTTTCTGATGAGGATGATCATGTGTAGCAGATGGGACATACTTTTGAATCTGGAGAAGGATTGGTGTGACTTTAAGGAAGAGTTGTGCTCATGTGTTTGTTTCAGTAACATTTGTGTTCAGTTGTGTCAAGAGTAAATCACAGGTACTGGAGTTGCAGTTGCAGTTTGCATTAGTTCATGCAACTTTTGTTACATAATGGTAGCAGTTTCTTCCCTGTCACTGTCACTGTTTTTGCCGTCAGTATCCTAAATGTTTTGAATGTCGGTTCTCACTCCCTACTCTTATGTCATCACTTTCCAACATGGGCACAGTGCATGAAGTCGCTCACTTGCCTTGTTTGAGAGGGCTTGGTGTTGGACATACATGGTCATCTGATGAGTCTATTACCATCCTCACTGCATTCTACGAATTACTTTCGTACAAATTGTCCATATCCTTGAAAACTTCACCTGTTTTTCTGTTTGCTTGTCAGCATGAAGGTGTCTCGCATTAAGTAATACACTTGTAGATACACAATTTAAATTCCCAACACAACATTCAGCCATGTTGTCAAGCAAGTCATTAGGTGCCCTGTGCAATACTTCCCAGAGGACTTTAGAAATAAATATAAATATACTCATTATTTGTTAGCATGCTCTGTTATGCTCACATGTGAGAAGCTTCATTGATTAGAACCATTGTGTCATAGTTGATATGAAAATTACTGAAACATAAAACAAGTGGCAAGTGTTGGGATACCAGCACTTCACTGAACAATTGATGGTCAGCTTATCAGCCTCTGGGCATTAAAAGGGTTTAATGTTATGTATAGGATAACTGCTTGTGACATGTAAATGGGAGTTTGGATTCATTCATGTCTTACAAAATGAAGATGTATGTTTGATGCCACAATCAGTGTAAAAGTGAACACTGGCAGTGACATGGGTGTGAATAGTGCTTCCATCAATTCATAAGTGACAAAAACATCAGTGCATACTTTTTTTTTTAATTAAACTGTGTTGTGCATTGTAGCACTAAATGTTTTGACATTTTGTATCAGTGTTTCATTTGTTACATACTTATGTTATGTGCACTAAGTGTAAGTGTGAAGGATATTGTGAATATTGAAATAGATGTTCAAATTGCTGGTCTTTAAGTTAAAATTTATAAACTATTGGTTATGTGAACTCATTTCATTGTATTCCTCTGTCCCTTTACCAATTTGAAGTGCTTGTTCCAGTCTTAAGCAAGATTTAATAATATGTGCCACAGATGTATCTTCAGGATTGAGAGGGAATATGTAATTTGTGTTTTGTGAGTGTAAAGACATTGAAATTTCCATTGGAAATCATTGAAAACAGGCTTTTTCCAAAATACGTGATCTCAGTTAGTGGAAAAAACTCTGGAGTTACAGCTATATTTATATCAGGGTACATAAAAAGATGACAAAATGTGCACCAAGTACTACTGATGTCTAGAGGAAATGCTTTCAGCAGAGGTTGCCTGTAAAAATAAATTTTATCAGGATTTCATACCCTTTCTTTTTCATCAAGTGGCATCAGTGACCATTTGTAGTGCAACTCTTTAACAAGAGGTACATTTATTTAACAGGCAAAAATTTACCAACCAAAACATTCGTGACAGTGACTTGCCACTCAGGTACAAATAAGAATTGACAGACACTTCCAACTTTACTGCCATACATTCCATTTTTTCCTGTGTACATTTTGTAATCGTAGTTTGCATTAATATGAAGCCACACGTGATTGTAAATGATATCAAGTGCAACAAATGGGCAGACCCTTTCCGAGTCATTATACATTTATATTAACATACTTTACTCTCATCTTCAGGTGATACTAAAAGGCTTTGAAAAAGTAATTCCATTTGGAGCCAAGGTTTCCACACAGTATCCTCCTTTTATCCACTATTATATTTTAACTTGTAGGTTCTCTCTTCAGCAGTGGACATTTGTTCTTGCAAGTGTTGAGTTGTAATGCCAACTGAAACATCGGTCCGATTTTCTGCCAGCTGGTGGTCCAGTCTGTACCTATGAACAGTTACTGCTACATAAGGACAGACTAATGACAAATTGACATATATTACCATCCATATCGAACATGAAGCTACACTGCTGTCAGCACTGGACTAAGCTGTGGATACAGTTGTAAGAATTATCTCGTGGTTAATGTGTTTGGTGCTGATTATCCACATTAATATTGATATAATAATAATAATAAAATAATACACATACTTTTTGAATATAGATTTGAAGTGCTTTTGCTCTTGGTAGTAAAGATCAATGAAATAAATTGCTTATTTATTCAGTTTACTATGTTAATAATCCAAATACTAATTTCTTGAAAATAGCAAAATTTGAACTAGATGTGTAACTGGTTATGAACTCCTGATATTTGCCAAGTCCTGATTCTTGTAGGAGACAGTCATTCAAAATTTTTAAAAAATCTGTAATTTATTCTAAAGCACAAAAATATGCAGAGACTTGCTGATTAGTTCTGTTAGTCCAAATAGTAGAATTTCTGTGATACTGGAAATTTGAAACTACTCAGCTGTGACTTCTAGCTCCTCTCCACTTGATCCATGTCATGTGTTATTTGTAATCCCTTATATATTCCATAGATGTTTTTGCTCTTCCATTGCTACTGTTCCATCCTTTTTTTGCAAGCTGTCATCCATAACACATTCTGGATGATCAGTGTAACCAAAAAGAACAGAAGCTAATGTGGCAAATATTAGCCGGGAGAAACTAATCATTTGGTAAAAATCGTATGCCCCAACATAAATGAATATGTATGTAATGATGTAAACAATAATTTTGATGCATTCAAAACAGAAGTTTTGATTTTAAAACTATTCACGAACTTGAAAGAAGAAATTAGTGAGAAGACATGGTGTAGAATAGAGGGCTGGTTATCTTTTGGGGGGGTGCAGAATAAAGAAAACTGATGAGGTAGGCTTAAAATTAGACCCGTTATAGTCTTGGGTGAAACGTGGAGTCGCCCAGCATGTATGTCTGGTAAGTGTTGGCAGGTTCATAATACCTGTGGTGAGCGTTGCATAATCATCCATCCTGGTTCTGATAGGGGTTGCATATCTAACTTTTAAATCATAAGACAAATCATGATGATTGCTACAATGACATGAACTTCAGAATATTTTTAAGTGGATTTAGAAGTGCCCTACACCCAGTCTCCCATCTTGCTGCCTAATACTCTTAAAGAATGAAAGTTTCTTACCATTCTGTTCATATTTATAAAACTTGGACTTTGGAATCGAAAAAAGCAAATGCAAGACATCTTGAACATTCATGTGTAAGTTAATAAACAATGAAATATCAAATGCAAATTGTTTTGTAGTCTTTCTTTTGAAATGTAAGTTCATGCTTGGCAACCACAGGCCACATTTGGCTCATTTCATGTAGTGTGCTAACACGTGACATCAGCTGAGGTTTTCATTCGTGAATCTAAAAATGGGGGGGGTTTGAAAAACAAAACAAAAAAAACATGAATAAGTTCCTTCAGTCTTAACCAGTGCCGTATCAGTTGCAGAATTGGAAGGCAATTTACAACCTCTCAATTTGTTTTAAGTGGTACATGAAAGTAATGGTGTAAGAGGCACTGCACAGTTGATGATATTTGTTCATTGCATTGATAGTACCTTTCATATCGTGATGAGCTATCTAGTCTATGCAGCTTGAATTGCAATTATGAGGGCTGAAGATTTGCTCCTGAGAGTAAAGGAAACACTTCTTTGGAATTGCACTGAGAAGAACTAACTGATTGTAGCAGAAATACATATGGCTTTAATAGCAGCATAATAGGATGAATCTGCAAGGAAGTTATGCATGCGAGTTCTTGTGATCTGAGGTTTGTTTCACCGGTATTCATCAAGAGGCACTGTACTTCAGAATCTGTCCATTTGAGATGACAGAAGTTATAAACCCTCTGATTCTAACAGTATGGACTATATTTCATGCAACAGTTTTAAACACAATCCATTCCAACATTTTCTGGAAGAAGTTAGATCAGAATGTGACACTGTTGTCTGCCATGCGCTTGGTAGTGAAATGGATTCCGAAAGAAGCAGTGTTGGATAGATTTTTCATTTGCAAACTGAAGTAGATATTTTCATGACAAAAAGGGACACAGTTGTACCACAGTTATATGAGATGGTTATTGATCTCACATCTGTTGTGTGTGTAACAGCCTACCTTAATGCAGTGAGCACAGAACATAATGGGAAGGGCAAATTACTGTATGATATATTTTCTGATGTGAAAGCTTTTGAAGAGAAACTTATCCTGCTGTGTTGACATATCAGTAAACAAAATCTTAGCTACTTTCCTTCTGGCAGATTGTTTTTTAATCTTCCATCTCACCAGGTGATCAACAGATACTGAAGAACAAGTCCATTGCCTTCATTCAACAGTTTAAGAATTAGTATTTGTCAAGGTCTGTTTTCACAAGAGAACAAGTGAAATCTGAATCCATTTGCCATGACATAGAACAGCTGCAGTGCAAATGCGAATGGATGTAGCTGAATTGCAATATGATGACACCCTGAAATAATGCTTTCACTGAGGAAAACGTACAGTAGTTTAAGGGAGCCAACCTGGAAATTTTAGTGCCATCTAAACTTCTGTGAAGAAATTGTTAACAGTATTTGCTAGCACTTGCATTTGCAACTTAGTGTATTTAGTCATGAAATTTTCAAAAAGTGGTATTTGTTCCCAGCTTACTAATGAAGACTTGCATGCTATGTTACACGTTGCTTCTTCAAGCTTCATGCAGGGACATCCAACCTGAGGAAGTCCACTCAACAGTGTGATGAAAGAGAGTGATGATTTTGCAAACATCTTTATTCACTGAATCGAGGCAAGGATTTTGCAGCAGCAGTACATTTGAACTAAATAAGTGTCTTACTTTGAAGTCCCTGAAATAAATGTGTGTATGTGTGTGTGTGTATCTGCTGCCTCATGATCTCATATTGCATTCTCAAGAACCACCTGTTTTTATCACTGTATTCTACCCAGGCAGCCCACATTATGAAGCTGAAAGTTAGATGTTGCCTGCAGGTATCAAAAGGTTGCTGACTAAATAATCATACATTTCCATTGACACTTTTCAGTTTGTGCTAACTTTTTTTTTTCTTCTGGGAATAGATGTTAACCCCCCCCCCACAGGATTGTGCATTTGGTGGCCAGATTGTAACTGAGGGTTAACTGTGTTAATATTAAAACACGGCGAGCTGGATTGCACAGTTACACCATTCTAGTAGTGAGGTTCATGGTTAATAAAGGTTAAAATGTAGAGCTCCTCAGCTGTGTTCCTGAAATGCTCTCTGTGGTCATATCGTAGGAAACTTGAAACAGAATGTGCACTGAAGTAATCCACATATATTGAAGACCTTATCGAGTGAAGTCTGAGACTTTATTTTTGAAACTGTGGAAAACTAACTTCACACACCATCTCTGAATTTGTTTCTTCATCATGAAATACCTTTTAATTGCATGTAAAATAATTATATCATTATCAAATGTGTTTGAATTATATAATTGCCATGCTGAACAGGTCCTATAACTCATGGTAAGTGGAGCAATTGTATTGATAAAATTTTGAGTGGTTACTGTGGCTCAGTGTGAATACACTAATAAATGCCCAGAATCCTTAAAATATGTTGACTTTTTTGACTGGCTGAGTGACTGTTACCTATTCAAGAAGGAGAATTTAACATAAATATAATAATTGTAATGTACGTGCATGAATAATGAGGGAACTTGAGCTCGAATGTTACCTGATTTTCTGCCTGCACACATTATGTTTTGAACTTCTATTTAACATACTATTTTACTGAATGTCACAGTTGAGTGGTTAACACTGCTGCATATTTTCAGGTTTGATACTGGGTCCAGAAGCAAGCTATCGTGATTGGCATTTTCCCTGTGGCTCTCCTCAGTATTTTATCCAGACAAATATTGACTTTGTACTCAATGGCCACATCCTTTCTAATCTAGTTTTTACAGTCTTCTTCCCATTCAGTTGAGACTATGTTGCTAAGTAAACTCACAAACATGTTACATCTCTGTGTGTTGTGGTTGAGTGGTTATGACCACTGATTCATATTTAGGATCTATGTCTGGCTGTACATTGTGTGCCACTAATTTCAATTTGCTTGTGACATTCAGCATTTTGTAACACACCACACATTGGGCCTCAGAAGCATCTAAACTGTAAAGACAAAAACATTCACATTTCTTTCATGTGCTGTTACTCACCTACACTTGCAGCAATGTTGCTGTACAAGAGTAGCACTGTGTCTGGACATTGGTGCTTTGGGCTCATCATGTTGAGACCTCAAATTTGCTTGTCTCTTTAGTTTCAGCTGCATTTGTGCTTGATTGTTTTATTTGGACTACTTGGCTTTACCTACCCATCCATCATAAACTTTATGAATAAATATAAAAGTCATTTACTTCCACAGACACTTAAAAATCAGTGAATGAAGTTAATGAATTTAGAAGAAAACAAATTCTATTTATTTACTTCTCATACCACTGCAGCTTGAACATAGCATGTTGAACTGCTGGTTTGAGCCACATATTTTGGGGCCATCTTCTGTTTATATTTACACACCCATTCGGTATGCTTACAGTACAAAGATATTACGTAAGGCATTGTTTGTGGTATACTTGACATAACAGGTTCTGCTTCTATCGTCAGGTAAGATTAAATCCATACTTCACTTCATGAACTTACTGCATGTTAAAGTGACTATATGTACAGTGAGGGATGTGTGTATCATCATCTCATATCTCATAGTTTGTGGATCCATGGTTGGTTAGTCCAGAACCTGCTTTGTTCAGAAGAATACAGATTCTTTGAGTTTCCTCATAAACATATTTTGTTGTTTGTGTATTATTTCTGTGATAGACAGACATACATGCACACATTGGGTGCAGATGTGGACAGTAGTTTGCAGAGAAGAACACTCACTATCAGAATTAATGAAACTTAAACGTAACACAAATATAGGAGAGATGTCAAAAGTCACAAATCACAACTGAAAGGTACCTCAGACAATGGACAATGTTAATTTTAATATTCTTGTAATAATTAAAGCATGCCAGATGGAAATAAAATTATAATGGGACAGGTCATCAGCCCCATGTGACATCTACTTCAAGACAGGAAGTAATAAGAAGTGGAACATGTGTTTTATGACATATTTCCAAAATGTGTTGTTTGGTCTTGTCCCTCTGCCCTATGTGGTAGTTTCTTTTTCATTTCCTTTGGCTCTTAATTCAGTTTTGCCATTGTTTAGAGGGCATGTGATTACTATTTACAATTTTTAGGAGTATGGTTCTCCAAGAACTGCTGCTGTTGTCTGGGAATAGAGATTGGCTGGATCTGATTGACCCAGCAGAATGGGTGTCATAATAATACTCTACTTTTTCTTAATTGTGGAAGCTGAGTCAGAAGGAAAGTTGAATTGTCATTAGTCTCTGAACAGCCATTACTTCTGTCTCTCACTCACACAGACATCACACTGGCCTTACAATAGCATTTTAATGATCAAAATTGGAGCAGTTTCAGGATCTGAAAAGACCCTGCTAACACATTAGCATTGTGCTTCAGCTTGGTTACTTGTGGAACATATATCTTGATCAGTGTGTTGGCAATTTATTCTGTTTTATTGTACATATTTTGGAGCAAAGAGAATCTATGGGCTGGATAACTGGGGTTCGGTTGGCAGCTAGGGAAGAAACTTTTCTGTTTGTCACTGTGTCCAGATAGGCTGTGGGACCCAACCTGTACCAGAAGACTTGTCCTGGGTTATAGTGACCAGAGTGTGTAGCCAACCACAGACCTCCAATCAAGTGCCAAGATTGAGTTTGCGTGGAGTTATGTCTCCACTCCCTTGTACATCTTCATGGTGTGATCCATAATTATGTACAGCAAGAACCTTACCTTTACCTTTGCCTGTAACTTCTTATCTTTGTGATTTTACAAAAACTGACTAGACAATGTTGACAAAAAATTCCTTTAGTTATTGAACATATATGTTTTGTTTTATAAGCAGCAGTGGGAAATCTACTACAAAACTGTAAGCCAAATGAAATATGTCTTCCCTTTCTTCTCTCGATGGTTTAGTGGTAATTATTGGATTTTCTGTCATATTATACTGTTACTAATTGGGGTGGGTATAGTGACTCACTACATGCTGGATGGTTCAGGGTTTGAACCCAGTGGGCACGAGATTTTATGCACCCATCCATGGCACTGTCACATTTAAAGTTACAAGTGTAAAAAATGATAGTACAGTTTATTTAACAAAATTGTGCAATAGGGTCAAATCAAAATAAGTTAAATGAACTAAGCACTGAATTTGGAATCATTGGAATCCCGTAGTGGTGTTTGTTCATGAGTTGAGAGATTTGAAGAAGTGGTGCAAAATGTTGAAGGCACTTCTCTTCAAGAACTCAAACATGAAAATGATGATTGTGACATAATGACTGATGCTTGGAGTTCAACACCAACACATATGGTGCTTTGCAATATGTAACACGGTGAATGTCAGCACATCACTGTGGACTGCATAGATGATTGTTTTTATTTGCATAACAAAATTGAGGCACATTGCACTTCTGCAAAGATGGCAACATGGCAGACCAAAATTGGTGACAGTCTGTATTAATCAGAATAAAGGACATTAATCTTGGTAAGTGGAGCAGAACGTTTTATACCATATTATTATTATTATTATTATTAATATTATTCTCTGAACAAATTGTTGTCATTGATAGTGCGTAGAGTAAACAGTAATATCACAATTATTTCAGCCTCTTTACTTAGAAAAGTACAGTTAATATTAAGTACTGCTTATGCACCAACGTGAGATACTGTCATTTGGTGTTGTCTGTTTGATTAAGCAGAAATATCAGTGAGCAACTTAACACATTTTACTGATAATATTGACGCATTGTGGTGACTCTGTAGGAAATCTGAAATTTTCTCCTTTTTTCCCCAACACCTCTCTTCCCTATGACTGTTAACCTGAACGAATGGGTTGGTATTTAAATTTTGGCACATGATTTATGGAAAATGTATTATTTGAATAGGAAAAGATTAAATTATGATATAAATGACATTTTGTGGAAGATAAATGTTATTGTTGCCTAAACATACAAATTTGTAGGGGTGTTTTGTTTTTGCATGTGTTTCCATATGTGAACATAGGTCATTTAGAGGTCAAATGGTTGTTTTTGATTACTGTAATATTTTAGTACTGTTAAACAGGTACATTTCTGTTCTATTTTCTGTCCCTGTCAGAGTAATTTTCTCTGTCTTCTTTGTTTTCGATGTCCAGGCACCGTGTTGAGTCCAGATCCTCTTTGCTATTGGATGTTACACTTGTCCTTCTATTGTATGATGTTTATTCAGTTTGGGGAACCAAACAGTTAAGTTCATCAATTTAAGTAACAGTCTCTCTAAATTCAACCTGTGCAAAAATTTCCATTGGGTGTCAGAGAATTGTTATCTGAATTTCGTTTCTTTATATTCTACAGTAATACACCTTGATGTTTTTCTGACCGTGCATCATAAATTGACTATATATTAATTACCAACTTGATGCACTGATTATTATTTGTTCATAAAATACTATTCTCCTCTACATGTTTCGAGCATCAAGTGCTCATCTTCAGGAGGACATA
>JGI20166J26741_11463918_pt1 | contig 13276 bp, 2 predicted proteins | sample TergutCu122P5_FD_26741 | JGI IMG/M metagenome (IMG submission 26741)
GTTACATACCAAAATTAGCAACCATAATATAATTTATTCATCATAGAAACCCAGAAAATCGTTGTCACTGCCACTAAAATCATCTTCATGGTTGTTTTCAGTATCTCACGAAAAAGATGTTGTATAATAGATGTACAGGTATTTATAAGTTTGGAAATAACACTTACCCTCGGCACATTAGACGCAGGTCGAATTTAGGTCACATTTTTCGGGGAAAAAAAGTGCGTCTTACGGGCCGGGAAATACGGTAAATTCACAATTACAATAACCTCACTGTTGTGAGACACAGTGAGTATGATGTGCACTACAACATGAGTACAATGTGTGCTATAATGTGATGTGCACTACAAGTATGATGTGAACAACACAAGAGTATGATATGCACTACAATGTATAATGCCTATAAGTAACAACTATGGAACATGGCTGTAGAAACTTAAGAAAAGGAAGAAGGAATTCAACTGGTTTAGAACAACATGTCAGATCTTGAATGAAACTGTAATTCTTATTATGCAGCTGTTTTACCACTGCCTGCAAGAGGCACATATTTGATCATTGCTGAAAAAAAAAGATACTCTCCCAGAAAGAAATGGATTGTGTTCAAACAACCACAAAATAAGTACGGTTGAGAGAAATTAAACAGGATTTACAAAGATTCTGACACAAAAGCACTTTTCTTCACATAATACGGCAAGGATATGTTACACAGTGCTAGAAACTGCATTCTTAGTTTTACAAAATTTGCCTTAAAGAAAGTCAGCTGATACCACAGCCAGTTACAGGCTGATCAGCCACACTGTCTGGCATAGTTCATTCCATGCACAACCAATTTTCCTATATAACAGCAAATACTGACTGCATGGAGTAATGCAGCATATACACAAAACTGCATTCCATTATCAACTGTATTGAAAATTAATGCTCTAATTTGTAAAACTCTCTCACTCTACGGAATACTGCTTGCTGATAGAACAGAAAGTGCCATGGAACAGAAATGAGCTACCAGCATCTTAAATGTAACTGCCCACACTTCTCAAGCACTGACACATCCTCCAGTTCAGATTCTTTAAAAAATACCCTAAACCAACTGCATGTTTCTTGTTATTCTCTTGAATGCGGCCAGATTTACTTCCCTCCAACTTAATTCTTTGAATATGTGTTAAAATAAAATTGTGCAAAGACCATGTAACACGTGTACATTCAGTACTCGTATCAAGAAAAAATAAGGTGTATGCAAATGTAGGATTTGTTGCCCTACAGATGTACTAGATAGGCACACTTAGGGTATACATGGGGTTTGTCCCAAAGTTGGTTATCTTATAAGCATGTAAAATGAGGGTACGATATTGCTATTCAACAAGGCACTTCCACACTGAGTTGGAATACCATAATTTACAAAGTGTCGAGACATGTCTGTGACCTACTTTCAGAACATACAACGAAAACAAGCCACCTGCTCATGAACTAGTATCTGAATAAACTGTCTGAGGACACAGCAAGAAGGTTTGGCACAAACAGTTTACATTAATACTAATATTCACCACCACTTTGTTGAATTATGCTACTCCTCACTTTCTTTCTCTACTGAACTGAAAGATCAGATTACACATGCACTCAAAAGTGAGAATGTGGACAGAGCTACAGAGCACAAACAAGATCCATTTTTTCTATGACTACACAGAAATATAGGGGACAAACATGACATACTCAAAAAAATAATGCGAGTAGTTCAAAAGGCCTCGCATCTCAAAACCTGCCTTCTGTCTTACTTGTCATGCCCCCACACAAATTCCTGTTATTCACTCACCTATATCTGGCAGAATGAAGATTGGAAGATTTGACAGCAGTCTCTTTCCTTTCCTCTTGAGGCGGACCTTTAGATGTTGACAGTGATGATGTTGATGGTGGTGGTGGTGGTGGTGACTGTGGTGGTGTCTTTATGCCACTACCCATCTCCTTTCTATCATCCGACTGCAACAAACTTTCTTTGCTTGGAACTCGTCTAAAGCCATGACCTGGAGATGGCAGACCAGCACCAGATGACAGAGGCGCGGAGAGTCGGTCAGGTGTGAGGGACCTTGAGAACCTCACTGCAGCTGCAACAGTTCTTTCCATCTCCAGTTCATCAGGTCTCAGCCTCCCACGACCTCTCGCACGTGCATTCGGCAGTGTATGTGCCCAGTGTTCCTGCGTACCATACTGTACCATGTGGGATGACAGGTTTTGAGTCTGATTAGCCAATTGCAGAGCTGGAGGCTGGTGCTGCTGATGAACATGATGATGCTGGTGATCATGCTGACGGTAGTTACCTCCACTACCTTGAAATGTTACAGTACTACCATCCCATACATCTTCTGAGGTAGTTCCAATGTAATTTGATGAAGAGACCATACTTTCTGCTAGATATTTCTTTTTGAGGCGTGGTGGAAGTGAGTCATAGCAAGGATGTGGTTTTGGATTATTCTTATTGACTATGGGAAGCACATTACAATCTTTTACACTACCCCTGCGCCCTGATGGAGGTTTGGCCTGCAATTTGTCCCCATTCCAACCACGTCCTCCCGACGTTCCCACAGGCTCTACACTGCGTGTGTCTCGCATTCTATTTGTGTCCACGGATAAACTGGTATAGGGTAATGCCCGAGGTTCTGATGCCTGCCTGATTTCCCTTGACACAACTGGTACATCGTTTCTTCTCTGGTTATACTGACCTGTTGTTGAAGCCTCTGAATTCCAAGAAGTGTGACTATCTTCTTGGTTCTTCAAGTCTCCTTCAACTGAATGGCAGTTCTTACGATTACCTGAGAACCTCATTGAATGTGGTTTACATTCACTTTTTGAACTAGAAACACCACCTTGTTTCACAGTTCCATTTCCCATACCTTTGTCAACCCAATCCTTCTCAGCAGCTCCTCTTCCACCTTTTCTGTTTCCTTCATATTTCATCCTCCTGAAACTTTCTCCTCTGCCTACCTGAGGCCCATCATTCCTATCCCACACTTCCGATCTATGGAAACGTACCTCTTTGTTAGGATTATCTGAATGCGTATACTGACCTGTTTCATCATCCCAACATTCTTCCTGCACTGGCTGTGATGAGCATTCTTTTTCTCTTCTCAAATTATTCTTCTCCCTTGAACAGTTGACATTACTAGCAATTTTGCCTTCCATCACATCCACTGGAGACTTATTAGCTACATCTCGCTCAGCAATAGCTTGTGCAAGAGGTTTGGGTATGTAGATTGCCTGTTCTGGTTTCCTGTTTTTCTTTTTTGTATCACTAGCTACAGCTTTTGTGCTTCCTCCTGAAGATACATGATCCAAGCTGTTTCTCTGATCTTTAAAACTTGAGACAGGTGTTGAAAGATGGAAATTTCTCACTCTATCCTCAATGTCAGTCAGTCCCTTACTATGTTTCGATACATCAGACAGCTCCCTCACTTCACTGCTTCGTTTGCTATTACTGTTAAGGTGCTCTTGTGATAATGAATTAACTGGCTTCTTACCACCACGTTTAAACTCTTCAGAAACACTACTGCTAAGTGAATTTTCAATGGAAGACTTAGCTCTTCGAACATTATCAACGAAAACTGTTTCTTCATCTCCTTGTGCAGATTTCCGTAATGGTCCACTTCCTGGGCGATAGATTTCAACTTGTGGCTTCCCTCGACGGTTTCCCTTCATCTCATCTTTCAGTCTCATATCTTGAACAACTGAAAAATGACAAAATATTTACATCTACTGCGTTTCGGACAGAGATATATAACCCGAATGAATATGTAACCCCCAAAAAGCCTGGCAATCCAAGAAACTTAACCTAACACTGCGTGATGTCATACTCCCTGCAGACAAATAGTTCACATTAAAATACCAAAACTGTAGATAAGACATAAAAGTTATCCCGTACGTATTGTTTTATGCCACGGCACAAAAATTTATACTCCTGTACACAACCGATAAACACTGAAAACAAAGTCATTTTGCACAAATTTCCAGTTGAGTAAAGTCACAGCCCCTACTGTTCCGTATTCCACTACATGTATCAGCGTTAGTTACACAGAACAGAACCCGCTTTTACAATACACACACAAAATATTCACTCTCTAAAAGTTTTCGTTCATAGCTTACAGTTACAACGCTAAGACTATTTTTACCTTGAGAATTATCTTCCCACTTATTGCGTCCTTTGTCGACATTCGCCATGATGCCGAAGAGTGACACTGTTCATAAAAATCGACGCAATTTCGATAGTGAAACATGTACACTGTAATAGTGATAAAATAAAAGCCAGGATGGTCTTATAAAAACTCCTGTAAATTCAAGTCGGGTATCAAGTCTGCAAACGTACTTAATTCAGATTAAACGTTTATTTATTGTATTGATAATAATTTTCGGGCGATGTAAAGTTAATTCAAAGTTGTGCAAGATTTGAGTACCTCATACCTGTGGTTATCAATATTGCAGTCTTATGCGTTAACACCGTGCAGGCTGGTACATACTGCTCGATCCACTCTTAATTGTGGAGGCAACAAGCTCCTCCGAAACGTCGGAGCAACATACCAATCTACATCCTCATATTCTGTCATGGGTTATTTAACCATATTTATTTTAGCACATAGGTAATACAGCATCAAATGACAAGACAACTGTGAATTCAGAATTAAAAGGGGCATGAAATGCAAAATCTTAACCTTGAACATTCAGTTTCAACACTTACCATGAAAACTTGCAGTCAGGACGGTCTCTGGGCCTAAGTTCAAATCCCGAACATCACATAAGAAATTGGAGGAGTATTACCACTACCCTGTAATGTTTGGTACAAGTATGGGGCCAATTCACTTTCCTACCAAATGGGTGTTATCGGAGGACTCTGTAGAGGTTAAGGCCATCAGCGTGTGAAGGATGCCATGCACTTCCTGCTGACTCTGAGTTCTTGGCCTTACTTTCACCATCTTCAGGGCATGGTGATTACAAGCATGTAGATAAATGACTCTGTCAATAAACAGCCCATTCTTAGCTAACTAACTAACATTCATGGAAAGAGATGGAGAAGTGACACTTCCCTAGAATCTGATTTAGCGACAGAAACAAGATATATTGTTGTGAACAGTGGCAAAATGTTCCAGTCTGGCTACTAATGTGCCACCAGACCAACAAAATATTTTTGTCTCCTCCATCCAATAAAAGCTCCAAGTGTTTTCCATGGATCCAACTATATGCTTAAATGCCACAGAATTTCTTAGCTTGCGTCAGGTAGGTAGGTGGTTACACTGACTGCTCAACCATGAACACAAAACTGTACCACTTCACATGCATCACCATTTTACACAGACAGAATTGTCTAGTACTACTAAGTCATGCTCTTGCAATTGCCTGTGACCTCACTTATATTCCCAAATTCGTTACTATCAGTGAATGTAATGCCATAAAAATATCCTGAGTCAAAAAATTGTTTATCTCATGCTATCAAAATCATTTATTAATATTGTCTTTCTTTATTTCTCTACAGATGTGGACAGTAAATTTGAACAGTTAATGATACACTTCCTACACTCATCACAATATAAAGGACAATATTTTGTCTTGAATTGTATACAATGGTAAGTAGGCTTGTGTCGAGGAATTGCAATGGATTTGGCATAAACTGTTTCCTTTGTGGAAAAACGTTCGGCAAATAGTATTGTTTTGTAATCGCTGAATTGAGCCATTTGTTGATCCCGTGAATATTTTCTTTGGCCCTCACAGTAAGACTGGAGTCTGTAGATGGTCATATGTCCCACACATATGCAGCCCATTTCTACTCTATGAATCCCTTTGGGTTTATGGGGAGTGGACAATATCACACAGCGCCATACCAGGATATAAGGAAACCATCTACTCTGGTGTGAATGTGGGGTGAGGGATGTGACATCATTTCAAATGGCAAAGAGGTTAAAGTAAATGTAGAATTTTCAATATAATCCAGGCTAACATAATGCAAATTTCCTTGCTTTGAACTACTAACTCTCTAACTCACCACAGTCATGGTATTTATTCAACATGTTATAGCCATCCGGCTAATCAAGAAATTCCTGTTCTTAAGGCTTATCACTTCACTTGTGGTATGTTTCCTGAGCCAGTTGCATTAACTCAACCTGTTCTCACACTCTATTTCCCTCACAGCTATTTTAATAGCATGCTGTCATCAATTGTTAGGTCAGCCTTCACCAATATTTACTATGCATTTCTCATCCACACCATGTATGCTACATGTCCCACCCATCTCATTTTCCTTCACTGAATCACCCTATTAGCATTAGATTGAGAGACTAAATTATGAAGCTCTTCAGTGTATGTAATTTTGTCCATCTTCCACCATCCTCACCACACTGCTCTTGAACATCCTCTGTCTACATGAGTTTTCAGGTTGCTTGGAATGTGGTCTTTTGTATTGTTGACACCGTGCAGTCTTGTAGGTTGACACAAATATTTCATGCTTTGAAGACGGAGGTACCATGTTTCTCTAAATCATTGATATACACCTACAAGACTGCAGTGTCACAATCCAAAAGACTGAACTCTGAAAGATATGTTCTTCTCCTAACAGTAATCACCAGGTTTCGCACGAATATAAAGCAGCAAGTGGAATTACTTCTATGTCTAGGCAGGACATGGGAAGATAAAAGATTTTGCACAGAATGGTAACAAAAATTTCCATAATTTAATTGGCTCTGGGTAACTAAACCCTCTATAATCTGAACAACTCATTGCAGATGAGTGTTCTCCATACAAGTCTTAGCACATCATTTGATTTTGTGTCACATTTAAAAAAAAAAAAGTGAATGGCAATTGCCGACAATTGACAACACCGATACCCATCAAAATTATGAACTGCATTACTTCTACTCTTCATCTTCTGTGTACTGTCATTATGACAGCACACAAAGTTCTGGAGATGATGCCACTGTGCAAGCATGGTTTGGCACATAAACTTAATCAGTGCATTTCTATTGGATCAAGCAGGGATTAATGAATATAGAGTTCTAGCTCCATCAGTTCATCCTTAGCAACCGAACACATAAGTAATTAATTTCTTTGTCAGCACGAAGCAGCAAGCAAACATCAAGTTTGGTCTGAACCTTCAGAAACAGCCACATTAACAAACATAATGCTCAAAATTGTATACACAAATGCTCTGTCTTACACATATGACTCTGAATGGTTTACAATATTTAGAGAGAATGTAAAGGACCTTGAAACCTCGAAGATGATCCAAGAAGTGACCAGCTGTCAGTGGCCCAGAATCTGTAAACAGTTGCAGTTCATAAACTGGCAGCCAGAGACCACCAAATGACCATAAAAATTGATCAAGTATCCACTGCATATTGAGTGGGAAACAATTCCATCAGATTCTTCATGAAGGTTTGCAAAAGAGGAAGATGTGTGCAGTCTGTTCCACACAAATGTCATGGATGAGCAAAAGGGACACAGAGTTGCACCTCATGAGGACTCCATCCAGACCTATCAGAGTATAAAGTGGAGAACAAAATCACCACCAAGGCCCACTGCTTGCACATCTGAGGGTTAAAACAACACTGATCACTTTTTTTAATGTTATCCACAAAGAATTCATGTGTGAAGGAAAAATAGTGAACAATGAATTCCATGGTCAGGTGCTGGCAAGGTTGTGGAACCAGACTTCAAGAGTGGGACTACAATTTTGAGAGAAAGGCAGTTGATTCCTTTTACATGACAACATGCCAACACATTCTGACATCATCCAGCATACAGCCTAGTCACAATCCCAGTTCCATATCTAAGTACAGTGTTTAATTTCAGTTCTGACCCTTTTAACAAGGCTAACATGCTGTTACAGGAAGATTCCTGTATAATTTTGTACATTAACATATACGCTACTGTACAAGAAAGTTTAGGAGGTTCATAAATATAAATAGCCATATCCAGCAGTAAACAATATATGTACTTATTTCATACAAACTATGGTACAAAAATTTTACAATGCACAGATCACATTCATATATGCATACACAAAGCAAAAACACTAATGGGCACAACTAGTGAAGGTCAAAATCAATTAAGACGCACGTTGAAGTCTTCCCATTTCTTCGACATGTCCAAGCAAGGCTGGCGCTTTGTCTGTCACTCAAAGCTGCAGCCTGCCACATAACTAACAACATAATGTTAGTTGGTTTTGCTTGTCTTCAGGCCTTGGAATGTTGCACCACACCTTGTGTGCTCCAAGTTTATGCACACACACACATTAAAGACTAGATTTCTTGACAGCCATTTCAGTTCAAAGCACTGCTTCAGTCACCATTCCATACTTTCCTGTATCCAATGGCTCAGATTAATGAGGGCACAATGTGAGGAAAGGGCTAGGTCAGGGTTTTAGGCACAAAGGGTAAGAATTTTTAACAAAATACAACCATTAAGAAAATCTGAATCCAAATACTTCCTACCCAAATTCTGTATGCAAAAACAGACAAGCAGTAACATAACAGAGGCTTTGGAAATGTGATGTTACTGGTCCTTTCCCAAAATTCAGGTCATCAGTTATTAGTGTCTAATGCTAAATGATATATCACAAACTAAACTGATGTACATCATCATCTGAATAACTTGACATCAAGCATGTTTACATAAAATTTAGATGCCAACTGATCCAATTCCATGGACTTACTCAATTTAAAACTACTCATTGTGTGGTATATAAGAGCTGAGATCCATTTCTGTCAACAAATGAGTGAAGATTGGAATTAAAAATTTTTTTGGAATCACTAATGTCACTTCCTGAAACAAATATGACAATACAAACATACAACATTCACTATTCTGGAATATAATATAAATTATAAGAGGAACTTTTTTCATTGTAAGTATAGTCATTTTCACATTTGGTCAGAAAAATCCAATGTCAAGAGAATTTCTTAAAACATAAAAAGAGCTGCCAATCAGCCTTGAAATAACACTAATGTACATGGATCTCAACCAAGGAAAACACTTCCTTGTACTTATGCACAATACCATATTTTTTACTTGGAAGCCAAAGAAAACTGTTTCTAATTTCAATCTTGTGTTACAGAACTCTGCTTTGGATCAGTATTACTGGTGATTCTAGCTTCACATTATCAGTTGTACTTTGTGGCAGTGTAATAAAATAATTATTTATACATTACAATAATTTGGTTAACAGTATTTGCCAGTTCCTCATACTTTCCTGTGTTCGGTAAGCATGTCACTATCTGGTGACATATTTATGGTAATGAACATGAGCATGGGAAAGGACATGATTTCTGTAAGAAACATTAATACCAAAACTGAGGGCATTAAAAATAATTTACACATGCAAACACGCTCACTCACTCCCACATGCACATGTGCACACGCACATATCTGCAAACACTCAATGGTGGATTACAACTGGTTGAGACAGTACCAGATTCATTTCATAAATTAATAGAAATAAAACATTTTAATCACACTTCCTGCCATCACATGGTATTGTACACAGTATTGGTGTGACGAGGCTTATTTATCGTGAGGTGGGCCAGTGGGTGAGTCTTGCCCTGCTGCTGTTTTTTACTAGCAGCCTTTGCCACAACACTGGCAACCACAACACTGGGTGATGGCCCCACACAGCTACGCACATGTGGCACCATGGGGGGCCGTGCATTTGGTCCTTCATTACCATTGCGCAGGTTACGAACCAATAAAGATGAATGTTTATTTGCATTATTCTGAATATATGGAATCTCAAGACTGGATTTTCGTAAGGGAACAGGTGGTTGCTGTTGGGATGTCAATGTTCTCCTGAGTAGCATCTCATTATCTGACAACCTCTGTCTGCGTCCAAGAGGAGGTGAATCAGATTGCCCCATGGTGTTTTTACTCACTTCATACTTTCCCACCAACACCTTCACTGACAAATCCTCAACAGTAGATGCAGAACTTGGAGACTTGCACTCTTGGTGACTGCTGACGGGTGATGATGGAAGACTACGTGTCTTCAAGCCATCTGGAGGTCTCTTCTGGTCACTATCACCTGCAGGTACTTCACTGGTTGTAATGCCACATTTTTCTATCTTATTTACATACTTTGCTTCAAATTCTTTCTTCAGATTTTTCACAAGACCTGAAACACTTTTCTGGCTGTCCACAGCCTCTGGAGATCTTGGCAGTGCATTAATGTCTTTGGTAACAACTGCAGAACTGTCAACAGATGTGCTTTTTCTGGTCACATTTGTCAAGTTTTCCAACACTGTCTTCTGATGTTTCACAGATGCACACTGAGTGGTGCTGATTATACAAGGACTAGTTTCGCTCACTGATTCACACGAGACAGCTGCAGACAGATCATGTGGAACTAGACAGACTGAAGGCAGGGAATGCGAAGGAGGAGTCAGGGGTTCCATACCTTCCACTAAACTAACAGATGATGTAGTGGGGGCACTGACCGAGAGAGAGCATGACATGTGAGGATGGGAATCGGGTACCACCACTGCAGAGCAATATTCCCTATCAAAGTCCGTTCGTCTCAATATGGCACTAGACTTAAGTGTCAGTCCTTCTTCCACTAATCTATCATTAGCAGCTGCAGAATCCAAGAAAGTGATATTTGGCTGGGAGATGGCCATCTTCTCAGCAGTACCAGGACCAGTGTTCATTGATTCATCACTCTCACTGGCTATTCTTTGGTGTGAACAGAGTGTAGGAGAGCTAGCATAGTGAATCATGATGGGACTCTGAACCTCAAATGGGATGCCGACATTCCCAGAATGAGGGTCAGATGAAGGAAAAGAAAAGCCTGTGGCAGGGAGTAATCTGTCTGATGAAGGGCTCCGGTATGGACGGGGTCCATGGATCTTTACATTCATGCCTGTCGTAGAATCTCCAGTCCTGATGAGGGATGATGGGGATTCTTGATTGCCAACTACTGAAGATGCAGGAGATTCACTTCGTTGCTGAGCATCAGAACACACACGCTTCACAGTGCTAGTGACCTCCTCAAGTTTCTGCTTTGTTCTCTTCACAGTACCGGGATACCATGGTATTTCATCTCGATCATACAGAAACATGCCACTGCTGCTGCTACCAAACAAGTCATCTAAATGAGTCTGAATTGGCTGCTGCTGTTTTTCACCACGTTCATTCACATATTGCATAGGTGGCCGCATGTCATATGACCCCCAGGAACTGTTACGTGATGGTAAGGTACCTCCCCCACTGTATGTCCATCTTGTGTCTCCTGATCCCCATGAACTCTGGCGGGAAGGTGCATCACGAGCCTCACCTTGGAAACCAAGTACAACAGCACTGTCATAAGAACTCCAGGAACTTTGCCGTGATGGACAGTCTCTGCTAGAAGCCTCACTTGAAACTTCTGTTACACACGGAGGTAGTAATGGTGGTGGCAGTGGAACTGCATTTGTAGCAGGTGCAGTTCCTGGTATCACTGTCCTTTGCTGCTTGCGTTCTTCTCGTTCAAACACACGGTCCAGCTGAGCAGAGAATGGATCTCCCTCTTTCCTTGGTAACATTCTGTTCTCTGTCCCTTCTTTACTTTGTGTTGACAATCCTTCTACAGTTTCTGGATCCCCCAACTTGTACTCAGAAACAAATATCACATCCTCAGCTTTGTTGCTTACAGGTTCATGCACACATTTCTCTGCCACTTCAGTAGAAGAGGTCCAGACTAGGCAGTCACTATCTGTTGGCACCGCGCATGGGGAAATAGGAGAATTTGGTGGAGAAGAAGTAACATGTTCCACAGCGTAAACTGTGGGAGATTCTTTCTCCCCAGGGTCCCATATCTCCTTCTTGACTAGGACTGCAGTAAGCATCTGTGGAGCCACCTTGGTTTGTGACTCTGCTGTCTGCTTATCTCCTTCATCTGCCTCGCTATACTGTCCCTCTGCCTGTTCTCCATCTGCAGTATTTGGAGAGCTAGGTTTTGAACTGCTTGATTCAAACTGTGTCGTAAGATTAAGAACCAATCCTTTTCTATCCAAGGATATCTTCTTGCTTGTTGACCCATTAGTATTACTGTTCTGTAATTCCAGCTCACTGACTCGATGCTTTACTGACTGAACTACAACTTCTGCCACTGAGGAACATTCAGCTTCAGTCATGGACTGTTTCTCCTGACAGCAAGAGGCAGGCAGGTACACTACTTTGTTCTGAGACACACTGTAAGCCTGTCCATTCCCACACGGCATGCGCACATTGAGGTTGTAATTACGAGCTGCTGCATCACTCGTTTCTGCCCCAGGCAGTGCTGGAGAAATTCCTTCATGTTGGCTGGGTTCTGGTAGCTTCATTTCTAGTTGATAGCATGCCGTTCTTGCAGATGTGTCCTGCTTCACTGATGATGATCCCTCTAGGTTCAGCTGCTCCAGGGAAACTGACGTAGGACCTATCACACAAAACAAGCACTCTGTTCAAGTAAACAAGTATGTTTCTAGTTTGGGGAAAAGGGATTCATCATGTTGGATATAATAAATATACATACAGAAGAATATTTATTTGGAGCAGAGTATCCTTTTTCCAGTGTTAGCTAATTTACAATGTTGGGAAATAAAAAACAATAATATAAACTTATATCACTGGGAAACATTTTATGAATACAATGTTGAATATAGCTCTTTCCTGCAAAGATTAATGAAATGAAAAGACTCTACCTTGTAACTTAACACTAGTCACTAGCACAAACACTATTCATTATGCTACAATATCTTTTGTAAATGCTTAACAGACTATGATGCTTCTACCAATATTATCACTCTAGGTCGGCACATATTTGCTTGAGTTAAGATGGCACCAAATTTTACACTTCATTCAATCAAATGTGCATACTTAACCAATGATTCCCACACATGAGGATTAACAATTAACCAATGGTTAAATTTCAAACACTGATGTAACACAGCAGATGAATGTGAACTTTTGCTGTCCCCAAACAAAATTAAGAGATAGTCACTTGATCAGCTATTCAGCATCACATTTCAGTTACAGTCATAAGGCAAGTTGGCAATCAGGAATGTTAATGCTTTAACCAATCTGTTTATTAATACCGTATATCAGGGGTATAAAAATACCAGGCACTTGGTTGCAAAGGCAACTAAATTTTGTATGGTGATGCCTAATATTTTCAGCATAATTACTGCAGTTTTATTCTCTTACGAGGGCAGTCCATAAAGAAACCGAACATTTGAAATAGCCAGACAGCGAGCGCGCGCAGCACGCTCACGATGGTGGCGTTGTATAGCGGGGACTTTAA
>JGI20166J26741_11464029_pt1 | contig 13275 bp, 7 predicted proteins | sample TergutCu122P5_FD_26741 | JGI IMG/M metagenome (IMG submission 26741)
ACGACACGCTTGGGGTGGAGGTCATCCAGCAGGTGCCGGATGAAAGCCTTTCCGAATGATCCAGTGCCACCCGTTACCAGTACGTTGGCGTCTTCCAGAACCGACACGACGCTCCTCTCGATCGCTGATGCCGGCGTCAACCGGCGCGGCACACGTCTAAAATCATACCTGGCAGACCCTCTGGGTGGAACCGTGTGCCGCGGCATCCTCAAGACGACGAGGCCTAACTGTGACACGGCGTATCATTCTTGGCAAGACGGAAGGAACCCATGGCCAGCAAACACCTTGTGCTGCACTGCAATTCAGGTGGGGCCTATGGCATGGGCCACCTGATGCGTTGCCTGGCGCTGGCTGAAGAAACCCTCGCCCGTGGCTGGACGGTCACCTTGGGCGGAGACATCGACGAAGCGGGCGAACGCCTGTTCGTACTTGCCGGCGGGGACGCACCCGTCCGGGTGCCATCGGACGAGACCGGCGCCTGGCTTTACGAGACAGTCCGGGATACCGCAGCCGGCATCATCCACCTCGACAGCTACCTGCTGGACGATGAGGAAATCCCCCGTGGCGGTTGGCTCGTCAGCAACATGCAGGACGGTCCTTTTGGAGCGCGTCACGCTGATCTGGCCATCGACCCCAACCACGGTGCGGAACTTGAGCCGCGTGGCTCCGTCGGCAGCGATAGGCTCCTACTGGGGTCGCGGTACTGCCCCATCCGCCGCCAGGTTCGCCGGCAGATCGGCCAGCCACGTTGCACATCGGAGGCACTCCGCGTGCTGGTCGTGGTCGGGGGCACCGATCCCATGGCGCTCGGTCCCGCTGTCGCTACGAGGTTGGCCGAGGCGGATCCGGGAATAGTCGTCACCCTCGTGTCGCCGTACCACGATGCCCCCGGTGTGCGACCGCCCAACTTGACAGTGCTCCCTTTTGTCGACGATCTGCCCGCCCTGGCCTACCGCAACGACGCTGTCGTTTCGGCCGCTGGTACTTCGACCTGGGACTTCATGTGCCTGGGCCTGCCGCTGGCGCTGCTGTGCGTCGTCGACAACCAGGTGGTGGCGTACCGGCGCCTGGTCGAGGCCGGCTTGGTCATCGGGCTGGGCGAACCAGCACACACCGACTTGGACGAACGCTTGAGTCAGTTCGTCACACTGCTGCGTCAACCGGCGGCACTGCGCGGGCTCGCTGCCCGCGGTCAGACGGTCATCGACGGCCTGGGCGCCGGGCGCATCGCGGACGCCTGGACGCGGCTTCGGCCATAACGTTGCCTGGCAGCTATCGCCAGTCGAGATCGGACAGCACATCCACCAGGATGCCCAAGGCGCGCTCGAAGTCATCCTGGTCGATCAGATAGTCAGGCAACAGGCGCAATGTATGCCCACCGTCGGTGCCCTGCAACAGGACGCCGCGCTGCAACATCACTTCGCTCAGCCGGTGATAAACGGGACGATAGTCGCTCACGCCGGGGTAAGTGAGGTCGGCTCCCAGCATCAGCCCGAGCCCGCGGGGTCGTTCCAGATGCGGGCTGGCCGCCGTCGCGTCCCGCAAGGCCGCCAGGGCGAACTCACCCTTCTGGCGCACCTGCGCCAGCACGTTATGCTGCTCGAAGTATTCGATACCGGCGTTGACCACGGCCGCCCCGAACGGGTCATTCTGGTGCGAGCTGTAGTGCGTCATGTGATATGGGCCACGTTGCGCCAAGCTGTCGCGAAAGAGAGCAGCCGCCACGGGATAACCGAGACCGATACCCTTGGCCGTCGCCACCATGTCTGGCACGAAGTCGTAGGTCTGATAGGCGAACCAATCGCCTGTTCGTCCGAAGCCGGTCTGGCACTCGTCCAAGACCAGAAGAATGTCGTACTGATCGCAGAGTTGCCGAACGCCTTGGAACCAGGCCGGCGGCGGGAAGATCATGCCACCGACCGAAACAATCGGCTCGACCAGCAATGCTGCGACGTCGTTCTGCCGCTTCATCACCTGCTCCAGGGTGTCCAAAGACTCCGCCACCGCTGCCCCCGCCGCGCCGGTCTCAGGCACCGGCACGGCGTACACGTCTGCCACGCTCGGACGGGCGAAGCGCCCAGTGAAGGTGATGCTTTGCGCGCCCAGTGTCAGACCGTGATATCCCTTGTCAAAGCACAGTATGCCCGGTTTGTCCTTGATGTTCTTGGCATAACGCAGGCAGAACTCGACGACTTCGGCGCCCGTGGACAAAAGGATGCTGGACGCATTCATGGCGCCGCTGATGCGGTTCAGCCGGTGTGAACACTCGACCACTTCTTCCGACACCACGGAGGTGCTGGTGTGAACCAGGCGGTGCGTCTTCTCGGCGATGGCGGCCTCCACCTCGGGGTTGCAGTGCCCCAGCACGGCACAGAACTGGCCGGACGTGAGATCGAGATAGGCATTGCCGTCCCGGTCATACAAATAGCTGCCGCGTCCCTCAATCATGACGGCGTCTGCAAATGGTATGACTGGAATCAAGTGTTGTGTGTCACTCATGTCGCGATGACCTCTCTTTCGAATTCCCGTAGGAGACGCTCGGCCTGCGTCTCCAAATCTGCCCGGTCGTCACCTTCGAGAATGAAATAGCCACGCGACATCAGCGTTGGGCCGTCGGTCACGCGTCCCGCCCGCAGTCCCAGGCAGTTCTCTTCGTAAGCGATCAACCGATATTCGTCCCTCAGCCGCAGTGGATCGGGAACCTTGGTTACGACACAATTCTCGAAATCGAAGAACCGGATCAATAGTCGGCGTACGTGGTCAGGTCCGAACCGGGGCTGTATGCCAAGGCTGGGTACTGCCAGTTTAATGAATTCACGCACTGGGTCGACTCCAGTGGCCAGCGGTGTGAACAGGTCGTGCAGGTGATGCCCGGACGGACGGGCCGAAATCTCGACAACGAAGAACTTACCACCACTCCAGATCAAATCGGCGTGCAACAGGCAATCGACTAGGTGCAGAGCCGCCACCGCCGGCTCCATGACGGCTCGGACGTCGTCCATCGTCACCTGCCCTGAATCGTCAGCCACGGAGAAATAGCCCACCGCCTGACGATACGGCAGCGGCGTGATCAGCTTCTCCCGCAGCAGGATCGGCTCCAGATTCCCGCCGACTACGGCCGCGTCAAGGCCGTATTCCGGCCCGTCCGCGAACTCCTCCAGCAGCAGGTCGTCGCCGCTCGGGGTCACTGCTGTCAGGTGCGCCCGTAGCTCGGTGGCCGTCTCGCACACCATCACGCCGCGGCTGCCCGATCCGAATCGGGGTTTGACGACCACGGGGTACTCGTCAGGCCAGACCGCCTCGGCCAGACTGCTGCCGGCCGGGATCACCCCGACCGGGTAACGCCGTAGCCCATGTGCCAGCATCGCCTGGTTGAAAGCCAGCTTATCGGTGCATAGCCGCGCGCTCTGTGCCGTCACCCCCGGCAGCCCGAAGTGGTCGTTGGTCAGCCCAGTGGTGACCAGATAACGCCCGATTGGCACCGGTAGCAGCACGTCTGGGCGCTCTGGTAGGGCCGCCTCGACCAAGTCGGGTTGGCTGATGTCGATCACTAATGCCTTGTCCGCCGCCACCAAGCCGGCGGCTGCAGGGTTGCCATCAAGGGCTGTCACCGACAGTCCCATGCCGTGAGCTACCGAAATCGCGTGGAGCGCCTCATCGCTCGCTCCGATTACCACGGCTCGCATAGCTTCCAGTCTAGGCAAGGCGGACCCTAAGCCAGTCGCCGGGTGATGGCATTACGCAGACGACGAGCCACGGAGAGCCAGCGGCTCGGATGCATCAAGATATCGGTAATCCGGGCCCGCGCGCGCGGTGACATCAGTGTGGCAAGAAGCCCGCGGTATTGGACCTGCTCCGAACCGATGTCCGCTTCCGCTCGTGTGTTCGAGTACTGCCATTCCGGGCCGAACAGGGCGGCGAAACGGCTGCGCCAATTCGCTTCCACACTCAGATTCACGATCGCATCGGTGATGTCCTGCTTGGTGTCGAAGACATCGTCGAACAGGCGCACTGTGCGATCGGCGAAGCGAATCGTCTCAATCGAACTGGAACTGAACGTGACTGCGACGGCCACGTGAAGCGCCGAGAAGTTCAACGCCTCGATCGGGATGTTGCGATCCATCACCGGCACACCCCAGCCTTGATAGGTGAGGGTATCAGCTGGGTGCGGCTTGATCACCACCGGACGATCGCCCCATCCCTTGATCAGTGTTCGGTAGAGCTGTTCCTGTTCGGCCGCCGAACACAGCTTGTTGAGTGCCAAGGCCTGAGTTAGGATCAGCACCGCATCGGGTGGGCACTGGTGCTCGTCGGGCAGGTTGTATAGCTTTGAGATGATCTCCGACAGAGCTGCCTCGGCTTCATCAGCCATCTTCTTGAAGTCGATCACCCTGATCGGTGCCAGCCCTTCCGGGTTTGCCTCAGGTGGTGTCAGCAAGACGATTTCACGAATCAGATCCGAGCGGTAATTGATTGGTGGGTACTGCTCGGGAATCCACTTCGTAATGACGCCCCAGTGCCCAGTCATGTCCGCGAACTTGACTTCACGATCGAACGACTTGTAGCCATCCTCGAGGCGGTATATCTCAGTGAAGTAGCGGCTGACAAAGTACCAGACTGGCATCTTATCGTTGAAGATGAAAACGCGGTCAGCTTTGCTGCAACCGACGAAGATTGTCCGGAACCGCTCAAACAGCACATCCGGTATCGTGAACTCGGCAGAGTCTGGATCAGATTCCAGCCCTTCATCAATAGTTGCAGCAATATCAGATTCAAGATAGTCGACTACACTCTCCACAAACGGCAGTCCCGCCAGAGTCTCAAGCAGCTCGCGATCGAAAACCTGGTATCCGGTGTAGATGAAGAAACGTGAGCGGCGAGGAAGGTTGCTGATGGCTAGAACGATCGCCACAAACAAATGGTAGTGGGTGAACACCAGATAGTCGTCGCGTGGCTCGTTGTCAGTGGATGCTGACACCGCTGCCCCATACTGTTCCAGCAGTTTCGCCAAACCGTCTGAATCACTGTTTCGGATCAGTTTGAACAGACGACGATCGGTCAGAGTTGGCAAAGACTCTAACTCAGCGCAGTATCGACTGATGAATTGCGAAATATATGAGAGACATTCACTTTGATCAGCTGGCTCCACCGTCCGTAACCCTGCCAGGAAAGGACGAAGATCATTCAAGAATGCCAGCCAGATCCGGTGCAACCGAGTATCGCCAGCCAACAACGAGATGGCATCATCAAGGGCAGCGATCTTGTCTCGTAGATGCTGCGGCGTACACATTTTGGTTATTGTGTCACGATCCTCATATCTGGCCCACAGATAGAACGGCATGTTCACGAAGTGATACTCGGGTAAGCGACTATACAATATTGCCGAAAATCTGGCGTCCTCGTAATAGCCGGCTTCGAACCAGAGATCATACTGCTCGAACGCCGTGCGCCGGATGAGCTTGCTCTGGCCCATCTGGGCGGATACTGCCAGATTGTCGACAGCCTCACGATAGTAGATACGACACGACAGGTTCCAGAGACTACTCAACGAAATGCCGGTCGGTCTCAGGTCGCTGTCGGTAGTTACCATCTTACCGACCACACACTGCACATCGGCCGCCGCGGCGTGGGCCAGCAACAGCGGAATGGCCGACGGGATCAGCGCGTCATCAGAGTCGAGGAAACAGACGTACTCGCCCGTCGCATGCCGCACCCCAAAATTACGCGCCAACCCCAAGCCCTGGTTCTTCTCGCAGTATAGATACTTGAGACGTCGCCCGCTGTCATCGGGGAATCGCTGCGCCAACCAATCGTCAAGTCTTTGCTCGGAACCATCATCCACGAGCAATACCTCAAGCGCATCGTGCCGTGTATCCAGCGCGGAGCGCAAGGAGCGGTAGAGTAATTCGGGCTCAGTATTGAAAGTGCACACGATTACCGACACCACGATCTGGGCCAGGTTGCGTTCCTCGTACACGCCCGTCAACCGATCCCGGTAGTATGCGGGGATGGAGATCGGCGGATCGCCTTCCAGCAGTTGACCAACGAACGATCCTAGATCGGACTCCAGGAAATGAAGCGCCGCCAGACCGTGGTTGGCAATCCGGCAGTGTCGCGCGATCGATCTTTCCCCTGTTTGACTTTCGGTCAGATACTTCTCACAGAACGCCTGGCCCCACGATCCAACCGAGACCACCAAGCATGCACAGGCCCGTAATAACCCGATTGTCGTCATCGCTTCGTCCGGTGGCCATAATGGCAGCAGAGCCGTGAAGGGGTCTGGGACCTCCTTATCGGGTGCCGTCTCGGCGCAGACAATGACGTTGGAGCATCCGGCTTGGCGTAGCCGTAGCGCCAAGCGGTCCAATCCGTCGGGATCCTTTCTCAAGTCGGCCGCGTGATTCGCCACGAAGACATAGGGCATATTCTGCCAAGAGGCCGATGGGGGGTCCGGTAAGATAATGCTCTGAATCAACTCCGCAGGCTGTGTGCCATCACATACTATGACGGAAATACCGAACGCGGTGAGGCGACTGACAGCTGCTTGTTGGCCTGAATCGACGATCACCTCCGAAACCGACGAATATGTCTCGAGTTCAGCTTGGAAAAGCGTCAGCGTGTTGCCAACACGCGTCACGGCTCTCAGCCCGACCGACACCACGTACTGGTTGGTCTTACGGCGGCGCCAGCTTAGGGCGTCGTCAAGCAAGATCACCGCATGTGCCGTGTAGCACCACATTTCGAATGCGTGGGACCCAACGGCCGTCAACACGGCATCCAACCGGCTTCCAAGCGCTGGTTGATCGATGCGGCCGCTGACATCGGCCACGCATGTCTCGTATTCGGTGCCCCATCTTTCGACAGCAGCCACGGCCAAGTCGCCGCTGGTGGATCGGGAGAGATCACCCACTATCAACAGCCGTGGCCTGCTCGAAGAATGCGTCGGGTTGTTGCCCAAGGATTTCATCATCTGTTCACACCCACGCGACTCTTGCCACACCTCGCTCGATTTCATCCGCACGCTACCTCCACACCAGTACGACTGTTGTTCTCCTGCTCACCACTACCCACCATTCGCCTGGGCGCCTTCTGCCTGCCTCAGGTGGTTGTCGACGAACCGCTCGATCATCTCGTCGGTAACTTCCCAGTCGCCGTAAAGCGGCTCCGACTGCACATTGTCAGCCGAGATCTTGAACTCATCGGTGTAGACGTCGCTGAACAACCCCTTCAGGTTGACGGGATTGACAGAGATCATTTCTGTGTCCGGGAAGAACCGCGCCGCATATTCTTTCAGACGTTGGTAGCCTCGCAATCGTTGCGTCAAGAAGATCCTTCTGTCATCCGTCTCCTCCTGCCGCCTGTCGTCGAAATACCCGAAATAGCTGGTATCACACCCGACCAAGTAGAGCTTGACGGGATTCGTGAACAAGGCGAATTGCAGGGCTGGGAAGACCACCGTGTAGAAGTCCATCAGCGCGTGGAATCGAATGTCGGAGTACAGGTACTTGGACGGCGACGGATCGAAAAAGTAGCGTGTAGCTCCGAGTCGCGCCACCAGACTCTCCGATGACAACATGAGACCATTAGGTGTGCTGGCTTCCAGGCCGAGGAACACCTTGCACTTCACTTGCGCCAAATCGCGGATAAACTCCAAGTCCTGCTTTTTCAGGTCTTGGGCGAAATAGTATTGCAGGCGGAGCTTCTCGTTCTTGTAAACGCTGTTCACACCGATGTGGACGGCATCCGCGATCGGTTCATAGTATTTCAGAGAAGGACCAGCCCCCACCACCACCACAGACCGCCCGGCATTCACATTCTTGTATTCTGCGAACGCGGCATTGTTGACGGCGGCAATCTCGGGAGCCAGCCTCACCTGGATCTCCAGTTCTTCCAATCGCTGGGTCATCCGACTGATCAGGTGCACCTGGTTGTCGAACCGGTCGCTGAACCGATCGCTGAGCAGGTCACATTGCGTGATCATCATCCCCGTCAAATCGCGGTTCTGCTCAATGATCAATCGCTCTTGTGTCAAGCGGGCTTCATCCAGGATCTGCTCCGTCGGTGGGAACACCCTTCTCAAGAACGACCTGATGCCCATCTGGCCTACACCTACCTTACTGTGTCTTGGCTTGACGCCTTTCGTGCAAGTTTACACAAGATTGTCGCAAACAGCACAGTGGTACGAACTTTGGCGGCCACTGACCGTCGACCTTGGTTCTGCCCGACTGCTTTGCTAGACTGATACGGTTAACCTGGAGGCAATTATGGAAAGTTCGCTGCGCGACTTCACGAGGAGGCTGTTGCCTACCACCACACTCGTGGGTCGCCTGTTGCGTGCGATCCCCAAGCCGCCGGAGACTCCCCAGTTCATCAACAACTACATCTATGAGGTGGAGCCTAAGCTTTGGCACAAGCGTGTCACGGTCAAGACTGCGGACCCCCTGTTCAGTCTTGTGGTTCCCATGTTCAACACACCGGAAGCGTACCTTCGTCCTTTACTCGATTCGGTCACGAACCAGACATTCACGCGCTTCGAGGCGATCTTGGCGGATGCGTCCACCGACGAGTCTTCAGCCGCCAGAATCAAGCGGTTGGCAGCCGGTGACCCTCGGTTCAAGTACTTGCGCCTGACCGAGAACTGCGGAATCTCGGCCAATACGAACGCGGCGCTGAGGTTGGCCACAGCACCTTATGTGGTGTTCTGTGATCATGATGATGTCCTCGATCTCCACGCGTTAAACGAGGTAGCTGCGCGCATCGCCAAGGACCCGAGCATCGATGTTCTATACTCCGATGAGGACAAGTTGAGCAACGATGGTTTGACTCGCCGGTTGCCTGCCTTCAAGCCCCGGTGGTCGCCCCACATGTTCCTGATGTGCAACTACACCAATCATCTCTCAGTCATCCGACGATCGATCATCAACGAGATCGGTGGATTACGTCCCGAGTTCGATGGAGCCCAAGACTACGATCTCCTGCTGCGCATCCATAGCCTTGGGCGCCCGATCAAAGTGAAACACATCCCGTCGATTCTCTACCATTGGCGCGAGTCCGCGCAATCAACGTCCAGCAGCCTTGCCTCGAAAAGCTATGCCGTCAAGGCGGGACGCGACGCGCTGAGTGAGTACCTGGATAGGCTCGGGATCTGTCACGCCGGCGTCGAGGACCTAGCGGTCCAACCTAGCTGGCACCGAATTAAACCGCGATGGTGCGCCAAGGTTGCCGTGGTGTGCGCTGGTACTGCGGCAGGCTACATAGAAACCCTCCGGCAGGCGACGGTGGCGTCCGTCTGCCGGCCAACCTGGATCTCGCAACCAGATGGGTTTGATCCCACAGCACTGCCAGCCAAGATGGAGGCGGTAGTTGTCGTCTCCCGGTGCTATCTGCCCGACGAACCAGAATGGCTTGACGACCTGGTCGGAGCCCTGGTACTTCCGGCAGCCACCGTCGTCGCACCTCTTCTGGCAGCGCGCAGTGGGCTGGTTGAATCGGCGGGTGTGGCCATCGATGCATTGGGTGTTTTCCCCATTCTGCGAGGCGACTCGGTCAACAGTGGTAATGCCGTTGGACTGTCACGCATGATCCGTGACGTGGATGCCATCAGCCGACCCGTGTACGCCGTCAAACGCGACGACCTGGACCTCGTGGCACCAATCCGGGGCATGTTGTGCCAGGATATGGTGACAGTGCCGCCGGAACGGGGCAACGCCGTAGTCTGGGGTCCCACGTCGATGAGACGACATGAAACATTCTTCGGCGACGATTTCATCAGCCCCTACCTCGGGTTAGGAGTCATGGGGTGGTCACAGGAATGAGCGGAAAAGTGGCCTTCTGTGTTGTGGCCTGGAACAATGCGTCAGTGCTGCCGTTGTGCCTCGACTCGTTACTGGCGCAGACCGGCGTCGAGTTCGACATCTACCTGATAGACAATGCCTCGACTGACGACACACACGCCACAATGGCCAATTATCCCACCGTTCTCACGGCATGGAGCGACCGCAACAACGGTTTCGCACGGGGTAACAACCTCCTTATCGCGCAGGCTTTGAAAGATCCCGCCGTGGAATATCTGGCTTTGGTGAATTCCGATGCCGTCCTATCGCCGGATTGGGCAAGCACCCTGGTGGGCTTTGCCGAACAGCACGCCATCACCGGATCGCTTCAGGGTCTCACGCTCGACTATTTCAACCACAAGACGGTAGATTCGCAGCACATCTTTGTCAACACCTACTTACAGGGTGTTCAGTACGGCTGGGGCGACCCGGTTGATCCGGAGACGTACTACCCCCGCAAGGTTTTTGGTGTCAATGCCGCTGCCGCCATCTACACCCGCGCCATGATCGAGGCACTTCCCGATCAGCAAAACAACTTCTTCGACGAGCGTTTCTACATGTACTACGAAGATGTCGATGTCGCTTTCCGAGCGCTGCTTACCGGCTGGGACGCGTGGTTCGTGCCCGCTGCGGTCGCTTACCACATGGGATCGGTCAGCGCCAAGCAGTTAGGGTCGAGCTATAGCGCCAGCATGACGGCGCGCAACCTGCCGGCGATGGCCTTCAAGAACGTGCCCTGGCGCATCCTACGAGCCAACTTCGGCAATGCCAAGCTCCAGATGAAACTCTTCCTCGAAGATGTCGGCAAACGCCTCGGTCCCGCTGCTGAACGGCAGGCTCGCAGCGCACTATTGCGTGGATTACTCCGACTACCCATTTATGCCGCCAGTCGTCGCCGCGTGCTTGGAGCCCGGGTGATCGGTGATGACTACTTAGTGCGCATCTTGCGGCGCGATGGCATCCTGGGCTGACCTCAACTCTCAAGTTTGGCTCCAGCTTTTCTTTAACATTGGCGCCGCATCGGGTACGGTCGAAAGTGTCTATGCTTAGATGCCGACGGTGGTACAACGCCACTCAGGGAATGGAGGTGACCGCGCGTGAGAAGATGGTGGATGTCGATCACACTAGTATCGGCTCTCGTGATGTCCGGGTTCAGTGCCTTGCTACTGGCGAACCAGTCCGACGCCGCTTCCGCATCGCAATGGAAGTCCGGCTACATCATCTCCGATGCCCAGTTCTACGACATCGCATCGATGAGCGTCGACAGCATCCAGGCGTTTCTCAACTCCAAAGGCAGTTCCTGCATTCCTGGCACTGCCCCATGTATCAAGGATTATCGGCAGGACACCCCGACGGTGCCGGCGGATGCATACTGCAAGACCTATCAGGGTCAAACGGGGCAGTCGGCCGCTTCGATAATCTGGAATGTCGGCCAAGCCTGCGGCATCAATCCCAAGGTGCTCATCGTGACGCTCCAGAAGGAGAACACACTGATCACCAGGACACAACCGACAACCGCCAGCTACCAGACAGCCATGGGCTATGGCTGCCCTGACAATGCCGCGTGTGACACAGCCTATTTTGGCTTCTTCAACCAGGTATACAAGGCAGCTCGACAATTCAAGATCTACGCTGCCAATCCCGCGTCTTTCAGCTTCGTAGCTGGTGCCTACAACAATATCCAGTACAATCCGGTCGCCTCATGCGGTTCTTCCAGTGTTTACATCCAGAACCAGGCGACGGCATCGTTGTACAACTACACTCCATACCAACCAAACACTGCAGCTTTGGCAAACCTTAATGGCATAGGCAACGGGTGCTCGACCTACGGCAATCGCAACTTTTGGGTTTTCTACACTGACTGGTTCGGTGATCCGACAGCCGGACTCTCGCCCATCGGAGTTGTTGATCAGGTGATCGCCATCGGAGGCGCGATTCAGGTCAGCGGTTGGGCAGTGGACCCAGATAGCATGGGCACACAACTGATGATCAACGTCTATATTGGCGGTCCGGCTGGTGTCGGTGTTGGATACAACATCGGCGCCACCAACCAGGCTAGATCGGATATTGCAAAGGCGTTCACAGCAGCTGGCCTGGGTCACGGCTTCGACGCCACGATAAAGACATCTTTGACCGGACAGCAGTCCGTGTACATCTACGCCCTGAATGCGCCTGGCACCGACGGTGGCAACACGCTACTCGGCACTAGGACCGTTACCATCGGTGTCGCCAACCCGATCGGGAATGTGGATCAGACGATCAGTTTCGCCGGCGCGGTCCAGGTCAGCGGATGGGCACTGGATCCAGATGCCCCCGGCGCCGCCCTAATCATCAACGTATATATTGGCGGGCCAGCCGGCACAGGCGAACCACACAACATCGGCCCCGCCAGCCAACGCCGTCCCGACATCGCTGCCTCCTACGCTGCTGCTGGGACGGACCATGGCTTCAACTCAACGATTGTCACGTCCAAGACAGGAACACAAGTCGTATATATCTATGCCCTTAATGCCCCCGGTACTGGCGGTGGCAACACGCTGCTCGGCACAAGGACCGTCACAATCGGATCCGCCAGCCCAATCGGGAATGTGGACCAGACAACCAGCACTTCGGGTGCAGTCCAGGTCAGAGGATGGGCACGGGATCCAGATGCCCCCGCCGCGGCCTTGATCATCAATGTGTACATCGGCGGGCCAGCCGGAACCGGTGAACCACACAACATCGGCAACGCCAACCAGTCGCGTCCAGACATCGCTGCCATCTACTCTGGTGCAGTGGCAGACCACGGCTTCAACGCCACCGTGAAGACCTCGAAGACCGGGACGCAAGTTGTCTATATTTACGCTCTCAACGCCCCTGGCACTGGCGGCGTAAATACACTCCTTGGTACCCGGACAGTCAACATATCGGCACCACTCGTTACTAGCCCGATGGGCTCGCTGGAGTTCGTGACCGGAGGAGCCGGAACTGTCCGTGTCGGAGGGTGGGCGATCGATCTGGACAGCCCCTCCACCGCCCTCGACATTCATGTTTACATTGGTGGACCAGTTGGTATCGGTCAGGGTTACGACATCGGTCCGGCTGATCAGGGACGAGCCGATGTCGCCGCTGTCTACGCGGCTGCTGGAGCAAATCACGGCTTCAACTCCACCATTGCGACGACCATGACGGGTAGTCAACCCGTTTACGTTTATGCCATCAATGCGCCTGGTAGCGGCGGTGGGAACACACTCTTGGGCTCAACTACAGTGGTCGTCACTAAGTCTACATCCTTCAACCCCGCTGGTGCGGTTGACCAGGCTACCGGCCAGGTCGGAGGTGTGCTAGTGCGTGGCTGGGCGTTCGATCAGAGCAATCCCGCTGCTCCCGTCGAGATCCGAGTCTGTATCGGTGGCACAATAGGTACCGTACAGTGCAGCAGCATTGGCAACGCCGATCAGGA
>JGI20166J26741_11464140_pt1 | contig 13275 bp, 9 predicted proteins | sample TergutCu122P5_FD_26741 | JGI IMG/M metagenome (IMG submission 26741)
AGCGCCCACCGGCGGTGGGGCTCCGATGCGGGTGCGGTGGGCTGCAGATCGAACTTGCGCGCCAGAGCCGGGTCCTCGGCGCGCAACGACGCCTCCAACTGATCGAGCAGTTTCTGCTCGTCGGCCGACAGTGCCATAGCTCACCTTCCGTCCACGTCCAGACTACTCGCCCCGGGCTCCCCGGCACGAGCGCTACACTAATAGGTCATGCCCGCAACGGAGGAGTCGCCTTGAGCAGTTCACAGACGGGCTCTTCCGCCCCTGCGAAGAGCGCGCCGGCCCGCAGCGTCCTGTCCGCCGAGCTGGCTGCCGAGCAGGACATGGTCGACCGCGCCTACCGATGTCTGCGCGAGGCGGTCTCGTCGGCCCGAATGATCGACGACGAATCCCACCGCATCTACACGACCGATCGGGCGGACTGGCATCGCGAGGAGGACAGCACGGCGCTGTTCGAGCGCGACGCCTTCGCGTTCCAGGCCGCCCGGCGGCTGGCCCTGCTCGAGGCCGAGCATGACGGGCTGGTGTTCGGACGCATCGATCTCAGCGACTCCGACGCGCGCCACATCGGACGTCTCGGAGTGCGGGACGACGATTTCGAGCCACTCGTCATCGACTGGCGTGCCCCGGCCGCCGAGCCCTTCTACCGCGCCACCTTCACGGATCCCATGGGCGTCACGCGACGTCGCGTGCTGCACTGCCAAGGCGAGCAGGTCATCGGCATCGAGGACGACCTGCTCGACGCCGACCACGGCGACGGCCTGGCCATACTGGGCGAGGGCGCGCTGCTGGCCGCGCTGACCCGCGTTCGCGGCACGACGATGCACGACATCGTCGCGACCATCCAGGCCGAGCAGGACGAGGCCATACGGGCGCCCTATGCTGGCGTCACGATCATCGCCGGCGGCCCCGGCACCGGCAAGACGATCGTGGCCTTGCACCGCGCGGCCTATCTGCTCTACACGCACCGGCGGCGGCTCACCAACGGCGGCGTGCTGATCGTCGGCCCTTCGATGCTGTTCATGCACTACATCGAACGGGTGCTGCCGGGTCTGGGCGAGGACGCCGTCACCCTCAAGGCCATGGGACAGGTGGCCGCCGACGTGCTCGACCGGGACTCCAGCCGCTACGACGATGCCGCCACGGCGGCGCTCAAGGGCAGCCTTCGCATGCTGCCGTTGCTGCGCGCCTTGGTGGCCGACCCGCTGGCCGAGGCCCCCGAGGCGCAGGAACTGTCGGTGTCCGTCAAGGGCACGATCCTGAAGCTGCGCCAAACCGAACTCGTGGCCATCCGGCGCCACGTGCTGGCGGGCCAAAAGTCAAACCGCGCCGTGGAGGCCGCGGGGCAGGCCCTGCTGGGCGCCCTTTGGGCGGCGGCGCCGTCCGACGTGAAGTCCGAGGTGGACCGCCCGACGTTCGACGCCATCGTCACCGAACAGGCCCACTGGCAGATGTTCATGCAGGCCTGGTGGCCCTTGCTCGATGCCGAACAGGTGTTGGCCAGGCTGGCGGAGCCGCGCGTTCTGGCACGCGTGGCCGAGGGTGTACTGACCGCCGACGAGCAGGCCGTGCTGGCCCAGAGCCTGGCCCACGCCAAAGGCTATGCCCCCGGACTCGGCCTTCCGCACCCGGCGTGGACGATTGCCGACACCGCGCTGCTCGACGAACTGATCGCGCTGATTGGGCTGCCACCCGTCACCGAACCGCGCGACCCCGAAGTCTTCATCGACTCCGAGGTCGAAGAGTTGGTCACGACTGCCGACATCCTGACGGACGGACGCAACTCGGAGCTGGATTCCGACGCCGATCCGCAAGAGACGTTCGCGCACATCCTGGTGGACGAATCGCAGGACGTCACGCCCATGCAGTGGCGCATGCTGCGCCGTCGCGGCCCGCAGGCGTCGTGGACGATCGTCGGCGATCCCGCCCAGAGCTCCTTCCCCGACCCCGCGCAGGTCGAGCGCGCCATCGACGATCTCATCGGCCGCGGGCCGTCGCGCCGGTTCCACCTCGCCACGAACTATCGCAGCCCCAAGGAGGTCTTCGACCTGGCCCGGCGCTACATCGTGCACCAGGATCCGGGGGCTGACCTGCCGGAGGCGATCCGCGCCACCGGCGTCGAGCCGGATCTGCGCGTCACCGGGACGGCGGGCTGGGTCGACACGCTGCGCGCCCTGGTCGACGAGGTGGCGCCCGCCACCGAGGGAACCGTCGGAATCATCGCTCCCCCGGACCGGCTCGAAGAGATTTCAGGGGTCGACCTGCCGCAGCGCGTCAGCGTCGCGACACCACTGGAGGCCAAGGGCATGGAGTACGACATCGTCATCGTTGTGGCGCCCGACCAGATCGTCGACCGGACCCCCGGCGGGCATCGCGCGCTCTACGTGGCACTGACCCGCCCGACGCAGCGCCTCATCACGCTCGATCTCGACCAGCCAGGAGCGTGGCGAGAATCTCTCGGGTGACGCCCGACCGGTTCTGGGTGAAGAATTGCAGACCCGGCGCGCCGAGCGCCAGCAACTGCTGCGCGAGTTCCAGGCCGATCTGGGCGCCCTCGTCCCGCACGGCGATCGGATCGTCCCCCAGCAGCGTCAGGCGATCGACGACGGCGCGCGGCAACGGAGCTCCGGACAGGTTGGCGAAGCGCTGCAGCTGGCCGAGCCGGGTGATCGGCATGAGCCCCGCGATGATGGGCAATGTGGCGCCGTGGGCACGTGCCCGGGAGGTCAGGGCAGAGTAGCGCGATGGGGTGAAGAACAGCTGGGTGATGGCGAACGAGGCGCCGGCTGCCTGCTTGTCCGCCAGTATCTTCGCGTCCAGCTCGGCGCTGCTGCCCGGGTGGACGTCGGGAAAAGCCGCCACGCCGACCTCGAAATCGCCGTGCTCCCTGACCAGGGCGACCAGCTCGGTGGCATTGGCCAACCCGCCCGGCGCGGGATGCCAGGGGGCCAGCGGGCCGCCCGGCGCATCGCCGCGCACGGCCAGGACATGGCGCACCCCGCTCGCGGCGTACTCGTCGAGGGCCTCGCGCAGTTGATCCACCGTCTGCCCAGTGCACGTCAGGTGTCCGACGATGCGGAAATCCGTTTCCGCCGCCAATCGGCGCGTGGCCGCCATCGTGCCATCGCGCGACGACCCGGACGCCCCATACGTCACCGAAACGAAGTCGGGCGCCAACGGCTGGAGCTGCGCGGCAGTCGTGACCAGTTGGTCCAGCCCGGCCTCGTCCCTGGGCGGGAAGAACTCGAAGCTGAACGTCGGGCGCCCGCGGCCCAGCAGTTCGGCGATGGTTTCGGTCACGGACCTTACTTTATCGGCGCGGGCACCCGCCGCGCCTGCGCCGCCCAACCACGCGCCCTAGACTGATTGGATGATATTCGACCCCAGCGATCCACTCAGCAAGGCCTTCCGCGAGGCGATCGGGGCAATGCTGACAGATGTGCTGACCCTGCGGCGAGCAGAGATCGTCGATTTGGACGCGGCGTTGGCGCCGCTGGTCGACCTCATGACGCCCCTGGCGGTCGGCGGCAAGCACATCCGGCCGGCGTTCGTGTGGTGGGGACACATCGCAGTCGCCGGGGAGCCCGCCGATCCGATGCCGTTGCGTCGGCTGTCCGCCAGCCTCGACCTGATCCATGCCGGGTTGCTCGCCCACGACGACCTGATCGACGCCGCCGACACGAGGCGGGGCCGCCCCAGCCTGCACCGGGCCGCCGCCGCCCTGGCCGATCCGCCGAACGAGGCGCTCGGGGTGGCCGCCGCCACGTTCGGGGGCGTGCTGCTGCTGCAGTGGGGCGAGCAGTTGGCCCAGCAATCGGGCCTGCTTCGGGCGGCCGCGCGCGCCGCCTTCGATGACCTGCGCAACAAGGTGGTCGCTGGGCAGCTGGCGGACACCTGGGCCAGCGCCGGCCTGCCCCTGCTCGGGCCACCCGGCGTGGGGCGTCCGTTGACGCACGCCGAGACCGTTGCCACGATCGACGACCTGAAGACCGCGAGCTACACCGTCATCGGCCCCACGCGCCTCGGCGCCCTGGCCGGCGACGCCAACCAGAGCCAGCTCGACGGGCTGCTGCGCTTCGCGGCCCCCGTGGGGCGAGCGTTCCAGGCCCGGGACGACGTGCTGGGCGTCTTCGGTGACGAGGCCCGCACGGGCAAACCGACGGGCAACGACCTGCGCCAGGGCAAGGTCACCGCGCTGGTGCAGACGGCCCTGCGTCTGGCCCCGCCGGCCGACGCCGCCGCGCTGCGCTCGGTGCTGGGCGACGCGGCCGCCACCGACGCCGACCTCGCACGCGCCCGCGACATCATCGCATCCTCGGGAGCGCTGGAAGAGGTCGAGAGGACGATCGCCGAAGCCGTCAGCGACGCCTGCGCCGCGCTCGAGGACGCCGACCTCCGGCCGGCCGGCCGCACCGGCCTGGCGGCGCTGGCCAGCGCGGCAGTCCAGCGCGATCGCTGAACCCCGGCCTACGCGGGCCGCGATCCGGCGGCGCGCCAACCCAGCGCGGCGTCCGGGTGAAGCCGGCGCCAGGCGTCGGCCAGCAGGTTGCTGGCCTTCAGCATGTCCCTGTCCGGGTGACGCCGCAATCCGAGCAGGCCCGAGCGGGCCGCCCAGTGCCACGCCAGGCGGGTCGCCCCCGCCGCGATCGCCTCGCGGGCCTCTTGGACGCTGCCCACGGCGGCGAACCATGGCTTCGACGCGGCGACGCCCGGCGGCGCCAGGCTCACCGCCTGCGAGACGGCGCCGGCATCGGCGATCAGGCAAAAGTCAGCCGCCCCGTTCGCCAGCGCGGCGCCCAGGCCAAGACCACCGCCGGACGGACCGGCGCACCACAACCCATGCAGGGCCCACTGATGAGGCCAGCCCGGCGTCGGCGCTGTCTCGATCACGAAATCGGGCTGCACGGCCTCGGCCAGCGCCCGGCCGTCGGGGGCCCCATCGGCATCCGAAACGTCCAGCCCCAGCAATCGCTTGGTGGTCGGCATCGCCGCCAGCTCGGCGCCGAGACCGCCCGCCCAGCCGCGGGACGGTGTCATCACCACGGCGCCACAGGAGGGCGGCAGGCCGGCCAGCGCTTTGGCCCAGTCGTCGCCCGGCCCGGCCGGCACCACGGCCAGCAGGCGCGTCTGCCTGAGCCGGTCCGACAGGCCCATCATCACAGTCATATGTCAACGGTAGCAGCCACGGCACCGGCGGCGCGTCGGTGGCGGCGCGCGCCGACGAACGCCTACACTGACCATGGTGCGTGTGTGCCTTCAAACTTCCCCGTTCCACACACCCAGGAGTTGACCATGGCCGCGGCAACCGATCGCCTAGTCGGTGACGTGCTCGACGGTCGCTACGAGATCATCGACCGGGCGGGCCGGGGCGGCATGGCCACCGTCTACAAGGCCAAGGACCGCCGCCTCGATCGCACCGTCGCCGTTAAGGTCATGCGGGAGGATTTCGAGGACGACATCGAATCCGCGAAGCGCTTCGACGCCGAGGCGCGGGCCGTCGCCAAGCTGTCGGACCCGCACATCGTTTCCGTGTTCGACCAGGGCGTCGACCGGGGACGCCAGTACATCGTCATGGAGTACGTCGACGGAACCAATCTGAAGGCTCTGATGGTCCAGCAGGGCGCCCTGCCACCCCAGCGGGCTCTGCGTCTGCTGGAGGACATCGCGGCCGGGCTGGCCGCCGCCCACACCGCCGGCATCGTGCACCGCGACGTCAAGCCCGAGAACGTCCTGCTGTCCAAGAGCGGCGAGGTGAAGGTCACCGACTTCGGACTGGCTCGTCCGTCCGAGGCTCCGACGATGACCGTGGCGGAGGCCGTGCTGGGGTCGTTGTCCTACGTCTCCCCCGAACGCCTGCTGCACCAGGCGCCCGTGGACTTCCGGTCCGACATCTATTCGACCGGGGTGGTCGCCTACGAGATGCTGACGGGGCGCAAGCCGTTCACGGGCGACACGCCACATGTCGTCAACCAGCACCTGACCTCCGATGTGCCGCCCCCGTCCAGCCTGTTGGGCCGGGACGCCATACCGCCCTGGCTCGACGCCCTGGTCGTGGCCTGCGGGCGCCGGGATCCGGACGCCCGCCCCAAGGACGGCACCGACCTGCTGCGCCGCCTGCGCCTCGGCCTGAACGCGACCACCCGGCAACAGGCGCAGGATCCGGCGCTGCTGGCCGAGATGTCCGCCTCGTCGACCGGCGAACTGCCGCCCGCCCCGCCCCCGCCCGGCGCACTGCCGCCGGCTGCCGCCGCCGTCCAGGATGACACTCCCGCCCTGCCCGTTCAGCAGCCGCCCGCCCAGCGCGTGCCGCCGTCCCGCCATCAGATCTACCGTCGTCGACGCATCTTCGCCGCCGTCCTCGCGGCGCTCGTCCTCGTCATCGCCTCGATCGGAGTCTGGTGGCTCGCCAGCGGGCGTTTCACGAAGATGCCCGACGTGGCCAACCTCGCCCAGGCCGATGCCGACGCCAGGGTGTCGGCGGCCGGCCTCCACATGAACACGACGACCGACTACTCCGAGACGGTGGCGACGGGTCACGTCATCGCGACGGACCCCAAGGCCGGCGCCAAGGTCAAGCGGGGAGCCACCGTCACGGCGCACGTCTCCAAGGGCCAGGAACGCTATCCGGTACCCAAGCTGGAGGGCCTGGACCTGGCGCATGCGACGTCCGCCCTGCAGAACTCCGACCTGACGCTCGGCCAGGTCACCACGGAATACAGCGAAACTGTCGCCGAAGGACTGGTGATCAGGGCCAGCCAAGACGAGGGCGCCAAGCTGATGAAGGGCACGAAGGTCGACCTCGTGGTGTCGCAGGGCCGGAAACCGATACCGATCACCGACTCGACCGGCGCGAGCGCGGCGGACACGATCGCCGCGCTTCAGGCGGCCGGCCTCACGGTGGTGCGGGTCGACGCCTACTCGGACACCGTGCCCGCCGGCGTCGTGATAGGGCAGGACCCGCCCAGCGCCACCCTGTTCGGAGGTGACACGGTGACGATCACCGCGTCGTTGGGGCCGCTGACGAACTACGCGGGCTCGAAGGCGGACGACGCCGTCGCCGCCCTGACCGCCGCCGGGTTGTCGCCCAAACGGGTGGATGCGTACTCCGACAAGGTAGCCCCCGGTGTCGTCATCTCGCAGAACCCCACGACCGGCACGATCCACAAGGGCGACACGATCACGCTCACGGTGTCCCAGGGGCCTCAGATCGTCCAGGTGCCGAACCTCATCGGAAAGACGTCCGACGAGGCGAAGAAAGAACTGGAGGCGCTGGGCCTGGTTGCGGCCTACAAGTTCCTGGGGCCGGACGTCATCCGCCAGAACATCGTCGCAGGCACGGACCCCACGCCGGGCACGGCGGTGCCGGTCGGCACGAAGGTCACGCTGTCGATCGTCTAGGGACGGACGTCAGGCCGCCGGCTGCATGACGACCGGTTCCGCCAACGTCTTCTCCATGAGTTCCGGGTGCTGCAGGATGTACTTGAACATGTTGAGGGATTTCGCCAGATAGAATCCGTCGGCCACGCGTTCGTCACAGCTCATGCCGAAACCGCACAGATACCGGGCCTCCGGTTCACCGTCGGCGTTCAGAACCATCTCCTGCTTGATCCGGCCGATCGTCATCATGAACGAGCTGGTGCCGAAGTTGGTGATGTTGTGGTAGATGGAGCCGCAATCCAGGGTGCCGAGGTTCGAGACGATGATGCTGGAATGGTAGATGTCGTCGTCGATCATAGAGTGCGGCAGCAGATCGTGCACGTCGGCTTGCATGAGCAGCCACACGACCGGGTTGATCATCCACTGTGGCAGGCGGCCGAACTTCTCGATGACGTTGTCGGTGCCGTTCTTGGTGTCGGACCGCACGTCCTTGACCTTCGCCAGGAACTTCGTCTTGACATCCGCCAAGGTGTCGGCCGGGTCCAGCTTGACCACCGACACGTTCTCCTTGGCGTCCTGCTCGAGCGCCACCTTCGCGACGAAGCCGATGCTGACCTCCTCGCGCTGATAGAAGCGACGCGCGACCACAAATCTGTTGAGCAGCGGACGGTTGTAGAAGATCATGCCGAGCGCACAGCAGATCATGTGGAAATACGTCAGCTCGGGATCGGTCTTCTTCTTTGCCTTGGCATAGGCCACAAGATTGGTGACGTCGATCTCCTCGTTGATGTGCACGTCGGCGTCGCAGCGCCATGGCTTGAAGCAGACCAGGATCTTCTCCATGCCACCGACATCGCGCAGCCGTACCGCGTCCCGCCTGTCACCGAATCTATGCCCCATGGTGTGTCCTCACGCTCTCGCCCTGCGGCGTCGTCTCGAATGCTGACTGCGATGGCCCGCCCAGCAGAAGAATGCTACTACCCTCCCCGCCGGCAAACCTGTGTGGAAAACCAACACAAACCCTGCCGATTGCTGTCAGTCGGACAGCAACGCGCCGACGATCCGGCCGGCTTCGCGGCAGTCGTCGATCGTGACGTCCAGGTGCGTGACGGCCCGCACGGCGTGCGGCCCGACACCGCTCAAGGCGACGCCGGCGGCCTGCGCGGCCGCCACGACCTCGGCCGCCGACCTGGTTCCGGTATCCAGCACGACGATGTTCGTCTGCGGCGGCGTCGTCAAAGCCTGCGGCGCCCGTTCGCGCACCTCGGCGGCCAACGTCACCGCGGCGGCATGGTCGTCCGCCAGGCGCCCCACGTTGTGGTCCAGCGCGTAGAGGCAGCCCGCCGCCAGGATGCCCGCCTGCCGCATCGACCCGCCCAGCGCCTTGCGCTCGAGCCGGGCCCGCGCGATGGCGTCCCGGCCCCCGACGAGCACGGACCCGACCGGCGCACCGAGACCCTTGGAGTAGCAGACCGACACCGTGTCGAACAGCCGCCCGTAGTCGGCCATGGCCACACCGGACGCCACGTGCGCGTTCCAGAGGCGGGCCCCGTCCAGATGAAGGCCGACGCCTGCCGCACGGCACACCTGGTTGACCGCCACGAGCACCTCATAGGGCTGCACGGTGCCGCCGCCGAAGTTGTGGGTGTTCTCGATCTCGACGGCGGCGGTCGTGACCAGGAAGCCGGCGGGCGGGGCGATCAACGAGGCGATGACGTCGGGATCTGCGACACCCGTGCCGTGGGACGACCAGGTGCGCGTCGTCACACCGTGCAGCGCGGCGTGCGACCCGTGCTCGGCCCGGACGATGTGCGCCATCTCGTCGCACAGTATCTCCTGGCCACGCGGCACATTCAGCCAGACGCCGAGCAGGTTCGACATCGTGCCGCTCGGCACGAACAGCCCCGCCTCGTGCCCCAGGAGGTCGGCCGTGCGGGCCTCGAGCTCCGCGATCGTCGGATCTTCCTGATAGACGTCGTCGCCCACCTCGGCCGCGGCCATGGCGGCACGCATGCCGGAATCCGGTTTGGTCAACGTGTCAGAGCGCAGATCGATCACGATTGACCAGTATGGCACTGGCGCTGGAGTGCGTACACTTTCCCCTTGTGAGCGTCTTGGATCCGAAGGCCGTCCTGGCAGAGCAGGCACGGCGCGGCATGCCCAGTGGCGCCGTCGCGGCCATCACCATCTCGTCCGTCTGTCTCGCCGGATTCCTGGGACTCTTGCTGCTGGCCGGCAGCGGTTCGTTCCTCGTCGCCATGCTGCTGTCGATGGTGACGCTGGTGCCGATGATGGCCGGCGTCATGGCGATCGATCGCCTCGAGCCGGAGCCCCGCTATCTGCTCGTCACGGTGTTTCTGTGGGGCGCCGGCGCCTCGGTCGTGCTGAGCGTGATCTTCGAGGTGATCGGCGGTGTCACGCTCGTCGTCGCCGGAGCCGCGTCAGACACGTGGCTGGCGGTGGTCGTCGCCCCGGTCGTCGAGGAAAGCATGAAGGGCCTGGCCCTGTTCGGCCTGCTCTGGTTCGCCCGCGGCCAGGTCAACGGCATCACGGACGGCGTCGTGTACGCCGCCACGACGGCCCTCGGGTTCGCCGCCGCCGAGAACATCGAGTACTACATCGCGGCAGCCCTGGAGGGCGGCGCCCACGAGTTGGGCATCACATTCCTGCTGCGTGGCGTCATGTCGCCCTTCTGCCACCCCGTCTTCACCTCCATGACGGGCATCGCCATCGGCCTGGCGGTTCGGCAGCGGGGCGCGGCGCGGATACTGCTGCCCATCGGCGGGCTGCTGGCGGCAATGGTGCTGCACGGCACCTGGAACGGGCTCGCCGGCCTCGACTTGGGTGGCGTCGTGGCCGCCATGGCAATCGTGATCTGCGTGCTGGTCGGGATCTTCGTCGCGATCCACGCCGACTGGAAGAAGACGATCGCCCAAATCGAGACCTGCATGGCCGCCTATCTGCCGTCCGGCCTGGTCACCGGCAGGGATCTGGCCATGCTGTCGACGATGGGCCTGCGCAAACAGGCCCGTGACTGGGCGCGCGACACGCACGGCAAGACCGGCTTCGACGCCATGCGCGACTATCAGGTGGCTTGCACAAGACTGACGATGCTGCACGACCGGGCCGCCGTCGGAACCATCGACCCCTATCGATTTGCGCAGCAGCGGTGGGCTCTGCTGACGCTCATGCGTTTCGCCCGCGAGGCCTTCCTGGGACCGGCCCATGCCACCCGCCCCATGTTCTACGCGCCGGCCGCCCCTGTTCTCACGCCGACGCCACCGCCGATCCCGACGTACGCGCCGCCGGCGTGAGGCGCGATCACCAATCGACCGGATCCGGCTCCCGGCGCCGAGACTTGGCCAGGGCGCCCAGGCGCTCGGCCACCTGAAACGCCAGTTCCAGCGCCTGGTTGCGGTTCAGCCTGGGATCGCACAGTGTCTCGTAGTGTCCGGTTAGGTCCGACTCCCCCAGTTCGAACGCCCCGCCCAGGCACTCCGTGACGTCCTCGCCCGTCAACTCGATGTGCATGCCGCCGGGCCAGGTACCCAGTGCCTGGTGGACGTCGAAGAACCCGCTCAGCTCCTCGGACACGTCGTCGAACAGCCGCGTCTTGTAGCCGCCCCCGGTCGTGACCGTGTTGCCGTGCATCGGATCGCACACCCAGGACACCGAGTGCCCCGCCGCCGTGACGCCATCGATCAACCCAGGCAGCACGTCGCGCACGCGCTTGGCGCCGAGCCGGGTGATGAACGTGAGACGCCCCGGCTCATGCCGGGGATTCAGCCGCTCGGCCAGCCCGACGGCCTCGGCCACGGTCGTCGTCGGCCCGAGCTTGACGCCCAGCGGGTTGCGCACACGGGACAGCAACTCGACGTGCGCGCCGTCCAGCTGACGGGTCCGTTCGCCGATCCAAACCAGATGACCCGACGTGTCGTAGGGCAGCCCCGTCCGGAAATCAACGCGCGTCATCGCGTGCTCGTAGTCCAGCAGCAGGGCCTCGTGGCTGACGAAGAACTCACCGGCCCTCATGCTCTCGTCGCGGATGCCGCAGGCCTCCATGAAGCCGATCGCCCGCTCGATCTCGCCGGCCAGACGCTCGTAGCGCCGGTGCACGTGGGCGTCCCGCACGAACTGGGCGTTCCACGAGTGCGCCTGGCGGACATCGCCGAAACCGCCGGCCATGAAGGCGCGCACCAGGTTCAGCGTGGACGATGCCGCGTGGTAGGCCCGCAGCAGACGCTCGGGGTCGGGCCGCCTGGCCTCCGGCGTGAAGTCGAACGCGTTGACGGCGTCGCCCCGGTAGGCGGGCAGCGTCACGCCATCGCGCGTCTCATCGTTCGAGCTGCGTGGCTTGGCATACTGGCCGGCCAGCCTGCCCAGCGTGAAGACCGGCGTCTGACCACCGTAGGACAGCACGAGCGACATCGACAGCAGGACCCGGAGGCGGGCCTTGATGGCGTTGGCCGTCAGGCCGTCGAACGTTTCGGCGCAGTCGCCGCCCTGCAGAACGAACGCCTGACCCGCCTCCACGCGCGCCAGGTGGGCCAACAGGTCGTCGCACTCGCCCGCGAACACGAGCGGCGGCAGAGCGCGCAGCCGTTCGACTGCACCGGCCTCCTCGGCCGGGTCGTCGTACACGGGCTGCTGGGCGACCGGCATCGCTTTGAGCTCGTCCAGAGTGGGGATCATGCGCCGATTCTACGGCTCCGGCCCCGTCTCAGCGATCAACCAACCGCTGGCTGACCACCTTCGATACCCCGTCGTCGCGCATCGTGATGCCGTACAGGACGTCTGCCACCTCCATGGTGCGCTTCTGATGCGTGATGATCAGCAGCTGGGACGACCGGCGCAATTCGTCGTAGATCTCCAGCAGACGCGACAGGTTCGCGTCGTCCAAGGCGGCTTCGACCTCGTCCAAAATGTAGAACGGGCTGGGGCGGGCGATGAAAAGGCTGAGCAGGAAGGCCACCGCCACCAGCGACCGCTCGCCACCGGACAACAGGGACAACCGCTTCACCTTCTTGCCGGCCGGGCGTGCCTCGACATCGACGCCCGTGATCAGGAGATCGCCCGGATCGGTCAGGACGAGCTTGCCGTCGCCGCCCGGAAACAGTCGCGCGAACACCTGCGTGAACGTGGCTGCCACATCGTCGAAGGCCTGTGTGAACACCTCCTGGACCTGGGCGTCGACCTCGTCGATGATGCCCAGCAGGTCGGTGCGAGTCCGCTTGACATCGTCGAGCTGGGCGACGAGAAACGCATGGCGGGTGCTCATGGCCTCGTACTCCTCGAGGGCCAGCGGGTTCACCTTGCCGAGCACCGCCAAGTCTTGCTCGGCACGCTTCAGGCGCGCCAACTGGTCGGCCCGGTCGTACGGCTTGGTGGCCGGCGGTTCGTCCGGATCGGCCTCAGGCTTCACCACCGGCACCGGCAGGTCGGGGCCGTACTCGTCGATCAGCGTGTCGGCTTCCAGCCCGAGCTCGGTCAGCGCCTTGTCGGACAGGGTCTCGACGCGCAACCGCTGCTCGATGCGGGCCATCTCGTCACGGTGGCTTCCCTCGACTATCCGGTCGAAATCGACCGACTTGTCCCGGGTGGCGGCCCGCGCCTGGGCCAGGGCGGCCTGCGCCGCCACGCGATCGGCCTCGGCCTCGGCCCGCACCTGATCGGCCCGTCCCATGGCCTCCTCCACAACGCCTTGCAGCCACGTGGCGGCGGTCTGCACACAGGCCGCCACCGCGGCTTCGCGCCGCGCCCTCTCCGCGCGCTCGACGACGGCGGCGCGACGAGCCCGCTCCTGCTCGGCCGCGGCCACCAAGGCCTCAGCCCGGCCCGCCAGCGCGGAGGCCCGCTCCTCCAGCGTGCGCAGGGCCAGCCGGGCTTCCATCTGCATCTCGC
>JGI20166J26741_11464251_pt1 | contig 13274 bp, 8 predicted proteins | sample TergutCu122P5_FD_26741 | JGI IMG/M metagenome (IMG submission 26741)
AGGGCCGGTCTGGACTGGTGCGGAAAATCTCGCCTCACCGGGATTCGATCCCCGGACCGTCCAGCCCGTAGGCAGTCGCTATACCGACTGAGCTACCCGGTCCACGTGTGCAGCATAACGCAGCTCAAAATAAGGACAAGATCCTTGAAGCGTCGTATAGAATATTCTTCATAAAACAGTGCACATTAATTCATGTATTGAATGGTATTTTTACACCACTCCCAAGCCACTGTACCACACGGTTGCCTCACACAGACTGGACTTTGACAGCAGCATGCCTCGGTACTTTTGTTATTGCAAATATACTGAAAATTAGGACTATAAAAGAACCTAACGGGGCACTGTGAAACATTATTAACTATAACACCACAATTTTCTGCATTTCATACTTGCATATTTTAACATGGCTGCGATTTTATTATGATAAAATATAGTTTAACGCTACAAAATGTATCACATTTCACGAGTTTTATATATTGGTGTGGCTCCCTGAAGATGGACTGATATGTTTATATGATATGTTTATATATATATTTGTATGTGCATGTTGTTGGTAGCACAAAATAAATACTGTGTTTCGTTTAAACAGTTCAGTCATTTGATGCTATATAGGGAAATAATCGCTGTTTGTTCTCAGATCCACACAAAACACATAAATACACTGTGTGGGCAGAAAGTAGAATCGTTGAATGTTAAACTGGTGGTACATATAGTGACCACTGGGCTACAAAGGGTTAAGTTCCTTTTATAAAAACCAGTCAGTTAATGTTATATAGGGAATAATCGCTGTTTGTTCTCAGATCTACACAAAACACATAAATACACTGTGTTCTCAGATCCACACAAAACACATAAATACACTGTGTGGGCAGAAAGTAGAATTGTTGAAAGTTAAACTGGTGGTACATATAGTGACAACTGGGCTACAAAAAGTTACGTCTCTTTTATAAAAACCAGTCAGTTAATGTTATATAGGGAATAATCGCTGTTTGTTCTCAGATCCACACAAAAAACGCATAAATACGTGTACACTGAGTAGGCAGAACGTGGAATTGTTGAATGTTAAACTGGTGGTACATATAGTGACCACTGGGGTGTATTTAGTTAAACATGAACAACACTTAAGTTACGAATAAATTATTACTCAGGTAATTTCAAAACAAATTTGTGATAATTCCAAAATTCTAATGCAATACTTGACCTCGCTTTAAGATCTGTGGTCACTGTACTTACCTTGAAGAAAGAAACGGTAAGTTCCTCTAAAGTGTCAATATGTATCAGTATAAAACATGGTGTCACAACCATTATGAATACAACCAAAACTTACGAATAAATATGCCGGATAAATAAAGATAACAAACGTAACATAGAGATGTCCCTTGTACAGATCTTGCTCTCAGACACTCCTTTTGAATTGCGCCATTTTTCCACGGATTACCTCAGGTGTGTTCATGTGTTATCTTAATGAGATGATGGGAATTGCTCAGAACACTAATTTCACTCAGGAATGTGCTTACCAGTGAGGCTAATTGCTGTCTGTCCGACTTCTCAGTAAATGACAATTCTACGTAATCCAGTTCCGCCCACAGATGCTGGCGGCCAAATCAGTTAGACAAATAAAGAGAAAAATTAAGTCTTCAGTTTTGTGCTTTTTGAGGTGAAACATAAAGAGTATTCGGTGTTTTTTAATATTTTCGTTGCTGTTCAGGGAAGTGAAGTTAAGGCAAACCCTGTACGGTCCCTGAGGGTTCCAGGAGGTTAAGACTCCCAGATTTTAAGACTATCGGCACATGAAGGTGGTAAGGTTGTCATTCTTAAGCCCTGGACGCCTTTACCCCCCGGATTTATTCCTGGTACTCTTTTCTATTAGAGGCTGATTCAACCCAAGGGTCATAACGTGGCTGGCAGAATTATGTCAATGAGAAATTCCAACGACACAATCGGGAATCGAACCTGCAACCTGCCATCTTGTAGTGCAGTGCCTCAAGCAACTGCGCCACCGCGTTAACCTCCCCTCCTGTTAAAATATAGGCCTACCATATTTTATGTTTTTTGCAACGTGCATATTTATGCAATATAAACCAAAGAATTGCACCTTTTAATATTAATATTTTAATTTTTAATTTTTTTATGTATTGGAGGTGTTTCGAAACCGAAGGCCCATCTTCAGGAGGACGGTCGTATATACAGTTAGGGTGCAGTATCGAACACACTCTTCTACCCACTAAACTGCTTATACCGATGCATGTAAAACCTACCACCAGAACTCTGCATGCATTTGTCTTCTCAGCCATACACGCCACATGCATCTTTCGCTTCGTCCTGTGTGAATTTCCTAACATGTTCGTTATCAGTTTGAACTAGTCTAGTGCAAGCAATAATTGCTCTCAAGTCTCTCATCTCTACTTATTCACTCGCGCGTCAAAATGACGAAATTCTTGAAGAGCCGACATTTTTGTTTTGTTCTCAAAATTTCCATCGTAGCGGTGCCCAACCTAACCCTCAACATAAACACTTTTATATGTTCGGCCACACGAATTAGCTGTTAGCCAGTTTATTGACGGATAATGACGCCTAATAGGAAGGAAAAACTTTGAAGCGCCTACACTTTGCGTTTGGGCGTGTCTTCACTTATGTGATTTGAACCAATCAATTGACGCCCTACCGCAGCAGCCACAGCATGCCTCAAAACTTTTGAATCCTGGTTTTTAAGTTCCACATCTAAAAACATTCACCCAACATAGCATCCTAAATTATTAAATAGTTAATTTTGGAAGTGTAAAATGTTTTGACGACACATTCAGTCGCTTTTGTTACGTAAGAGAACATGAGGGATACTATAAAAGTTAAATTATGGCCTACTTTGAGGTCGGTCTACAGTTCCACATTTCAGCTTGGTGTAGGTCAACCCCGAAATGATTTACGCCCTCTTCACCCTAGAACAGGCCACGAAGGCCTAGAAGGAGAGTAGAGTTATAGCTCTACTCTTTATTTAACCTCGGCAATAGATGGAGTGGGTGGTAAACGCCACGCTCCGGCCGCTTTACTCACGGGAAAGACCCGGTACTCATGGTATAGGAGGCTGGGTTGGCCCCGGGGCCAGTCTGGACAGATGTGGAAAATTTCGCCCCCACCGGGATTCGATCCCTAGACCGTCCACTATGTACCGTGTTGCAATTCATTCATTCAAAACGAAATGTAGCAATGGCGCTGCTAGATTGTGAACTCCTAGACGATTACACAATTTAGCCTGTTAGGCGATTTTCAGCCTTTTGGAGGAAAAAACTAACTGCATTTTCGGATCATAAGTGACTCTAAACACTGAGGCGTATTTTGTTCATTCGCATGGTCAGTATCATCTACCAGACTAGACGGTGTTATCTTTACCCCATAAGGCCACATTCTTAACGTTTACCGCCGTTAGGACCTGTATCACAATAAGATAGCATTACCATTTTGTTTTCCGCGAATATTTTGGTTTTAACACTTTCTCAAGTACAGTCCGAGGGAAAACAGTTCAGGAAGAAAACGGCGTTGTTTACGTGTTCTGATTTCCGATATCTAAAATTTTGTGAGGGTTAAATTAGGACTTCCTTATTAGTATTATTTTCTTTAACCACATTCCTCTAATTTGGTTTTGTTTTACAATAGAAATATTCCAATGTATTGCACCTTGACCACTTTGCCCTAAGATACTACGTAAATTGGACCCTTAAAAATTGACACAGAAATTCGTATATTTTTTCTCAAAGATATGGAATAGCTATTTAAAACATCTTTAGGACATTAGTACTCTGTGTTATAACGGAAGTTTATTGTCTCTATTAGGATCATGCACACAGAATCAACCTACTCAGTTGCTAGAATTATTTGTGATATTGCTTAAGCTGACACCTCCTTGCATAAAAGCGGCATCTAAATCCACCAAGACCAACTTCTCCACCCTCTAACCCTTCACTAGCCATCCTGAAACTAGACATGCAAAGTGTTCGCCCCCTTCCAACAGCTGGATCCCCTAAAGCTCTCCTCACAGCATGTGAATTCGACACCGTCCTCATTTCTCATTTCATCTTCAGGTGTGAAGCGAAATTTAAAATTGAAAATTGTGTTTATTTCATTGCATTTTCATGCGCGTTTTGGCTTGTATTCTTCCTTGTTCTTCTTAATCTTCTTTTTGTTTTCCTCTGAAATATTCCTGCTCTTCCTCATATGGGGGCATATCAAATGTAAGCTAATTTATTTTTTTTGTGTTATGCACAGAGACACGCGTTCATTTGGTGGCAGGTTTAGTGCATTCGATTGTGATCGAAAAGAATAAAATGTGTTTGACTGTTGGGCCGAAACGTCTAACGACGCTGGAAGTGCGTCAATTTCGAAGGAAGTTGATCATTCTCCCCGATTTCCAAAGCCACTGTTTGAGACCAGAGATCCTGGGCGATTTGTTTTGCCAGCAGGAATCTATAAAGCAAAGTCTGATCCTTCACAAAACGTAAGGCTTGAAAGGGCAAGTTGTACATTTCCTGCAACCACTAATTGCTTTCTATTGGGTAACTGGTATTAAAAATATCTTTCGATATAACCTGTGTGTGAAATTGGGTTAATTTCGTGTCCTGTTTGTCAGGGAGGAACTTCCGAACAACAGACATATGACGTTTGTCCAGTGGTAATCGGAACGTAAAGAGGCCGCAGCTTTTGGCCACAGTGATGCAAAGTAATGCGAAGAATTACGTTCTTTTTACTTGTAAGAATAATTATGTCCAGACTGTTAGGGCGTGTCTGCGACCATCCAATTTTGGCAAAACAGGGTCGCCTGCCGGAGGCTTTATATTAGACATAAAATATTCAATCCAAGAGCCGAAATTTCTATCTACATCCATCCTGATTTGTTTCATGAAAACGCTGGTCATTGTGGTGCATAATCTCTCAGTTCTACCTTCATTTTTCGCCGAAGGAAAGTAATAATCGGTGGGACGGATTCTCCTTCCGCAGACACGCATCTCGCTACAGCCAACAGAAAACCACATTCCGTCGAAGTGACGGCCCATACCTGCTTTTTTCTTCTTTAACAAGAATCCTACTTGACTTAATGTTAATGGTAGATATCCCGCCTGCATCCACCTAAAAGTTTTACGTAATGGAAACTTCTTTTCATCCACGACACTCTCCAGCAATAAAATAAAATTTGTCCACATTAGTTCTATTAAAAGACCGCTCTCCAACAACAAATAATGTTTCTGGTTTCTGTAGAGATATTTCGGGCTGCGTTCTCTGAACCCATAAAACCAGTCTTCAACAACTAGGAAATTATCTTTATTGAGTGGAAATCCAATTTTGTTTCTTTTGGTTAGCTGAAAGGTAAGATAATGGACGACTTCATATGTCAAGCCATACAACATGCATTACATTTTTACTGTAAGGCAGAGTTAGAAAACTGAACGTTTCGAACCAAACAACTTCCCGTCTTTGATAGCCTCTCTATACGTTCCCAAATCCATTATCGGAAACCCCAACGTTTTACCTGCTGTCTTGCAACGCACTGTACCTTATGTTTGAGAAACAGGTCTTGCCACCATGGTTCGACTCCATTTTGTTGTGCAGACTTACTGGGTGGAATGTACGGTCTGTAAAAATTACGTACAGAAATAAGCAAAACAACCTAGATGCACGTATTTTAAAGTGGATAGGGTGAAAAGGCCTAATTTGGGGATTAGTTTCTGTCGTGTGTGAACATAAATTCGCAAAAAACAAAATATCTTCCAGACTAGGCATCCTCAAAGCGTAGATCGCAGACAAACAATGGCCCGCGACATTGACATAGGTATGTTTCCTGCGGAGACATACAAAATGGAGGGGGGGGGGGGTACTGTTTTCTTGGCAAAGTCGAGACAGCAGGCTGAAGAAATTTTAAAAACCTATAAGCTGTTTGTTATTTAGAGCATATTCAAACACAACAGTGATGCCTTACTTAGAAATTATAAGCTGTCTATTTAAAGAGACATTATTACATTGTTAATTCATTGTGTAATTGTAGTAGTAGTAGTAGTAGTACGCGGTGGCGCAGTTGGTTGAGACACTGCCCTACAAAACCGGAAGGTCGCGGGTTCGATTCCCGATGGTGTCAATGGAATTTTTCATGGACATAATTCTTCCGGCGGTACTATGGCCCTGGAGGTGACTCAGCTTCTAACAGAAAAGAGTACCAGGAATATTTCCTGAGGAGTAAAGGCGGCCGGTGCGTAGGGCTGACAACTTTACCACCTTCATGTGCCGATTGTCTTAAAATATGCGAGTCTCAGCTTCCTGGAACCCTCAGGTCCTGTCCAGGGCTGTAATGGGATTCTTTTACCTTTGACTGTTACCAGCGACAACAAGTGCTTTAGCCTACGGCTAACCCTTCACCTCGTGGGACAACTTTGCACCGGTTTCCTGTATACGTCCCGCCTGCTGTAACAATCTGTGTCTTACTATTATGCCACAGATGATAGTTACTTGTTTCTGAAACAAAGAGCGATTATTCCTCTATGCAGCACAAACTTACTGGTTTTTTAACCGGGGATGTATGTGTTTAATGCGCTGTACGAACTGAATTCTTTAATTCTTACGAGTAATTTGTGCTTCAAAGGTACGGAATGAGGAGCCAGACAAAAGGAAGCCGAGACGATGAGAGAAAAAGAATAATAAGAAGAAATATCGGCAGCACCAAGTAGATATTTACTGACACTACATTAGTTACTGCCCTTATTTATCCCCGAATGAAATTAAGGGGCAGTGAATTGTAATCGGTGTAGGAGGGGAAAGGGTTTTGTTAATGTTTATCAGTTTGTTCTTCATGAAAGGCCCAGTATGTAGCTCGGATTACGTAGTGACTGATTACAGGGTAGTTGACGAATGGGAAAAGATGTAATAGGAAGTGTGTGTGATGTCATTCGGAGGGAGGTGGAATGAGCTAAAGTACACAGCAGCTGGCACTGATGTGGCGGAGAAGGAAATCTGTGAAGAGATGAGAGCAGAGAGTTGTTACTCTCAGTGTTTCTGCTGCCCGTCAGTCCGAGGCTGACCAAATGGTAGTACAGAATGCGACTTAAGTCCTTACAGTCGTAAAGCTAAATCACACTTTGTGCCTGATTTTTACTTTCTGTCTCCCTTCGCGTGAAATGGATAAAATCAACGACTATTCTGCTAGCAACACAAAAATTATTAATAAATTGTCCTAACCACTCCGGTGAAAACGTGCTTTTAATGCGTGGTCTAGATCAAAAGACGAACACTAAATTAAGAAGTGTATAAATTATATAGTCTTAAAATATAGCACAATGATATTATATATATATATATAGAGAGAGAGAGAGAGAGAGAGAGAGAGTGAGAGTGAGAGCGAGAAGACGGCTTATCATTCAAAACAAGTTTCCCTTTTGAATTTTTAATCTTTCAGGTTGTTGCACGTTTCATCATGTTTTGACATGTCGCGACATCTTTTATTAGGTCATTATGCAGCCCATTTACATAAAAACATTATAGAGACAATCAAACATTTATGTGTATAATTTAGTAACGTCACCAACCAAGTTTAGATATCATTATTTCTATGCTGCCAAATACAGAGCATAGTCATATACAATGACCAGAAAGTTACGGTTTATACAAATACATTTTTCTTGTTTCAGCTTATCAGTCATCTTCAGGGGAAAAATTTAATGCATTAAGACGATAGTGAATACCCATTTTAGTCCTATTTTAGTATTATCTTATTTAAGAAGATATTGCTTCTGATGTCATCAAGTCAATTTACTCATACATGTTATTCACACATTATTTACGAAATTCTCCTATTAACAAAGTATATAATTGATCTTGATTACATCTTACTCTATAAAATGATATCCCTAAGAAGGCGGCTGAGCTGAAACACGTTGAAATGTAAAAATATATATATATATATTCGTACAAAATATATTTCTTGGTTATATTGTCCGATTATTTTGGAGTAGAGGGTAATAATGCATTATAAAATTAAAATAAAGAGTAAAGTTTCTGGTTGTGTAACAAGTATGAATTCTCCCAGTCCTTTGGTAATATCAGTAAAGTGTCAAATCTCATTGTCTCTAATGATCTGGTACAAATACGCCCGATGACCTAGTCAAAGAGGTCAAAACCTTTCATATAAACTTTTGTATGAATAAAAAGTTACGGGGTTTTCTTTACTGAGGGAGTTGTTATGTGTTGTAACTAGCTGAATTACACAGAACTTTACAAGCCGCGGTACCTGCTTATTTTTATGGCCCCAATAACATTACATAAACGCCCGGCTCCCCCAGCCATAAAAACAACCGGTAGCCAAATTAGTTCGTGTGACAGAGTTTTAGAAGGTGGTCTGGAGTCACACAGGTTGACCTGAAGTATGCTAGCACATTACACTAGAAGGTATTTTAGCGAGCAGGTGTATTTCAGGACTAAACGCTCACATGTCATTAAAAATTAATGGTTTTTATCTCACCAATATAACAGAGCACTGCTCACACATCCGTTTCTGTGCCAACACAACACAATCCAATCCATTCTATATCAAATACTGTTTTTTTTTTGTGAGTATTATGGGTTTCTAGTTAAGGGGCTGTGAAATCTGTTGGGGCGTCACGCACGTTCTTGAGGAGCTTACTGTCTACATATTCAGAGCAGCATACCGGACTACAAAGTGTAATAATCCCAACGACAACAACGTGGAGGATTACTTCCACGAAAAATTCAAAACTCATATTTTCCTACCCGTCCTTCGAAATGAATTTATGTCATTGCATTTTGGTGACATATGTTAAACCGGTCGTAAATTACTGTAAAAGGGAAAAGAGAAATCTGTTCTTTCCATGCTCTCCAGAATCGCTCCATGAAGACGCATGAGGAAGTGAAGGTAAACCTCCATACACAATTAAAGGAGTCATTCTGTATATATGTCAGTGGCCACGTTCATATTTCAGGCGTCTTGCACCTACGAACCAGCCGTAGTGCTAATATGAAAATGGTCTGTGTCGCATACAGAGTAAAGTATTCTATTACTGGCAGAATGTGATTTTACATTACAGGAATCTAACCACGGTCTTCGATGTCGTATACTCAATTTGCTCTTCCTCAACAAACACGATTACGCAGCCCTGACGACGCTAAATCCTGCTAGACGCCCGTGACTCGAACGGAAGTAGATGTAAAGTTTGAATTACCGAACAAATTGCCCAGCCGTTAGAGCTGCGCTGTGTTTCCGGTTCCAGGATCTCTGCTAGTGTAGGTGCTGGGTGACTCCAGCAGTCCTTATTGTGCTGTGCAGAGCAGTGCCTGTACTAACTGATACTGTGTCATTCAATAAGATACACACCCTCCCGCGGAGGTGTGAAGTGATGGAATGATAAGATCTGCTCAAATGCTGGCCAGACTGGGGGAACAGCTGTGCAAATGGAGCAAACTTGTTCGAAAATTGGCTCTGAGAAATGGATCAGACAATTGCTGCTGACATTTATTGCGGTGATTTAGAATACAAGAAGAATCTTCAGCACTCAGTTTACTGAAGATCAAGACAGGCTTATATGCGCATAGACGAATGGAGTTGCTGTCCTTACGTAATTTTTGCATCATGTTCGTAGTGAGAAAACATCCATGACTGTTCATGTTTTTATGTCTTTCTGTCTGTCTGACTGTCTAACTGTATCTGACTATCTGTCTGACTGTCGCTTTCTGACAGTCTGAGTGTTTGTCTGACTCTCTGACCGTATTTTTGACTGCCTGTCTGTCCGTCGGACTGTCTGCCTGTCTGCCTGCCTGTCTTACTGTGTTTGTGACTGTCTGTCTTTCTGACTGCCTGCCTGCCTGCCTGACTGTCTGTCTTTCTGAATGTCTTTCTGTTTGTCTGTCTGTCTTTCTGACTGCCCGTCTGTCTGACTGTCTGTCTTTCTGAATGTCTTTCTGTCTGTCTGTCTGTCTTTCTGACTGCCCGTCTTTCTGACTGACTGCCTGCCTGCCTGCCTGACTGTCCGTCTTTCTGAATGTCTTTCTGTCTGTCTGTCTGTCTGTCTTTCTGACTGCCCGTCTGTCTGTCTTTCTGAATGTCTTTCTGTCTGTCTGTCTTTCTGACTGCCCTTCTGTCTGACTGCCTGTCTGACTGCCTATCTGTCTGACTGCCTGTCTGCCTCTCTTTGTGACTGCCTGCCTGCCTGCTGTCTGTCTGACTGTCTGTCTCTCTGTCTACTCGGTTGTTTCACCGAAGAAAGACAGAACGAATTTTTATCAATACGGCGAATATTGATAAACTACCCTGTACACTCCACAATGGTGTATAGGAAGAGCGGAGGTGAACTTCCACTCGTTCTTATCTGCGGTACTAGATAGAAAGGAATGGTCAGTCTCACGGCCCGATTATTTCATACCTGGGAAAAAAGACCTGGTATCCACTGAATAAGTGTTTGGGTGATCCCCTGGACGTGTCACAGAAGAGAAAAATTGATTGTCCTTTTCGGGTTTCGGACTCCAGACTACAGCCATATGAGCTTACCGACTGCTATCAAATTTGGTATTGTGCAATTGTTTATTATTATTATTATTGAGCTGTCACAACAGCAATACAGCCAATTATACAGACGGCAGAGGAACTAAAGGAACATAAACAAATAAAAAACAACAAATGAAGATAAGTAGAAAAGAGATAATAAAAAGTCTGGAAACGGCACTAATAATATTATAGTTTTCAAAGAAAATGTTTAAGAAAGATATTTCGATTCAGCACACGAATGCCGACAGTTTACAAAAAGTTGGGTGGGGGTGGGGGGAATTGAACCGCTTTAGATGTTAATTAAAAAAAAATAACTTCTAGGTCACCGCTGAGAATACTTAAAGTATGAAATTTCAAGTAATTTAGTACCGTAAGGCAACTGTATCGTAAGTTATTTAAAAAAATTATGATAAAAAGAAATAAACTTCCTCTGGATGCGTCAAATCTTACTGGCGTTAATATAAGCAATATATTTCCGCACAACAGAGGCATGTTCTAGCTTAAGCCTAACTAACGTGCGATGTGACATCAGAAGGCTAGGCACACGGGGGGAACTGAAAAGTTGCTGTCTGAATTAACCCCAACAATCTAACTGAGAAAATGTGTGATCGCCCCATGGAGGAAATTCAGTTTGGAGTCAATAAACACGCCCAGATCTTTGTTGCAGTCAGAACACCATAACAAAAAATTCATACAGATAATAACAGTAATAATAATAATAATAATAATAATAATAATAATACACGTGTGGAAACTAATTTATGAGAATTGTTTGAAGATTTATTAAATACAGTTTCTTGTAAGTTACGAAAACAAATTACTCTGCAATAAACGATCCCTGCTAAACCATTAGTTAGTGTGAATTTTCCAAACCTCTAATATTTACTTTCTCACAGGTAAAGTCAAATTATTCCCTTCCTTAATAAAGGAACAATTTATGATGACACGTGGGAGGTGGAAATGTCTCTCCGCACATTCATAACCTCGCACAACATGGATGTCACGACCCAGGTACTTTATCTAAGTAGCTACAGAACTAATTCCATGGATCAGATTCCTCTGCGTCAGAAGCTAACAGTTTCTCATCTAGTCACATTTTCTTCATTTTATCTAACCCTAGATTTCATGGCCGTGTTCAAAACTGCCCCGCAACTTTTTCCTATCCTGAGCCGTATAAATCCAGCCCACACCTTACCATCAACATTTTAAAAAAGCCATTCTAATATTATTCTACCTTCTATGCCAAAATATTGTAAGTAGATTTTTCCTTGAGGATTCCCTTCCAAAACTTTGTGCGTATAACGAAAGAAATAAAAAAATTACAAACGGAAAACAACAGTTTTATATAATATTGATTTATCAAATTGTTGTGTTTGATGGTCATTTGTTTATTTCTTTCTTTATAATACGACACAAAACGGGATGCATATTTAAAAAAAAAATGTATACATAATTGTTCAACCCCTTCCCCTCCAATCGTGCAAAGCCCAGCACCCCTCATTGTCCTTGATTTGATCACAAGAATAAAACTTATGATTACAAATTTTGAACCTCTCTTTAATATACTATTTTTATTTTTATTTTTATGTTACTTCGTCCCCCTTACGTCTTCCTCAGTACCCTGTTCTCTAGCACCTTCAATCCGAATTAACTTACAGACCGAATTTCGCAAGCATATAAAATAACAGACAAAATCAAAGTGCTGTGTATTTTCTTTTATATATACTTTGACATCAAATTGGGTAACATAAGATTCCAGACCAAAATGGTAAAAACATTTCCCAAATTTAACTTTTCTTTAATTTCGATCATTAATTCTTTTCTGTTAATGATGTCTCAAAAAATCTGATTTTTTTTCTCAATTTTAAGAGAATAATTATGTTGCAATTTAAGCTCTGGTCACTTCGCAAGACACCAAGGCAGCGACACAACAATTTTGCCACTTCCAGTAAGAAAACCTCTGGCACACTCGAAATGTCTCGGCGTCTACATATAGACATTTTCAATCGACGTAGCCTGCTGTAGTTAGATTTATTATCGAGTTAGCCGAAGCATCCGTCCGGCATACGACGTTCAGTGACCACGAACAAAGGTACCAGGTGTCACCTAACACTAAGTTAGTGCAATTAAACGCATAAACATAAGTAGCACGCATGTGCGAGTTCTGAGAGTAACACAGAATTTATTATATGTGTATGTATATTGAACAAACAAAACCACACCTGATGGACAGTTTATTATACTGTTCTTTATCTATCGCACCTACATGTTTCAATGCCAACACGTCATCCTCAGGGAGCTCTCACTTGGAACCTGCTAAGTTACATAAACGTGTGCATCCAGTCTTGGTTGTTTTTTTCTTGAAAACTTTCACGTTCGTTTTTAGAGTCGTTAAAATATTAAAACCTAACTGTCTTAGCTATAATGAATTATATTGTCGTAACAATTCTAGGGAACTTTCTCGGGTAGCGGTATATACAATCTGTGTGCTGATGATGCTATGGCGGTCCGGTATATTGTTAAAAAAATCTCAAAGAAAGAAAATCACTTGAAAGAATAAGTATGGTAGCATGTAGTAGCAAAATACCACTTACAGAAATGACGGCTAAAATTGTGAACTGAAATTAATTGGTCAAGTTTTGGGTCCCATGCTTGGGCTATTGTGAAGAGGTCAAATAGCCTTCGAGTGACGCAAATAAATTTGTTGGCGTGGCGTAATAGTTCTGGCATTACTGATGCCTGT
>JGI20166J26741_11464362_pt1 | contig 13274 bp, 15 predicted proteins | sample TergutCu122P5_FD_26741 | JGI IMG/M metagenome (IMG submission 26741)
CGCCGAGCAGGCGGCAGATTTCAAAATGCTCGCGGGTCTGCGGCATGATGCCCTCGTCGGCGGCGATGACGAAGGCGAGCAAATCCATGCCGGTGACGCCGGCGACCATGTTCCTGACAAACTTCTCATGACCGGGCACATCGACGATACCGAGCCGGTGGCCGCAGGGCAAATCGAGAAAGGCGAAACCCAGCTCGATGGTGATACCGCGCCGTTTTTCTTCCTGCAAACGGTCGGTTTCGATGCCGGTTAAAGCGCGTACCAGGCTGGTCTTGCCGTGGTCAACGTGGCCGGCGGTGCCGAGGACGATTTCCCGCATGGCTTACAGAAAAGGATTGCCGCGCTTTTCCGCGCCGATGGTCGATTGGCTGCCGCCGTAGCCATGCCCCGGCCAGACTTTGGTCTGATCGGGCAGGGAAAACAGCCGCGTCTGGATCGAATTCATCAGTTGGTCAAAGGAGCCGCCGGGAAAGTCAGTGCGGCCAATCCCCTGGACAAAGAGGGTGTCGCCGGTCAGGAGATCGTCGCCGCACAACAAACACATACCGCCCGGCGTATGCCCTGGCGTATGGATAACGGTGAAGGCCTCGTCGCCCACGGCGATGCGGTCGCCATCGACCACCGTCTTATCGCAGACCGGCGCCTCATCCATGCCAAACATGGCGAAAAAGCGTCCGGCTTCCGGATGGGCCAGGAAAGCCGCCTCGTCCTTGTGCATAATGAACGGCACCGCCGGGATGGCAGCCTTCAGTTCGGCGACGCCGCAGATATGGTCGGGATGGCTGTGGGTAGCGATGATCGAATGCACCGTCAGCCCGCCCTGTCTGACCGCATTGAGGATTTTCGGAATGTCGCCGCCGGGGTCGATGACCGCCGCCTGTTTCGTCGCTGGGCAACTGGCGATATAGCAGCAGACGCCCATACTGCCGACAATGAGTTGCTGAATTTTCATAATTTCCCTCATAAAAATGAACCGCTTACGGAACCGCTTACGCTACGGCCAGCGGGTTATACCGGCGGCCACGGGACAAGACAAGAACTTTCAGGCCGCCCGCCTTTAGCGGTGTTCATAGCCCTGAAAGGTGATTTCTTCAGCCAATCCATTTTGCCGCAGCCAGACGCCCTGGCCCTCGCGGATGAGACCAATCCGTCGCGGTGCCGGCAGTCCCTCGGCGGCGCAGGCCAGAACCAGCGCCGGTTCACGCGGCGGCGGCATGGTGAAGAGCAGTTGATAATCCTCGCCACCGCGCAGTTGCAAGCCAACTGGGTCGAGGCCGACCAGGCGGCAATACTTTTCCAGCTCCGGATGCGGTGTCAGACAGGCGGCAAAGATTTCCGCCGCCACCTGGCTGGCCTGGCAGATATGTGCCAGGTCGGTGGCGACGCCGTCCGACACATCCTGCATGGCGCTGACGCCGCCGAAATCGCCCAAAAGCCGCCCCATCGCCGACTGCGCCCGCGGGTCGAGCAGCGCTTTCAGTAGATGCGGCCACGGACTGACCGCCACATCATCGAATTTGAAGCGCCGCCGCTGGCAGAGATGCAACGCCGCCGCCGCCAATCCCAGCGCTCCCGTGACATAGATGCCATCGCCGGGCCGCGCGCCCTGACGTTTGATCGCCTTGCCCGGGGCGACGCTGCCGAGGACGGTCATGGAAATGACCAGTTTATCGCCGTTCACCGTATCGCCGCCGATGAGAATCATCTGTTCCTCGGCCAGCTTGCTGGTAAATCCCCTGATGAAATCGACGATCCAAGCATCATCCAGGCGCGGCGGCAGCGCCATCGACAACAAGGCGAATTGCGACCGTCCGCCCATGGCCGCAATGTCGCTGATACTGACTGACAGCGTTTTTCTCCCCAGCGGATAGGCGGGATGCCAGCGGCAATCGAAATGCACACCCTCGACCAGCATGTCGGTGGTAATCAGGCGGTCATGCGGGAGCGGGCCGGACAGGACGGCGCAATCGTCGCCGATGCCCTCGGCAAGCAGCGGATGGCTGGCCTGCCCGGCCAGCTCGGCAATGCGGCTGATGAAATGGCGCTCGCGCATCCTATTTTATCCGCCGTATCGGTTTTACCACCTTCGCCGCTGGTTCCGGCTTTTCTTCCCCCGGCAACTCAATCGCCTGCATGAAGCGCTCGTTGCCACCCATAGTGAAGATTTCCTGGCCGGTCATCTGCGGCGCGCGCAGCGTCCAGACCACCGGTTGCAGCGGCATCAACAGCATGGTCATATGCACATGCCACCACTCGTCGCGGCGGCTGTCGTCACGGTCAATCGCCCGCACCACGGCATAAACCAGCATATCCGGGTTCTTGGCAGCAATCAGAACGATGTCGCCCACTTCGGTCGTTTTTTTGAATTTGATGAGCTTGCGCAGCTCATCAACCGTTTTTTTCATTGCCTCTCCTGTGGCACCATGCTGGTTTTGCTATCGATGCGCAGCATATTATTCTCCACGGCGCCGTGGCTGAACGAACGTTTGTACATCTTGGCCCCATCAAGCAGCGGGAAAATCAGCCGCTCGTTGATCAAGCGCATTTTCGCCGGCAGCTCTTTATCTTCCACACCCAGGAGCGTGGCCAGCGCGCCGAAGGCGTCATGGAGCAGATCGAGCGATTGATCGACGCGGATATACATCAGCGACTGCGCCGGCTGGCTGATGCCATCGCCAACGACCTTGAAATCTTTAGCGGTCAGCAAAGAGGCCTCTTTCGGCGACGGCTCGGCGATCTCCTTGAAGAAATCCAGCGAATTGCCCACGCACCATTGATCGCGCCACAGGGCCGAATAAAACCGCATATTTTGTTCCGGCGCCTGGCTCCATACCTGGTACGAGGCATCCTGAAATTTGCCTTTGCTCATCTCGATGCCGGTTTTGGCCAAGAGTGACGAAGCGATTTCGCCGAGTTTTTCCGGCGCCGCCGCCGCCACGCAGAAGTTGACCAGCGGCAATGGGATCTGGCCGCCTTCGCCCTTACGCACAAACAGACGGGAGGGGCCGTTGCCCAGCATCTTTTGCAATTCATCGAGGCTGTGGCCGCTGAAGGCTTCGACCATGGCGCGGTTCTGCGCGTTCAGATGGCCCAACTCCGACCAGTCGGTAAAATTGGTGTAGGAATAAAACAGCAGATTATCACGCAGATGTGGCAAAAAGGCATCTTTTTGTGGCGGCGTCGCCAGGAATGCCCGCGTCACCTCCGAGGCTCGCTCCGGGACCAGCGAGATGAGCATCCGTTCTTGCAAAATATCACCCTGCACCTGACTGCCGTAGGCAAAAGCGTCGAGACCAGGCTCGATGCTGAACAATCCGGCCAGGTCAGCCTGATCTTTGGCGGGAATATTGGTCACAGCATCTTTGGCAAAGCTGACCAAACCATTTAAGCTCAGATACACGATCTGCTCTTTCCCCGCCAGGCTGGCGGTGACTTTTCTGAATTTTTCGCTGCCGGCCAGGGAAGCGTTCCCGGCATCGAAAATATCCAAACTTTCGCGCAGGGCGCGTTCCTCGAAGGCGGCGACCAGCCAACCGTCCACGGCGCAGGCGACAAAAGAAATCTGATCGTTTTTGAAGCGCTTCAGGCTGTATTTGCCATAGGGTATGCTCTCGGTTTTCAAGTCGCCGCTGAACATGGAGGACAACAAGTCGATGGCCGTCGCCCCATGCCGTGGTTTACACAGCAAGACGAGCTGCCGGCGCGGGTCGGGCAAAGCGCCAGGCTTCCCCATCCAGTCGCGGCGCGGCAACATGGCGACGGCAAAGCGGTCGCCCAAAAGTTCGGCGGTGATCTTGTTTTTGGTCAGTTCCTGAAAATCGCCCAGCGTTTTTTCGACATTGGCCTGGACATCAACCGGCGCGCCGAGATCGCGTAACAGGCCGGGCAGGTCAATCGAGGCGACAGCCTTGCCGAGCGGTGAGGCGAGAAAGCGCTGGCCACGCGCCGCCGCCTGGTGCTGATCGACATAGATCAAGGTATCGGCAGCGAGAAAAGCCGCCGGATCGATATCGACATTCAGACGCCGCTGCACGAAAAAGGCGCCGACAGCCAGCAGCACAACAGCCAGGATGATAATTTTTCGCATTTTTTCCCCCTTTTAATTATGCAACGACGGTTCCTATCTTACTAAATCATCTTTTCCATCACACCGGCGCCAGCCGCCGGTACTGCATGGCCTCGGCAACATGGTTCTCGCCGATGCGCTCGTGGTCACCCAGGTCGGCGATGGTGCGCACCACTTTGAGGATCCGGTGATAGCCCCTGGCCGACAGCCCAAAGCGTTCGACGCCGCGTTGCAGGAGTTTGGCGGTGGCACTGTCTATCTTACAAAAAATTTCTATCTCCCGGCTACCCATCTGAGCGTTGCAAAACAAAGATGCCATTTTACCCCGTCCCGTGGCAAAACGCCGCCGCTGGCGCCGACGGCAGGCGTTGACGCGAGCGCGGATGACGGCGGAGGTTTCCCGCTCTTCGTCCATAGCTAATTCCTGATACGGCAGCGCCGCCACCTCCAGATGCAGGTCGATGCGGTCGAGGAGTGGCCCGGAGATGCGCCCGCGATAGGCGAGAATCTGATTTTCCGGGCAGCGGCAGCGGCCTTGCCGGTCGCCGAAATAGCCGCAGGGGCAGGGATTCATCGCCGCGACGAGGATGAAGCGCGACGGAAAGGTCAGCTTCATGTTGGCGCGGGCAATCGTCACCTGACCATCCTCCAGCGGCTGCCTGAGCACCTCCAGTACCCGCTTCTTGAATTCCGGCAGCTCGTCGAGAAAGAGCACGCCGTTATGAGCCAGCGACACCTCGCCAGGGTGAGGAATGATGCCGCCGCCAATCAGCCCGGCATCGGAAATGGTGTGGTGCGGGGCGCGGAATGGGCGCGCCAATTGCAGGCCGCCGGTCTCGCCCGGCAGGCCGCTGACCGTGTAGATGCGCGTGGTTTCGATGACTTCGGCGCCGGTCATCTCCGGCAGGATGGTTGGCAAACGCCGGGCCAGCATGGTTTTGCCGGCGCCGGGCGGCCCCTGGAGCAAGACATTATGGCCACCAGCGGCGGCGATTTCGAGAGCCCGTTTGTTCTGCCGCTGGCCCTTCACCTCGGCAAAATCGCAGTCATAGCTGCGTCCCGCCGCCAGATCTTCGAGATTGACCGGGACAACCGGCGCGATTTCGCGGTCGCCGCGCAGAAATTCCACCGCGTCTTTCAGCGTCGCCACCGGATACACCGGCAAACTACCCGCGACCAACGCCGCTTCCTGGCTGTTTTCAGAGGGAATCAGCAGCCCGCGCAAACCGGCTTCACCGGCGGCGAGCACGATCGACGGGATGCCGCCGATGCGGCGCAGATCGCCATTCAGCGACAATTCACCGGCGGCGCAAAAGCCATCGAGTTGTTCCTGCGCGAGGCCACCGGCAGCGGCGACGATGCCCAAAGCCACTGGCAGGTCGAGACCGGCGCCCTCTTTGCGGATGTCGGCAGGGGCGAGGTTGATGGTGATGCGGCGTGGCGGGAAATCGTAGCCGCAGTTGCAAATCGCCGCCTTCACGCGGTCTTTGCTTTCACGCACGGCGCTGTCCGGCAGGCCGACGGTCTGCATGAAGGGCAGACCAAAGGCAATATCCACCTCGACAGCGATGATCATGCCGTGGATGCCGATGCAGGTGCAGCCCTTCAATTGGGCCAGCATAGCCCGCCTCCAGCCGCTTCGCTCATAACCGGATTCGCCGCGTACATACCGGCCACTTCTTTGTTGTAAGGACCATTTTTTTCTTCATAGACATAGAGCGGCGGCATAGCCAAAAGCCCGGCACCGCCCTCTTTGCGGCACAGAACGAGCGCCCGCGTCGCCGCCGCGCCGGGATAACTGTGCACCAGACGCAAGCATTTGACGGCCAGCCTAGCCTCACCGCAAGCGGCGAAAAGCTCGGCCAACTGCCCAGCCGGATAGATGAAGGCCGCCTGGCCGCCCTTGCCCAAACACCAGGCGGCGGCGCGGGTGAAGGTGGCCAAGGGCGTCCGCTGATGCCGGGCCTCTTTGGCGCCGGGCAAGCGGCTCTCGCGGCCACGCCCCGGCTGGTAATACGGCGGATTGCACAATACCAGGTCGGCACTTTGGGCGGGCGCCAGTTCTTTGATTAGCGCCACGTCGCCGCAAATGATTTTGCTCTTCTTGGCAAAACCATTGTCGCGGGAATTTCCCTCGGCAAAAAACGCCAGTTCATCCTGCGCCTCAATCGCCAGACAGGAGGCAAGCTGGGGATGGCGATAGAGGGCAATCAGACCGACCACGCCGCAACCGGCGGCCAGATCGACTAAGCGCGCCCCGGAAGCTGGCCGCACGAAATGCGCGAGCAACACCGCATCCAGCGAAAAACGGTAGCCGTTTTTCGGCTGGCGGCAAGAAATCGCCCCGGAAAACAGCGTGTCGCATGTCGTATTCATCATCATCGAGAGTCTCTCCTTTGCCCGGTACGGCGTTCTGATACCATACCATCGTCACCGGCTCAAGAGAAACGCGGTCAGGCTTACAAGCCTAAACCCATTCCCGGCGTCGCCGCCTGGGTATTTCCCGGCTGGACGCTGATAACAGCTTCGGCAATGGGTATGCAAGCAATTCGCTGTTGGCGGAGAACGCGGCCCGTAGCCGGGCAGACACCACGCGCCGCTTGATGGTGTTGAGCCAGTCCTGATAGTCGATGCGGGTGGAGACAGAAGTGGTCATTGGGTCTGGCCTCTCTCTTGTTCAGTTGTGGTTGACCGCCAGCATCGCCCGCGTCTGGACATGGCGCACACGATAAATCAAATTAAAGCGGACCCGTTTACGGGGATGCCATGGTTTTTATTCTCTTCCGATCCTCTGAGCGGTATCCGGGGTTGGATGTCCGCTCACTGCTCAATCAGCGGATTGCGCACGCGCAGCACGGGGAAGCGGCTGAAATCACGATCCGCGCTCCACAGTTCGCGCACGCCATGGGTAAGACATAGCGCCGCGATGCGGGCGTCATGCACCAGCGGGCCTTGCACTTTGCCTTTGGCGAGCAATTCGCGCAGGCGTGGCCAGTACTGATCGCCCTCGCCAAGCAAATGCAGCGAAGGGGACTCCAGCCAGGCGCCGATCTGTGTCAGCGCGATCTCAACCGGCGTCGGTATGGCATGAATGAGCGGATGGGTAACGATGTTGTAGAACTCATGCAGGCAGGGCCAAGGAATGGCCCACGCGGAATTGCCTTCGGCCAATTCGCGCACAAGCTTGGCGGCGGCGGCGTGAAAACGGTTTTCCACACGGTGTGTGTACACCAGCAGATTGGTGTCCAGCGCAATCATCAACCGCGCCCTTCATAGATTGCGTCGCGGATTTGCTCCCAGGTGGCGTTTTGAAACTCAGGCGTCAGACCGCTGCCTCCGTTAAAACTGCCATCGCGCAGCTTGAATTGGGGCGTTTCCCGCTTTTCCGCCATGACCTTGCGCAAGCCCTGCTCGATCAGCGCCTTCATGGTCATGTTACGACTGGCAACATAACGGCGCGCCTGTGCCAACAAGGCGTCAGGCAATTCGATAGTGGTTTTCATATGGGCATCCCTTACGCTGATATATGGGTACCCATATTACTATGCGTCAACCGTGAAGGGAAGACAGAAATCGAAGTTGCCCTCTTTTCGATCCGCAGTACCTTTCCCGCTGCGGGCGGGTTTCGATCAATCGGCCAACGCTCCTGTAAGGCGAATCAGTTCGGCATTCGGTTGGAAGTGAAAGTATCCATATTTCCTCAGCGGTGATAAAACAAAAACGTCGCTCTTGCACAAGCATCGTGTAAGAGCATACAAAAAGTCATTGTGTAAAAATGTTTTATAATTACAAAAAGTCACCGTATATTTTGTGATTTATGCTACACTATTGACCGGTTTACGGCTCGCCATTTTGTTCGAAACGACTTCGCCTGAAGCTGACAAGCATCGGATACGTTTGACCGTTCATATATTTTCATCCCCTGGATGCGAGGCAATTGACCATGTACCGCACAGCGATCGAAGCACTTTACAAATGGCAAGCAAAAAGCACGAAAAAGCCATTGATTATCCGGGGAGCGCGGCAGGTCGGCAAGACCTGGCTGATGAAAGAGTTTGCTCAAGTGGCTTTCAAACATGCCGTTTATATCAGTTTTGACAACAATCAGCGCATGAGAGAACTTTTTGCCGCTGACCTCGATGTTGTCCGCCTAATCACCGGCCTTGAGCTTTACGCCGGACAGAAAATTGATCCGGCCAATACGCTGATTATTTTCGATGAGGTGCAAGAAGTCCCACAGGCGCTGACCTCCCTCAAATACTTCAACGAAAACGCGTCGCGCTATCAAATCATCTGCGCCGGTTCGCTGCTTGGCGTCGCGCTCCATCCGGGCAGCTCGTTTCCTGTTGGCAAGGTCGAGTTTTTAGATCTCTATCCGTTGACTTTTAGCGAGTTCATGCGAGCGATGGGCAAGGAGCGCTTTGTTTCACTCTTGGCGGAAGGTAATTTTGCCATGGCGGCCACCTTCAGGCAGGAATACATCGAGTTGCTGAAACACTATTACTATGTCGGTGGGATGCCGGAAGTGGTTTTGTCTTTCAGCGAAAATCGTGATTTTAACGAAACGCGGCAAATTCAACAGCGTATCCTGGCGGCATATGAACAGGACTTTTCCAAACACGCGCCGCATGAGGTAGTGCCACGCATCCGGATGCTGTGGAACAGTATCCCGGCGCAACTGAGCAAGGAAAACAAGAAATTTATCTATGGCCTGATCAAAGAGGGAGCGCGGGCGCGGGAGTATGAATACGCCCTGATGTGGCTGACCGACTGCGGCCTTGTCCACAAGGTCCATCGCGTCAGCGCGCCAGGTTTGCCGTTGAAAGCCTATGAAGATTTGAAAGCCTTCAAGTTGTTTTTGCTGGATGTTGGCCTACTCTCCTGCCTGACACGGCTGCCATCAGATGTCCTGCTCGACGGCAACGCCTTATTCAAAGAATTTAAAGGAGCGCTTGCCGAGCAGTATGTTCTGCAACAGATCAAGACCGAGCCAGGCATGGTCGCCTATTATTGGAGTAATGAACGAAATACCTCTGAGGTCGATTTCTTGCTCGATACAGGCAACGCCGTCGTGCCGCTGGAAGTGAAAGCCGAAATTAACCTGCAAAGCAAGAGCCTGAAAGCCTTTGCCGACAAGTATCATTCCGCCCTGTCCGTTCGCACGTCGATGTCTGACTACAAACGGCAGGACTGGCTGCTCAATCTGCCGCTTTATGCTATTGGCAATATTGCATCGGAAATTGCCATGGCAGACAAATTCTAGCTCATAAAAAATACCGGGCCAGGGCCACCAGCGCCATGCCGACGGCGACGGTGACGAAGAAATTCCTCAGAAAATAGGCGGCGGCAAAGGTCGGAATCGCCGCCATGAGAAAAATATTGTCAAAAGAAAGCGCCAGCTTGTGCTCCGGACAGAGCAAGCCGGGTGCCAGTAACGCCGCCAAAACCGTGGCCGGCACGAAGCTGAGCCAGCGCTCAATCCATGGATGTAGCTTGCGCCCAGACAAGAACAGCGCCGGTAAGATGCGCGGCAGGCAGGTGACAATGGCCATGCCGCAAATGGCTAGGAAGATTTCCGATTGATCCATGCGTCAAGGCAGGCGCCGCAGGTGGCGCAGATAATGGTGGCGGCGATGACGTTGGCTCGGCTGAAACCGGCCAGCAGCAAAGTCACCGACAGAGCGGCGGCGCATACGGCCATCGCCAGATACAGCGGTTTCATCACCTGTGGCACGAGGAGAGCGATAAACATCGCCGGTAGGGCGTAATCAAGGCCAATCGGTCGGACATCGGCAATCTGGCCACCGGCGAGAAAACCCGCCAGGCTGCCGGTAATCCAGGAAGAATGCGCCAGTAGATTGATGGTGAAGGTCTCGGCCTTCGCCGGATTGGCCTCGGCCATGCGCAGGCTGTGCAGGGCGAAGGTTTCATCGGTCATTTCGCTGGTAAAGAGGGTGATCTGCCACTTTTTCCAGCCGCTCAGTTTGGGCGCCAGCGCCGCCGACATCAGGAGGTGGCGCAGGTTGACGATGAAGGTGGTGAAAACCAGCGCTAGCGCCCCGGCGCCACCGGCAATCAAACCCGTGCCAATCAACTGGGCGCTGCCGGCATAGACAATGACCGACATGGCCACAGTATTGAAGAGGGACAGACCGGATTTTTGCGCCAGCACGCCATAGGCGAAACCCACCGGCAGATAACCGAAAATAATCGGCAGGACGCTTTTCAGCCCGCGCCAGAAAGCGGCGGCGATGAGTGATCGCAACGATTTGCTCCTGAAAGATAAGATCGGCGGCCCACGCTGGGTCTACCCACGGACGGCATGGTCATATTCAGCAATTCCGGGCGGTATTCAAAGTGCATGCCGTCGAAATGCCGCCATTTGCCGCCCCAGATGAAACCATGCCGCTCGAAGACGGCGACGATTTCCTTCGGCATCACCGGATGGTAACGATACCCGCCGCGCTGAGGGCTGTCCAGCCAGTAGTCAAGGCCGGATTGCCAATGCACGTCAACGGCGACGCCGAAGGCATGCGGCGAAATTTCGCAGTTGGAAGCGCGAACGAGGCGCGGATAAAAACCGGAGACACCAATTTTACCGCCGCCGTGCAGGCGCCGGTATCGCGTTTTGGCCTCGGCGCTGATGCTCTCCAACTCGGCCACCACCGCCGCCAGTTGTTTATCGACGCCATTGATGCGGGTGACGCGGATTTTCGCGCTGCTGCCGGCCAGCGTCCACGACACCGCCGAGAGATTTTTTTCGACATCACCACCAACCAGCTCGACGCGCTTACCAATCTTTTTCGTCTGCCAGGAGCCATCGGCATTCTTGGCGGCGGGGGTGCCGTACATATAGGCCCACAGCGCCAAGGGCCGTAGCCGTCCGGCATCTTCATTGGGCTGTGGCGGGTCGTTTTCTGTTGGCCAATGCTCGGCGACAGGCCGGTAGCGGATGCGCAGCGTTTCCATCGGCGACGACGGTGGTGGGCAACAGGGTGGCGGATAAGACGATGGTGGATTGATTGGCGGCACGGTGGCGATGTTCTGACAATTATTTTTCTCGCTTGCCGCCACTGGAAAACGGGCACCATCCCAGCCAATCAGTTCCTGGGTGAGCGTATCGTAAGCGGTGAGAAAATCGGGATAGGCATTAAGGAAACGTTGGGCGACCTCGGCTGGGCTGAGGCCTTGTTCGATAACGCTGGTATCGGCAGGCGTGGCCATGGCGCAGGAAACGAGTGACGGAAAGAAAAAAATATCCAGAAAAATTGCGCAGATAAAGAGCCAGTGACAGCCAGACGGCTTCATGAAAGTGGCGGCAAACGTTATCAGATAGAGTGGGCGATATGGGCAATTTCGCCGACCAGGCAGCCACCGGCCACTGCCAGCGTCTCAAAGGGCAGAAAATCGAGCGCCCGCTGGTCGTAAAGAAACTTGACCTCGCACGGGAATTCATCATCGGCGGCGTAGTAATCAATTTGCACCGGCAATTTTGGCAACAGACGATAGAAAAAGCTGGCGTCGGCGCTGGCCCTGGCCGCCGTCTCCGTCGCGCCGAGAATCGCCATCACCCGGCGAAATCTGAGCAGACCGTCTTGTCGCTCACCGCCAAACAATTTCGTCAGGGGTCGCGCCATCCAATTCAGGTCTTTGCCGCCGCCTGTAAAAATGCCGGAGGAAAATTGATGCAGCAGTTGGAACTTGCCCGTCGGTTCACCGACGCCGCCGTGGGTCAGATAATAAATCAGCACGCCGCGGCAGTTGATACTGACTTTGCCGGCGCCGCCCAAATCATCAACGCCGTGGTGACCCAGCCGGTAATCGCGGCACAAAAAAGAAATTCGCGCTGATTCGGCGTTGACCTCGCTGAATCCCAGGGCCGCCGCTTTCGTGAAATCGGCAGCGGGCAGCAGTGTGACCAAATAGTCATAGTTTTTTTCGTGGCCGGTCTTCATGGCTTCAGCCATGCTGCATGTATCAGAGTGGTACTCATCTCGCATCTCCTCAAAAACCATACCTCTCCGCTAAGCCGTCAAGCGTCATGTTAACAGCGATTTCATCATGCGGGATGAGGACGTATCGCCAGGGTTTGCCACCGTGGTTTTTTGCATACTCCGTCGCATTGCGGCACCAGGCAAGGGCGGCCTCTTTTTTGGCAAGAACGCTTGTGTCGTCCATCTGGTTCTTCGCCTTGGCCTCGAGCATATACAGCGTATCCGCCGTTTCAGCGACAAAATCGGGCTGGTATTCCAGGTGATCGCCGACCTGACAATAGACGATCTGAAATTGCCCCTTGGCGGGCTTGAACCATTTCAAGGCGTCCCGTTCCAGAATAACCGCCAGCCTGCGTTCGGCATCGGAATCGAACTTCTGCACCGGATACAGACAGCGGGCAAATCCGCCAAAGAGAGTGCGGGAGATGTTGTTTTTATTCGCCGGCGCCACCCGGTAATCGGCCGGCGGTTCACCGGCCTTGCAGGTGTAGGCGCTGGGTTTCAATTCGGTGAAGCCCTTGCTCACCTTCACCTCATAGCCGGCGGCTTCCTCCCAGTAGTGCTCCTGCATCTGGGCGTGGATGAAGCGGGCGATCTCGTGCTGATGGCAGCGCACCACATCGATGACCTCTTCCGGCGGCAAATAACCGGCAAAATGACGGACTGCCTGCCCCGCCAGATCGTAGAGCAGATCCGCATGATCGTCGTAGGAAATATCATCGAAGTCCATCAGGCAGCGGACGATGTAGTTCTCCGTCCGTGGCTCCTCGCTCTGACCCCTGGCCGGCGTCACGGCCATGCCCGCGCCGGTGCGGAGAAACTGCACCCATAGCTCTTCGGATACCGGCGGATAGTTGAGGTTGGCAAGATCGAGGGTAAACGGCCTGAATCCGGATCGGACTTCTCCCTTGGGAACCACGAGAATACGCGGAATAGCGATGGTCTGTTCGGCCACCAATTCCACAGTCTTGGCCACCACCGCCGCGATATCCGGTTTGACGGCACAGCCATCCAGATCACGCTGCGCCGGCTGTTGCGCCGCTACCGCCTCGACGATGGCGGCCTGAATCTCCGGATGATGCAGATGGCTAACAGGCTGTTGAAAAATAATTTCAAATGAGCCTTTTGCAAAATGACTCTAACAAATAACGCCGCCACCGATCTTTGAGAGGTGTATTTGCATGGATATTTTTAGTTAACACATTGAAATAGTT
>JGI20166J26741_11464474_pt1 | contig 13271 bp, 5 predicted proteins | sample TergutCu122P5_FD_26741 | JGI IMG/M metagenome (IMG submission 26741)
ACCCCTCACCCCCTTCTAGTGCAGAGGTCTAAAATAGAGTAGAGCTATACCTCTACTCTCCCCAAGGGCCTTCGTGGCCTGTGAAAGGGTGAAACCTACCCTACATTACAGTGATGTTGTCAGTTGCAAATGTTCTAGCGGCGGATGTATTTGGGTCTTGTATTTTTCACTGACATGTGTCATAAAAAAGGTATCAGCCTCATACTCTGCGCCTCCCTTTTGCGTGCGCCTGTCCCCACTTCCTCTCTCCGCAAGTTTAAATTTACCAGAAATACACTGTACGTTCCACTCTATACGGCTCTTACTATGGTATATGCCTCGCTAACAGTGTCTTTCGTTCTTCTTTTTCTTCTTCTTTTGGACTCTGTCCATCGTCTAATTTTCTGATGAAGATGGCCTTTCGGACGCCGCCTCTACTCACGTCTTCAGGCAAGTAAAGCAGCTACTCTGGTGGACCCCTTAGGTACAGCTCTTCTCAGTCACTGCAGCATTATATTTCGGAAGTCTAGACAAAGCACAAAGTCCAAAAAAAAGAAGATGAAGATTATGCCAGTAGACTATATGTTGGTTGCCTTCAGCACTTCTCATGAACTACAACCTTCCTGTCCTTACAGGTAACAAAACCAGAGGCGCAAGTACCAAACAACAAGAATGTGCAAAGCGTAAGGGCTCACACATAGAGGAGGCCCACGAGTCCATCGCAAAAGAGTCACTTGTTACACGTGCCGGGTGATTCGAGCTTATTGCAGCGAATACACTGCATCGTCGCCAACCATAGTGGAATAATAGCACCAGCTAAGTTTGGCTATGGCACGTGAAATTCTGTTAGATCATTTTTAGAAACATAATTGTTTGGTGACTTCTCGGCCTAACTGTTTATTAATAAACGCCTAAAACTATGATTTGGCACAATTTCCAGTCTTCGATAGCACAACTGTTCGTTTGTAGATTCGCAACGCCGATACGCAGCAGAGAACAATTACTTAAATTTCATATTCTTATTACATATTGGACAATTAATTAATTAATCAACCGGTTTTACGAATGCAAACAGTGAATTAATTAATTAATCAACAAGTTTTAAGAATGCAAACAGTGAAAGACTGCTTTGGATTGCTTCAACACACACACAAAAAAAAATCAATATGCCAGGAGCAGAGATTTTAAGTCCATGCATAAATCTCAATACGAAATATCCGAAAGTGGTATCTCCTCACTTTCCTTGTCAGCTTCTCATGCAGTTTCCGTCTTAAGAAAAGAATTAATTGAAGAAATCGTTTAAAACACTTTTCAGAATTATTTCGTACGAAGTACAGTTGAATGGAGAGCAAATTTTCCTAGATGTTTACTCGCTTCGTGTTGTTTTCTATGCTTTAGGTAACAGTGGCCAGTCTTGAAACGTGTTTTATAAATTATAAATAGCAACAACAACAAAACAGAGAAATTCGGTAGGCCAAAACGAGATAAACTACCTTGCTATTCTCTCTGTCGAACACAAAAAAGCTACCAACATGGACATTGAAGGGCTCATAAGTGATTCTACAATTGCAAAGGTCCGGAGAAGAGTTATAAATTAGCACTCAGTTGAAGGGTTTTTTTGGAACAAGGTCAATGTACAAATATTCTGAAAATTAAGTTCTTGCAACCACCAGTAGTGTGTCGAGGTGATACAAGCATTCATGAACACTTTTTTTTAAAATCTATGTGATAATCATATTGTTTGTCCACATGATCAGGGCCGGACCAAGAGGTGGACCAGCAGGGCAGCCGCCCAGAGCGCCAAACTGTGAGGGGAATAATTAGAAATATTACGCCAGTAAATGGAGGTTTCCACAAGCGAAACATTTCTTCTGAAATTATTAGAAATTTGGGCATGCGCACTAAAAAAGGGTCGTTAGCCCTATCCTAGGCTGAAAAAGTTGAAAGAACATGGGTTTGAAGGGGTGCTCACAAGTCTCGGGCAAGCCCTGCACGTGATTGTAAGAAACGAGATTTAAAAAAACAGTTTTACATCAAAACCAAGTAGGCCCATATTTACAATTTAATACGAAGTAGCCATGTACTTCAGATCCATCGGCAAGCTGTACGTAAGGAGCCCATCAATCCTAGGGGCACCACTGAATAAAACAATTGTATGTTGAGGGGTTTACTTTATCGGAAAGTGAAGTTTCAATAGTTTATATATTTAAAAATGAGGTCGCAACAGACACGGAAGTACGAAGAATACAGGAACACTTAGAATGTGTAGAAAGTGCAAGGCAACAGGGAAGTCGTTACGCTACAGCTTTCGTTTGCATCACCACGGTAACTCTTGCTTTCACTTCCTATAATAAGCTACGTAATACATGTCGTATTGTTCCTATTTTCAATGGAAATCAGATTCAACTACTTTTTATCCAAGGACACATCTAATTTAGCTTGCATCACATTCTGTGCTTTCCATCAAGGCATACAAGCGGCCACGGATTAAACTCAAAACGTCGCGGTTCGAATTAAGGCCACCAGGGCGTGTCTGTGTTTCATACAACTTGTGACGTCACTGCTCCTTCCCCAACCCTCCCACAACAGTTCAATAAATGAAAGATGATCTGTGATAAATGAAAGTAGGAAGGCCGAGCAGTTATTGCAAATTCTTTTAAACAGCTGGTGTACCTGGGGAAGTCCTGTACAGAAAATCTCATTCGCTGTTTAAATTATTTATTTTTAAAAGATTCCAGTGAATGCTGCAAAATTGTACATAAACTGACAATAACATCAACAACCACATGGATATAATTTAAATAATAAACATCAAATATTTCAGTACTAAAAAGTTACAGTATTGCTCCCGCCATATCTCTTACACACAGCTGTAAAGACAAATTATATATGTTTCTTCATAAATGAAATTCACAGCTTCCATATTAACACATTTGGGTTTTAAAGTTGGAGGAGTACACTGTGCTCCTAATAAAACATACAAAATATGATCCCTAATTCCCAACCACGTAACTCAACATGTCTCAATACACTCGTGGTGCTTGTAGCAAAGAATATTATAAGTTACAAACATATGTAATGCAACCAGCAGTCTTTGATTAGTGGAATCAAGGAAAACAGAAAACAAATTATTTCCAAACATGGTCTGTACAGGCACTCAAAAGTTCAATGAACTTTGCATCAACAAGGTTTCATATGAATGTACTTTAATTATTTTGAGTGAAGGGTAAATTCTATAAAATTATGTCTAATAAAAAATAAAAAAGAGGATGCATTTATAGCCAAAAACAAATGCTGCTGACTTTACCAAATTATGTATATTTTTTTAAGAAAACAAAAGGCTGAAAAACTGAAAGATTAAGAAAATGCTGAGTAACAACCACTCTGGGGGAGGACTATTGCTTAAGTCACAAGATGAATGTGATGGAAACACATTCCAAAGACTTCAGCACAAAACAACATTCATTTTAACATCTTTCAAAACAATTCATTTGGCAATTTAAGTTTTATGGTCACTAACTTGCTGTACACATTTTTGAACAAACATGTAACCACAATGAGAAACAAAACCAACAGGTGCATATACAAATATGTAAATTTACTGTACTACAAACATGTAGGAGGCTACACTATTTATGCTACAATAAATTTACATATTTGTATATGCACTTGTTGGTTTTTGTTTCTCATAATGAATCATCAGTGCATGGTCATGAAATCATTTAAACATGTAACCAAACACCCAATCACCTTTATTTTCCGACTAATGCACTTACTTGTATAAAACTCATAAGGTTAAAATCTACATGTATCAATATTTTAAAAGACAATTTTTTTTAATTGTCTTTTAAAATATTGATACATGTAGATTTTAACCTTATGAGTTTTATACAGTTAAGTGCATTAGTTGGAAAATAAAGGTGATTCACTTGAAAATGCAAGGTGAAAACACGAAATTAATGTAACCAAACGTTTGTCTTATAAGTTCAGAAGTGCAAAGACTGTTCCTATTTAAACAAGATTACTGTCCTTGCCACAATTAAAACAGATCTCAACAATATGCAACATATGCAAAGTGAGAGATGTTTCATTTTGCCTGAATGCAAAAAGTTCATTTTGTTTTGTAAAAAAAAAACTGCTGTTAGTATCACGAGGAGAAAGTTTTGAATGCATTTTATTTGTTTTCTGTAAAGGAATTTTGACTTATTATAAATACTCAACATCTATATCATTTCTTCAGAAGAAAACTGCATCTAAAAAAACCCATGGTCAAATTATAGCAGTTATTTTGTCTAGTCACATAATTCAGATATATACCTTCAACAAAATTCTTCCACACAGAAGAAAAGTAGGTCCCACCTATCAAACTACACATAATCACATCCCAGATGACTCTAAATCCTAATGTTCACTGCAGTGCAAACATCAATTCAGTGTCCATCATTATTAATATGACAATATTATTATCATCTAATATAAATGAAATATTCTTAAAGCCAATGAAGGACACAATATTCAGCTACTGTAAATAGCATGTTCTTCAGTCCAACAACAACATGCTGCAATAATACATCACGTTTATAACAGTGATACTCACAAATTTTGCAACCACCAGTCTCATGGTTGTGATTATGAAGATTTCTGTCCTCTAGGATGTGACTCCTCATAGTCCGTTACAAGTGTATCAACATTTCAGAGAAACCTGGCATCACATCCCAGAAGACAACAAACTTTGCCATCTTGTTCACTTTTATATTATACACAAGACAGCTACTGCCTGACCCTGCTGTGGTATCAAAATCAGTCACTGTACAGATATGTACAGTATTCATTAGTGCTTCAATTTTACAACTGTATAAACTCATTTAAGTACACATTTTACAGATTGTGCATTATCATTATGTTCATTATTTCAATTGCAATATATCGATTCCATAATATAGGTATATTGTTACCTACCACCTACAACTTAGAATTATGTACATAAAATTGATGGTCTGAGGACAGCAGAAATGCCTGAACATGTCACCATTTTAACATGTTCAATATAACCGGTATACGAGGTCTTCTACCTTCTGGGATGCTGTGCAGTGCCAATGAGTGGTTTGATTCTAATGTTTTGCAACAAAGTGTTTGTCCTGCCTTCCAGGGTCAAGAGGTTTGAAGATGGCATCAACATGCTGTCCCAAAATGTCAGCAACAAATTACTCAAACACTGCACACACATCCCAGAAGACCAAAAACCCCAAACTACACAATGGCAAAGGCCTAAAAACTTGCATAACCTTTTGATGTCAATTGTAGGCTGAAGATGGTAATAATATACATACATTATAGTCTGTTCACTGTTACAGAGGGCATCAACAGGGCATCCTGAAATATCAGCACCAAACCACCCACTGACACTGTGCAACATCTCAGAAGATCAAAAACCCCAAACTATACCATGACAAAGGCCTAATATCTTTCATGCCCTTGAAATGTAAATTTTAAGTTGCAGATGGTAATAATATACATACATTGCTCTGGTCAATGTTCTAATAAATGTTACAGAACGTCAGAGGCTTCCATAGACAAGAACATGCAAATTTGTACCAGCAGAATGTACTCACGTGTCCAAGAGTGTCATTTGGTAAGAACATACTTCAAATATGCATGAGTTATGGCATGAAAACAGAATACATGCACAAATTTCAATCTAATACATGACATTAATGAGCAACATTTTGCACAAAAAAGATAGAGAATGTAATATGTAAGCTGAGATGTATTTAAATTTTGCCCTCAGTAAGAAAAAAATAGTTTCTTCATCTAATTCACGTGCCATATGAAATCTTTTCAGCAAACAGGACAGCAAGTGAATGAAATCCATGCAGCTACGTAGTGGTTATATGACTAAATGTGTTAGGATTTTTTCTGACAGCTTTGGCATGAAATATTGCACATTTTAAGAGACATCCTGAAAGACTACTTTAACCCATCCTGCAACATCAGGAAGTGACTTCCCTCTAAGTTTCATGGCAATCAGAATTTTTCTTCTTCCTGTAAGAAAGTTATGATAATCTATGCAGCCCTTAATTTTAACTAGGAATCAGTTTATAAGTTTCATCAATTTTAAATTTCTAGTATTTTCCTCTTACATTGCCTATAAAGGTTGCAACCCTGCAGGGGATGTACGAACTTTGGACCAAAACATAAATGACACAAAAAAAGGAGTTCACTTCATCCTCCGTCAAACATTATAATTTTTAACACGGACAGCCACTCTGTCCAAAGATATGTACCGTGTGGACGAGAAGATTTAATGTTCTTGCCTGTTGTCTACCCATATTACAATTTGTCATGAGTGCCAGCCTTATGCTTTTCACTGGTATTTTCTTCACTGCAAAATAAACTGTATTTACCATATACACAAAATAAGAATCAAAATTAAAATATTTTCTGTAATCAAACAGCAATATTTCTATAGCTGCAAGGACAGGCAGGCTGCCATTAAAGATGATGTGAAGGAGATTCTAACAGTACTTATAAGAAGATTAAAAATAACTTTTATCTTTGTAGGCTTCTTAATGAATACTTGAATAACAGAAAACAGTGGCTGAGTGACAGTCTATGTTACAATTTTTTTAACTTCACAGGAATTCTCAAACTAATATTTACTCCATAAAGCAAAACATAAAAAGTGGAAGGCTGTTATTACACTGACATCATTTTTCCATCAAACACCGAGAAATTAAAAAATGTCACAGACTGCTGTATAGCCATGTGCTTCATAACACTACTAAGAGGTAGCAAATAAATACAGTACCTACATCTGCTATATTTCTTCTGAAACATTCTTTGTATATGTAAGTAGGACAATCATATATTTTCCAAACTGACTGGGCCATGACAGTCTTGCTGTTAGCATAAAAATCTATTGGCAGGTGACGAATCAAGCCTGCTAAGTCACTTCCTACTCTGAATAAGGCTGTAGCACAAATGACTGTAAGTAATGCTGTGTTAAGAACAAGTGTGTGTTGCTCAATCCCCAAATCTGGTGCACATAGAAAATGGCAGACCTATGAGAAGAGTGTGTCTGCATCAGATTTTGCTCAAACTGGTACAAAACGTATGGACCTTTCAAAATGTTAAACGTAACTTTTGGAGAGCAGATAATGTGAGGAACATGAGTTTCTGAGTGACAAGATAAACAGTGGTGTGATCACAGTTGAAAATGCTGAACATCTGGAATGTCCATCGACAAGCACAACAGACAAATGTGGACAGAGTCGAGGACCTTGCCATCAAAAAGAGGGATACCTCTCTGCAAAGCTGCTAACATGGTAGGAATATAATATGGGTCAATTCAGAACATTCTGAAAAACAATGTGAACATAGGTTAGAAACCCCCAAAATTCATGTCCCATCTGCTGAGTGAGCAGCAGAAGGAGAATCATATCTACACGTGCCAGGACCTTCCAGAGTGGCTTGAAAGACAGAATTTCAAGTGACTTGCTTTTTTGTCATTTTATAGTTGGCATTAAAGGGGAGGGGATTTAATAATATCACTACTTTGAAGGAGACAACACTAATTAGGTGTTGTTGTTACAGAGAAATTCAGTACAGAAACAATTTAATCACACCATGTAAGGTGCAAAGGAGTATGTGTTTGTATCCACATGCGGTTTCTCTTTTAACTGCTTTTGATTACACAGCAAGTTGTGGCATATCATTACTATTTTTAATGTCATAATTCCTTTTTAACCAGATGGTATAACAACTATTTCCATATTAATGGCAGTTTGGAAGACGGTTTTAAGAAGCACAGATGACAGGACTGGAACAGAGACAATGAATGAGTTTATACACTACAGATAAAAGACAAACAGAATTAAAAACATCATACAAACTTGTTTTAAAAATAAATGATGATGGGACTCCACAGAAGAAGAAGAAGATGAAGAAGGAGGAGGAGGAGGAGAAGAAGAGGAAAAGAAGAGGAGGAAGAGGAAGAAGCAGAGGAAGATGAGGAGGAGAATAAGAAGAACAAGAAGAAGAAGAAGAAGAGAAAATGTTCAACATGAAGACCACAATTTTGATAGCAACAACATGTTAGGACAGATACCCCCCTCTGCCTTTTGGTAGGTTACTGAACGATGCTGTCAGTGTTCAAGACTATATAGCACCAAAAAGGTGAACCAATGGCGAGGATTTGAAAGTTGTCATGACATAATTGAAGTCAGGACAGCCTGAGGAACACCATGAGAAACCTGTCAGGACAGCCAGTGTCTTGGCTGAGATTAGAATACAAACCTACAACAATGACACTACACTAGCCTGTTTTACTGGAAAGACATTACATAAAAGGAAGGATGTGGAAGGAAAGAGGAGCTTCAGGAAGACAAACTGAGAAGAGTCTTCACAAGAAGAGCGGCATAACAGTCATGTATAGTAGGATGAAGAAGAACAATTCTTGTTGCTGCAGAATGCACACATGCTACTTAAAACTGTTAACACAAAGACCTTCAAATATTATATAGCATGGTTACATTATACACCTTTCAATTTTTTTTTTTTGTGTGCATACATAACACTGATTTTCAAGAGTAACATGATCTGTAGTTAACATATGGAAGATACGTTCAGGTCAGAATAAATTATGTGGCACACAAACATTTAACATGTCTTACGTGACGTACCTGACCCACGTCCATACACAGATCTAGCTCAATGCAACCACACCTCCACACATAGTAACTGTCCTAAAAGCAGTAATATGATAATACTTCTGAATATTGCAACTTAAATTTTTAAACTTCTGAGAGAATATCCATGAATACATATGAACACATTACAAAGTATGTGAGATGCCAATAACTTTTAAAGCCAACCCACCATGAAACCAACTGAATCACTCACTCACTCACACTATATGAAATACAATGGAATTGTGTAGCTCCATGGGTAGCAACCAGCACTTCACAGTGACATACTCGTACTGCCCGCCATCTTCATGACAAAACAAAGGAGACATCCCCCAACACCACACGATGTCATAACTATGAAGATCACAATTTAATTTCACAACTGTAACAACCTCACATTTCAGTACATTCATTTTCAAATACCCAGAAACGATTTTCAATATAAAGTAAATAAAGAATATCCATATAACTTCTGAACATTATTCATGGATCAGGTACCCCTTCGACAATGATTAATCAAAAAATTCCAATTTGTGATTACAGTGAACCCCATTTTAGATCCTGCTTAAGAAGCTTTCGTACCCTAGACATTAATGCATACCAAAATTTCCCCATTATGTTTAAAATGTGCCTTGCCCTTTTTATATACTTTCTGCTTAAAAGGATTAAGAAGCACAAGAAATTCAAAATAAAGTCAACTTTGTGCCCTTTTAATATATTTCTTGCATCAACATCTTAAACCAACTTCCAAAGATCCTGATGATTCAAATTTTTGCAGACACACTATGATGAAATTACACTCTTGGTTTCTAATAGTTAATTTGGATTATCATTTCCGCACAAAGTAATCCCTAAGTGGTTGGGACTCTAGTGATTCAGATTCCTGAATGGTGTGGTTGATTTCAGACCACAAATAATCCAGTCTTGTACCTGGTTAGTGACATGACTGTGAAGCTTGTTTTGTGATACCATTTTTAGATACGTTAGCAAAATTGTGAAAAGCAACTATTAGTTTCACCATGTCTGTCTACCTGCATGGAACAACTCAGTGCCCACTAGAAGGATTTTCATGAAATATGAGTAATTTTTGAAAATATGTTGAGGAAATTCAAGTTTAATTAAAATATGACAAGAATAATGGGTAGTTTACACGTACATTTATGATAATTGTAAAGCAATCCCTGTACAAGTCTGGACAGGCTCTGAGGGTTCCAGGAGGCTAAGGCTCCCAGATTTCAAGACAATGGGCACACGAAGATTGTAAGGTTGTCAGCCCTATGCAACGGCTGCTTTTACCCCCCCAGAAAATATTCCTGACACTTATTTCTGTTAAGAGGCTGAGTCGAACCCTGGGCCATAGCGGAGACAGAAGATTATGTCAATGAAAAATTGCAATGACACCAGTGGGAAATAAAAACTTGTGACCTTCCAGCTTGTATCACAATGCCTCAACCAACTGAACCACCGTGTGCCCCCTAAATTTGTGATATCTATCTCAATTCTTTTTAGAATGAGAAATGTTTTAGACAAAGTAGTGGATAAAATCAAAATACATATTTTAAGCTCAATAACTTTTCAGCTGAAAATCATGCTGTTTATGAGATAATGTGGAAAAATACTAGCCAGACAGGCCACAGATGATAATATAGTGCATGCACATTGCATACTGGATAACTAAGGCTACAGACACACACACACACACACACACACACACACTCTCTCATAATATGTTATACTTATTGCTTTTCCATGGCAACAATGGTTACACCAACATGCTTGAATGTTATGTTTATATGTACATAACCTGTCTTGTTACATCAGTATCATTAACTAGTAAGGATTCAGGCCCAGAACAATGATAATGCATTTTAACACAACCTAAAAATCTAAGAGACACAAGATCATGATGTGTGGGTAATCTACCCTTTAAAGACATTTTCTCACTTAATAAGCCCAATATGTTGAATTTTTCTAAGAACATCTTCAGACAGTTTCACCATATTTTCTTGTAAAGATGTATAATGTAACACATTATTTTCAACCTCAAAATCCAACAGTTAACAACAAAAACTGTATACAATTTGTGTGTTGATTATAACAATTTAATAAAGGTAACTGAATAAAAAGTGTTAACCTTTTGGAGGTGAATGTCAACTATAGTCAATGCGCAGTGTTATGCTTACAAGACCAAATGTCGATTAAAGTCATCGCCAAGCACGTGCCAATTATGGCACATTCTTGTACAGCTCCCAGCTTATACATAATGCTGCAACACACATGGCTGTGTCTGCCCAAGCAGGAAGGCAGGTTTATTTATTTTGAATGTCCCAGCCTCACCTCTCTAGAGCCTCCTGTACTCTTGAAATAGATTTTGTAATATGTTTGAAGGATGCAATCTCTGCTTACATGGCTAGTTTACTGGGATATGTGATTTTTATCATTTGCACTGCAGTCCAGTGTTGGGATTATAAGAATAAATGTCTATGGAATGTAGTGTCTCCCTGCCCGATACCAATTGTGCCTAATGTACTGAAACACACAGACATAAGAGGAGGGAGAAGCAAAAATCAAAGTTTATAGTAATAGGACAATTCCTGGGGAAACCTAGTAGTAGTTATGGGGTACTCAGAGAGGGGTCCTGGGCATGTGAAGTGCAATACACAGCCCCACAGACACCTCCTCCATCACTCAGGAAATTTGAGAGAGCAATCACACGCTAGCTTCAACAGTATAACAGTTTTGTACTTGCTACAAAATTAGATATCTTCCAGGGATTATTTTTCCTTACAGTTACACATAGGCATGTTCAGTATAATACACAGTTTAGTTTAAAACATGGTGTCTATAAGAAGGAGAAAAATTGATGATGAAACCACAGAGAAAGTACTGGCTCCTGGTTGGGAATTGTAAAGATTATTACAAATGAAGGAAACACGTGAAGCAGAACAACAGCAACAGCAAAAAAATACAAAAACAAACTGGAGAACATGCAGAACACAAAGTACCACACGCTGAAGCCGGTGGTTGTGGGATCAAAGTTTAGTGAAGCATAATGGACTTGCAAATACATTGACCAAAACTGTAAACAGTAACTTAACATGTAAAGAGAGTCTAGTTACAAAAACATAATTCAAGGACAAAAGGCTAGACAGCAGCAGTTAACATTGTGCAATATAAATATTTACAGTACATTTTGGATAATGCACGCAATTCACAGGCTTGACTGTATCGAAAACTATGTGAATAATCTTTTCCAACTTAATAAACAGACATTGCTAAACTTTATTTCATTAAATATGAAGGAAAATTCTTAAGAGACATGCACTTTTTACAATGGTATGCAAGAAAAAATTAAAGGGTCTAATTCAAATTCTGACTTGTGCATATTACAAAGGGCATTTAATTCCAGCACCAGTGGGAATCACTGACAGAACTAACATGTGTATTGCAACAAATATAATTTCCGTTCAGTATCATAATAATTTGAGAGTAAACAGAGATTTTATAACATAAGAGTTCTGCTTGCAGAATATAAAAAGACTGAAACATAATCCCAGCAATGTTAAGTGCTTCATACAGTATGTATTTATTTTATGATCCTTATTTAACAGACTTGTCACTCCATCAAATTAGGTCAGAAGCAACTGAAAACCACCAATTTAAAGGACACATTCCTTACCAGTAACTAAGTAATCTGTGGAGATAGTCAAGAAATTCCCTGAATTTTATGGAACCTGAAGCATCACTACTGTTTGCCACTCCTATCCGTCTAATGAAGAAACAGCTATCATCAATGTCATCTGGGATGTGACACGGTAGTTTAACACCCAAGTACCATTTTCAGGAGGCGATACTCTGCAAGGCAAGCCATATGCCCCTCTGCTGGTTGCACTACGCTGGCAACACCTTCCTGATCTGACCCCCATGGACAGTAGCTGTAGTCTTCCTCAACCAAATCAATAATATCTACGTTTATCATAATTCATCATGAAGACAATGACAGATAGCAACTTCCACTTTCTCCACACTGAAATATACAGGAAACATGATATTTGGGTCATATAAAAGGTACCTTATCTACCAAAATGTATTATCTCATACCCCAAAAGACCACAATCTTACCATCTGGAGCCAGAATTAAGTTCCCAGTGTAATACATGTAAGATTGGAATTTAATGTGTTCCATATCTGTGCATTAAAGGAATATTTAAACCTATGTAATACAACCAATGCACATGTATCAAATATGTTTTATTACATACTTGTACTATTAATTGTCAGCATGCAACATGTTTCAGTCACTTTTGCGATCATCATCAGGGTACCTTTACAGAGTACTGAGGATGCAATAAACAGCCAAACTGTATAAGTGGAACCACTCAACATCGTAACAGATGTCTCAAACTCTCCATACAGTCACAAAATGTCAACTTATATATTATTAAAAACAGATAAAATTTAAAATGACGAGAGGTACCAACTTGATGCAACAATTGTGATTTATCATCATAAATACAAGGTGGTTCAAATATGACCGGGACTGATTTGTGTGTAAACAAGCCGCACTGCGCAGCAGCTGTGCGACCTTGAGAGAGTGAAGCCACA
>JGI20166J26741_11464585_pt1 | contig 13270 bp, 10 predicted proteins | sample TergutCu122P5_FD_26741 | JGI IMG/M metagenome (IMG submission 26741)
CGATGGCCATTATAGGCCGAAACATGTAGTTTCATTATTAGAATATAACATCTTTCTAACTAGTTGTGTTGATTGACTACACTTTCCTCCCTCTCATTGGCATATAAGTTAACCTACAGAAGTGTCTGAGTTTTCATGTTCACAACTTTCACTTTTCACATCTTCAGAATTAATAAATGTCACCAGTCATGACATCAAAGGTCCCAGCCCTATCAGTATTCTCCTTCGTTGGTTGCTGTATGTGTTCGCTCATTGGTTGCAAGTCCTGTTTCATCATGCTACAAAACTTTTCACACAGCTAACAAAGATCTTCTGTTGTCTACTTAACATATCTTCCTAAATGGCATCATGCAAGGTACAGAGAATATAGCTTCCCTGTACTACTGTCCACTGCAGTTGAATGCTACTGTATAAACAGTCTCATGTTCTTAAAGCTGCCATTTAAGATCAGGCTTGTTCTTTGAACATGAATTCCACCAAAATCACTTTTTGAATACCTCAGAAAACGTCCTGAAGAAAGAATGTAAACATTGCTGCTGCTGCTGCTACTGTTACTACTACTACTGCTGCTGCCACTAGTACTACTGTTACTCTTACTACTGGTGTTACTCAGTTAATTAAATTGTTCCCTGGTACTACATAAAGCACTCCCTTCTGCCATCTGTAATGTTAGCATCAGAGCAGATATCCTTATGGGATTCATCCATAATAAACAAGAATTTGTTATTGGATTTTTTTATATCTGTGTCTATGTATTGTGCTGTAAGGTTTCAAGTTTACTGTGAAATGAGATCGTGTTTTCATGTCTTGAATTGCAGCTGTGATGAAATGGAAGCATGTGGCCTACAAGCACATATTCATGTCCACTGTTATGAACCTTAGAAAATGACAGTTGAATTATGTGTGGTGAACCGCAAGAACAAGTGCTGAAAATACTGATATGATTAACACCTTATTTGATTTATGTAAGTTCTGAATATTTGTGGTGGGTGTCTGTTAGCCATGAGTGTCATGAACTGAAGATGAAACTGCAAACAACTGCACATATTGTATGAGAACAATAAATGATTTGACTCGAGAACCATAATTGACAGAGAATATATTCTCTGTGTACAAGCAGGGTATTGTCAATATTTGTAATCTCTGAAGAATCGGTAATCACATAATTGTTTATTAGTGTGGAGTCCATGAACGAGTTGAAAGAGGTGGCCTTGCTTCTATTTTATTAAACTGGGAAGCGGCAATGCTTTTTAAACTTTTAATATGGTGATAAACTATGTATTGCACAGACCTGTACCATACACAAGACAGTGTTAATTTTTTAATTAATCTTTTAGTTTTAAATCTAAATTTTTAGCAAGTGATCTTTGAAATGGGCATGAAAAGGCAATCACTGGAGCATCCGCTATCATTGCTGGTGTAAGTATGAAGGACACAATGAGAAATTTATATTTGATGAATTCTTTATTTAATTGTGCTGTAGTGGGGAACACATTAAAGTCATTTCATACTTTTACAAAAAAAAAAAAACAAAAACAAAAAAACCAAAAAGAATGTGTATATTATGCTTAATAGTAGTTACAAAGATGATCAGAGGCTATATATGTTATTTCATGTTAACAGCTGAATGAAAAAAAAAATTTGAAATGCTGTACATTCATAACTGTTTTACTGTGGGTTATAAAAAATTTGAAGGGGTTCTGATGAGTTATGGTTCTCAGAATAATTGCCAAAGCTTTGTTCATTGTTTGTAATTAAGCAAAGTGAAAGAAGTTATGTTTGATATTGTAAAGTTTGTTATGTCTGTGTATAAATTCCACAGAGAAAAATAATACAAGTGAACATTTTGAGGACAATCTGCTCTTTGGGTTATTTTGAAGAAATGTCACCCAAGTTATGTCTGGGAGGATAACAAATGAACGTAAATCTGTATCCAGCATTTGATGTGGGTGAAATTTCTTCATTCAGCCACTGCACTAAAATTTCCATCATCATTAATACTGTATTGAAAGTGACAAGGGATGTTTGTATGCTTGTTCCAAGATTTCTGTAATAAGCTGGCTACACACTATTGTAAATAAGTATGCTTAAAATACATATGAAACATGTGAATTCCTATATTTAATTAAACTGTGCAGTTAGGAAAGCCTTCGGAATTGCTGAGGAAATGTAATACTTGGTACCCAGTTCAATTCCATTGGCAAATGATGCACCTGACACTGATAAAATGCAGTCTTGTGTTTCATAAGCACAGTAGTTTAAAATATGCCAGTTTCTATTTGTTGTATTAATGGATATGAGTTACATTATACATCAAAGGGTTAGTATATGCCTGGACATCAGCATTTGTAAGATTGAAGGTATACAGCAGTAATGGGATAATCAAATTATCCAGTCTGCTTAAATGCATTTGAAACTGTGGTAAAGTTAATCAAATGATTACATTGGTTTCACACTTTTTTATTATATAATTTACTTATACACATTTAAGAATTCTGGTTTTGCTAAAAGATTAGTCAAACACTCTCAGATGAAATTTTGGGGATGAGAATGTTGTGGTAAGGTACAGTGATGTGTCAGACATTTTGAAAACAAAATTGTTTTCATAATCGGTGATATTAAATGTAGAATAACTTACTCTTTTCCATTATATGAAATTGACAGTGACTGGAAACATAGAAATACTAACTAGCATTGGGCTGTATCCCTTTGGTCCTTAAAGTATTAAGGTTGCAACTAATTGTCCAAAGGATTCTTCTTCATGTATGACAAATAGTACCCCAAATACCACAAATGTATATTTTCCTCCATCTGTATCTCTACATCCATAGAAAATCCACTTCATAAACAGGATACTGGATGTATCAAAATTATGGAGTACATTTTATTGTGTCCCTGAGCATATCAGCTCAGGAAAACATGATCCTGCATCTGCCAGGAATTTAATTTGCTTTCTGCCTTCATTTGAACTTACCTTACTTCATAGAAAGGTGTGCTTTGATATGCAGTGTACACTTACCAAACATGTTCTGTGTAACTGTGCATTTCATTATACAGTAGATTCTTTGTGTTCATGATCAGTTGGGATCGATAAATCTGTAATGTATGTAGTATCGGTAATGAAAATACGAGACCTCAAAAAACACAATTTTTAGTTAAAAAAAAATTGTTATTTGGAAGCACAAAATATATTAAACAATTGAAGAAGAATGTCATTCTGCAAAGCTCAAAAGTAGTCATCCTTGCTTAATGAAAGAGCTCAGAAGGATCTGCACAATAGCAGGACAATACTAGCCAGCCACGTGATCTCATCCCAATTTGTCGCAACCAGTCAGGAATGGTTGAGATAATATTAAAGTGGGTGAACATGAAAGGTGAAAATTCTGAACATCAAGAATGAAAAGTGTATTGAACATTTGAAAAATGTAGAATATTGACTAACACATACAGCAGGATCAGTCTGTTTTTTTTTAACAAAATTACCATTATTATACAACATTTCATGTGTCACAAATATTCCTTTAAATGAAGAATTATACCTTTCCTGGTAATAAACTAGCTCCTGCCTGAAAGGAGCATTGTATAGGCCATATGAAAACCACAAAATAATTTTTAACTTTAGCATATTAAAACTACTACCGAATACTCTACAAATTAAACTGAATACCACTTATTTTTGAGTATATATAAACTCTCCATTTAAATTTCACAGATGCAATATGATAATTTAAAATTCAGTTGATGACACAAAATGTCTGGAAATGAGTTAAGTCTCAGTCTTCATGTTTCAAGTGCTAACAGTCATTGTGGAAGGTAAATCTTTTATACAATAACTTTGCAAATCCATGTATGTTTCAGTTTTACATTCCTTCAGAACTGTTTTCCTAATGTTCAGACAATACATGTACTCTTTGTAAGGCTGTTTAGGTCCTACTTTTTTTCAGAACAGTGCTAATGTGTTAGGCAATCCATGTGCCATACATATTGCTTTAAGATATTATAAGGCTCTATAAAATGTTCCAAAAAAAAAGTGAGAGCACATACATGAGACATTTTAACAATCTGTCATTACATACACATACAAGTAGGTCTTATAAACCCTTATACATATATTCGATTTACCTTCACAGAAGGCAGTTTTAATAATACCACATGCATATTATAACATAAAGCCAAAATTATTGCAGTTTTAAAGCAGCACACATCTCCAGCTGATAGCAAAATACTGATATAGTTCTGTAACTTTAGAAATCTGTTTTTTTGTATCGTAGGTCCTATTACTGTCAATGCAGGAAGCCTTGGCCTTTAAATTCACAGAAAATTTTGTACTAACACAGACTCCTAAATACTATTATAACACAAATCTCCAAGTAACTAACAATCACTCAGAAATACTGTAACTACATTCACACAACCAATGGATAAGAACACCAGTTACTTTACACAACTTCCAAGTTCTGAGCACTTAAGTGATGTTTAAAATAAATGTGCACCATCAGATGGACAGTGCCAATGAACAAGTAATGAGGATTACTAATTTGTCTCTTCTTTTTATGAAGTTCATCTTCAACATTAATCATATTTTTCTGCAATGTTAAAGAACTGGAGAACTTCAATATTGAAAACTCTTAGGAAATAATGTTTAATAATATAATTCTGCACTACAAGACTCCACCATTTGCTGAGAATTTGTTATATCTGCTAGAATTACTTCATTATTTAATTGCAGCTTCTGTTAGTTACTTCTCGCTTTTGCACCATGATACTCTTGGGACTTCAAAAGACCACTTTTCATGTCTCAGGTTTACCATTAAGCGTGTTCTTTCTATTTCTTTATATATATACACACATACATATATAGCTTCCAAGCACAAAGCAGCATCACCACAGTCAACAGTTTCAACCTTCTGAATTCTTTTAATACCAACAGCTCAAGGGAATTTCCAACCACTGTCACTTAGATGCTCTGTAAAATACACAGTCAACAGTATTGTGACTAAGTTACAAGAATATGTGCGTGGAGTACCTTATAATGTCCATCAAAGTGCAGTCATTTGTAATGACAATCAGACAACTGGATAACGTAGTAACAGCTACAACAGTCCGTACTTGGCAGCTCTACCAATGCAAAGACTGCAGCATATTGTAGTGTCTGGCATATGCTATACAAAAACAAAGTGAAAAAACACACGTCCTTTTGTAACATTTTCACATCACCTCCATTACACTTTGACTGCTATTTTCACTGAAGCCCACAGCACCATCAGAAGAAACCTTTTCTTCTATTTTGTATGTAGTGTCTTCTGTTGACTGATGCATTGTGTCTGTATCATCCCAGTTAATTTTGAACCTGGTTACTCGGGGTTCTGAAGCCAAAATATTGCGAAAAACCTGGAAAATAACATCACTCATTTCAACCCTACCCTGTTCTCACCTTCATAATTTTTCCACAGGATCATTATCAAATGCCTTCCACACCTAACCTTAGGAATTTATTACCACATGTTTGTGTGTCATATTCTATGTCTTCTAATTTTGTTACTTTTAAATGGCATATGTGCATTTTGATTTTGCAACATTTGTAGCTGGTAAGAGTGTCGCTGTTAATTACAATGACAGGAATCAAAATAAAGCTGAACATTTAATTTTGCACTAGAAGATTTGGAGCTGCTCTCAGACAGTAAGATTGACATTACAGTGTAGTTGCAGTAGCCTGTGGTACAACATAGTAGAGATACCTCATACCCACAAACTTCTAAGTGGAAAATTATAATTTCTGGTTTTGTCAAACTTAGCAGCAATCTGACCTTGTATGCTGCATCTCTACTTTCCAAAAGAAACAAGCCTTTCAAATAATATGTCCCTAAACCATCATTGGCATCTTATATGTCGAAACATACATCTAATACTGACCTTATCGAACTGTGGTTGTACTGGAGGATTTTCCCTAAGCTCTGGCTCTGTGTATTCATTGTTGATAAAGTATCCAACACGCACAAACTCTTGCTGTCTGTAGGAACATGTGAGCAGCACCACTGTCACACCAAGTGCATCAGCTACAGGAATTTTCTGTACATCTGGTGGGTCTGCCTGCAATCGGTATCTTCATTTAGCATATAAGTTTTCAACAGAATATGTAAGAATGACTCTTAAACCCTGTGACTGCCATTCCCTGACCAGATATGGCTGTGCCCATTTTTTAAGTTTTACATATGTCTATAGCCATAAACAGATAGCATATATGCTACAATCTTCTGGAACACATGTGGCACTTAACAGTTTCTGTTTGTCTGGTGTATGTTTGCTATTCCAATGCTGCAAGGATTCATATGACTTGTACTATTTGCCTATTTAATTCAAAACATCAGAACATAGCATAATTACTCTTTAAATTAGTCTTTAAATTTTAAATTACATTTTAATATGTTAGATGTAAGAGGACCCTTTCTATTTTATTATGTACTACTATAGGAGGAGAAACTAATGTTTATAATGCACTACGGTAATTGTAGAAATTATGAGATGTGAATACACCCGGGAATACTTCACTCCCATCTTCATCATACCTGGAAGACAAACATGTGCTTCCCTTCAGGAATTGGACCAACACATATTGTATCCAAGATTTGATCATGTTCCTCACTTTCTGCAGAACCTACATAGATCATCTTCCATTCTAAATCTAAAAGAAGAACACACACTTCTTAGCAACTATTTCAATCCTTCCTGTATAATGGTGAAAATATAATCAGTGTTTGTACAGAGATGGTGGTTAATCTGATTGCTGAACAATATTTTAATCACAGGTAAACAGGGAAGTACAATAAAGTCATAAGTGCCTGAAGATTATTCAGCTAGCTTTCCTCTCATGTTATGAATTCCATACCACAAACAATAATATTCACGTCCTTTGCATGAGTGAATGCTTCGTTTTTTGGTCTAGTAACCTTAAATCAAACCAGAATTTAGTAAAAGACTACAAAGGTTCAGTGGCTTTCAGTTGTGCATAGTAGGCCTAGGAAAAAAGTTAAACCTATTTACCAATTGTATTCTGAAGTTTTCATGTAGGCTTCATCTAAGAGAAGTCCCCTTGTTTGTATTTGCGCTAACGTAAATCATATATTTTTTTTTAAAATAAGTCATTTCTCCTTTCCACTGAACATTCAAGGTAAGAAATCCTTGTGTTAAGAGTAGGTTATGTTATTTTGTCTTGGTGGCTTTCGAATATATCTACTTTTGTATACTGGGAAAAGGCACTAGGAAGTCAATTTCTGCGTTATTAAATAAAATGCTCATATGGGTAAAATGGTTTTAAATTCAAAGAACCGCGAGTAATATGTCAGAAATACATACCTTCCTTCAGTTCCTCTATACATTCGAAAGTCAATTCAAACTGGAAAGGATTGAAAAATGGTGCCGGGTTGTCCAGTACAACCACGTTACACAACTGCACTTTTGCCATTCTTCTTAAAATCCTGAAATGTATATAAAGGTCATGAGAACAAACCTAAGCAAAGAATAATATCTATTACAAACGAATACGATTTCTTAACAGAATAATTTAAACTTCCAGAAATACCGATGATTCCAAGTAATAATACTAACTGCTGTCAAACGCCTTCGAACTGGCTAGAGTATTCTTACGTACAAGTCAAAGTACAAAACGATGTGTGAACCAGAAATGCATATATATTTTTGGCGGCAAACCATCTCACAGGATACCAAACAACCAACACCGTCAGGGAGGGAAGTAATATCCCTGCAGTTTTTCCCGAATGATCAAAGTTACCGCACTGAATAGCCACACTGCGACCAAGGTCATTTTGTACAGGATTTGGGTTAAAGAAGGTTGGCACAGGACCGATTTTGAAGTGAGGGATGTGTGTTCAATAAGCCTGAGCTGGATTAAGATTCCCCTACGAAATTACACGGCGTGTCCCATCCCACATGACAGTAATCTCCAAATTGAATCTTCTGCAGTTTTGACTATGATAAAATTACTTAATCAATTACAAAACACCATTTGCTTAAGCGGATCATAATTCTCTATTCTTGGAGGTTTAATGGCGATTCTGACTAATAAGGTGTTCATAATGAAGGTGAAAATGCAACTTAGAATGAATAAACCAAGAGATGCGAAAGAATGTACGCAAAACTGATGACCTACACCGTGACCTTGCCCACAGATCACATAGGCTTTACGATCTGTGATCAACACCGACTTGTATGCAACCATGCCATGGAGGTTTTTAGAAAGCCATCGTTAAGTGTGGAATAACAAAAGCTATTTTAGAAACAATTTTTGAACAACCTTCAATGCCCTTGATCCTAAAAAGCAATATAAGTGATTCATAAAACTGCAATTGACCTTTAGTGAACCTCAACCGTGTTAAATGTCAACACGTTTCCTTTTTATGCGGACATTGTTGGCTTAACTCGAGTTACAGGAACACTTACACTGATTCTAAGGCTGCGTGGTTGTTTCGTAAAGTTTTCTGTCTTGGAAAATTCTATAAGAACAAGTGTATTATTTACCTGAATGAAAGACAACACGAAGAAAAGTGTCTAGAATTTCAGCAAATATACTTATGGATTAAGTATCTGGTTCAGGGGTTGTAGTTTCTTGCATTCGCGGCTTACGCAGCAGACGCACGCACCCTGAATCACAGGGCAAGACCGTACAAATCAGGGATTAATGGTCTTTAAATCGTGCAGTTCATCGCTTCAGTTTGTATATACAATAAGGATGAAGCTTGGTACACTATTGCTTTATTGTTTCTTCGTATTATTGGAATTTAATAGTCCACTACCGTAACTAAGCACACACGTATCTGTCATTCTTTATGAGTGACAGCCTACAACTGTATTGGATGAAGAAATGAATTCAATTTCGTGCATGGTTATATTATAAATTCTAGTTGTATAGATACTTAATTGGAGGTAATGATATTTGGAATAAGCCGATGGACGTAATATGTTCATGGGAATAGAGTCAACGACAATCAGCATGAAACAGTAAATTAGTTTCGCAATTGACTTCCAGAGTTTAGCTTGGATCAATATACAGTGTGGTGGAATATAGAGAGACAATTTCGAATTCGGAGTTTCTCGGGATAGTGGATGTATCGTGTGGTTTGGGGATGTGGTGACAAATTAACGATAGGTATAAATAAATTTCTATCACTAGAATCTCGCAGTTCAATCATAATTTTTTAATACTTTCATAAGTAATGGTATACTTGACATGGAAGACCTCATCGTTCATTATTGTTGGGCATGAGTTTGTCCCACTACTCGCATTAGGGTATTTTATTAAGATCTGTATTGAGTAAGGCAGCATTCTACTGATGCAATTCCGTGGTCGTATCTCAATCGATAATACTAGTACTGTCGTGTGTGTTGTAGATGGTTCTTGGAAAATTTGAATTTGTGTAAGTAAGGTTAGGTTGAGTCAATAAGACATGTTCTCCACGCGTGAACTGTATTGAACTTTAGATTATGGCACTGTATTCTTGTCATTTATCAACATTTAATAGAATATAGCGCGGTTCACATCTGTTTGGTATTGATGGAACTTCCAAACTTACCACGGTCAGGAATGATTGTTGTGGTGCAAAATGTATCTTCTCTGCGTTGAGAAATTTGATTCTTTATACTGAAAGGTTTATCATGTTGCTAAATTTTCTGTTATGTCCTATTTATAGGGGTGCATGACTACTAGTTCCTCAGTGAGGACTCTGCTTCATGAATTAGGCCATGGAATTGTGGCAGACAATGAAATTACAACCCACCCCAGTTAATTAAACTAATTACATGACAAATTGACTAATGTCCTATGTTGTTTATGGTTCTCCTGTTGTCTGGAGCGCTGTGTCACATTTTGCCCATTTTGTGACCCTCATCAGCCAGTCTCATGCCCATTAGTTGAGTTCTTCAAACCTTTTTAATATAACCTTACCACATATTTGATGTACTTACTACCACCCTGAGGATCTAGTCTGTAGCTTCCTCTGAAAAACTGGTGAACATGTACAAGTCTACACACGTCAAAGCCGAGAAGACTACGTGGAGCCTGCATAAGATGAGATATATTTATACGACATTAAGCATTTAGGGCAGTACACTGCATGTTTTATATGTAGAAAACATTTGGCACTCATGTTAACAAGCTTTTTTATTTTGTACCTTTTTTTTGTCAAGGGATTTTCTAGTATGTCATTATTGTATCACCCGACAGCCATTTTGACTTGCCATTTGTAATCATTCTAGAGTTTGTCATTGACATTATATAACCTTTACTGTTGACTTGTTCATGGAAGGTGTAGGTAGTAGAACATAACTTCAACCTTCATATGTGAACTGCCAAAATCAGTCTGTTAGGGTGCAACAGTACGATTGTAAAGGGTAAGTATATAGGCCAGTCTTAACTGGGTATGCACAGAATGTTACTATGTATCTCTTTTTCTCTTTGTATAACATTTGAAGCTCTCATGACAAATAAATGCGCTCAAGCCACGAGACCGTAGCAGAGTTCAGTTAATCATTTTGATGGGTTGGTCTGTCTTCATCATAGGGTCTGATGACTTAGTATTAAAATCGTGATGTGTACAAGTAATTGTTTAACTGTGTGTGTGTGTGTGTGTGTGTGTGTGTGTGTGTGTGTGTGTGTGTGTACTGCAGGCAGACTTACTCAGTTCTATCAAACACAGTGTGTGTACAGTACACAGTGACACTGTGGTATGTAGAATGCTCTGATATATTGGTCAGCATTTGTGCTTTGTATTTTGAAGATCCTTGGTTGAAATATCAACTGAGTAGCTAGCTGCATAGACAGGCAAATGTTGAAATATCTCAAAATGGGTTATGAATAATTCCGTTTGTAACCTTTCCAGGTCACGTTTCACAATTAGCATTTCATATAAATCGTGCAGTTGATCTAGTTTCATTGAATTAAACCAGTCAGTCAATATCTGGCTGTGTCATGGCTCTATTAGTCACCAGCCTCAATACGGAGGCCCAGGTCAGTCCGTGAGGGGTTTTTGGTAGACAACGTGGCACTGGGACAGGTTTTTCACTGAGTACTTCTGCTTTTCCCTGTGATTGTCCTTCTGCAGTTGTTGAATTGAATTGAATTTATATGCATTCTATGAATCCAAAACAGGTTGGATATACATAAGTTCTATACTTATTAATTTCTCTATCACTGACACTATATAATGTCAGCAGTTGACAGCATCTTTGCATAGCACTGAAAAATGTGACCCGATTGATGGGGAGAGGGACTGTTTAGTCCTATGACTTTCTGATCATCTCTTATTTACTTGTAATGTTCATGTGACATTTTGTTTTCTTCTTCAGAAAATTTCTACTAATTTCAGGTGTAGCAATGTTTGAGGCATGAAATGCTGTAGAATCTCCATTAATTTGATTATAAGGGTTCTTTACTCTTATCTGTGTGTCTGTTTAGAGTAGATTCTGCATTGTTTGCGATTTATTGCTCAGAAAAACACCATCGTACTATAGGAGCAAGCCTGATGCCAGAGAATATTCAAAAACTGTTACATATTTCATAAAATTTTGTAACACAATCAGCAGGAACTTCTATTCCAAAGACAGGCTTAAAATGTCGATCATATATTTTGCTTATTTTGACATGTTAATGCATGTGTGGATGTTATGCAGTAGAAGACATGTCTTGTTGGCATGATCGGCTAACTGGCAGGGAAATGGTAAGCAAAAAATAATTGCTGTGTCAAAACATTCATATATTTTATTACAGTAATATTTGTTACATCTGTTCAGCTAAGTCACATGGAAATAACCTTGATAGAGAGGGGATTTTCTGTTGTGTGACTTATATGTAGTTATTTATTTTTAATTATAACACATGTTAGTAACTAGTATATCTTGATTCATAGTTTGTAGTTCATTCTTATCACCAGTTTTACTCTTGCAGGGTGGGATCAAAGACAGTGCAATGATGCAAGAACATGGAATCTTGCAGTGGCACACCAACGTCATCAGAAATCGGTGCTGCTACCATCACTTCTACCACCACCATACCTACCACCACATCCACCATCACCACCACGTCAGTGACCAGTGGAGGTGCCCATGGGGGGGAAGATGAGGATTCCACCTTTGATCCTTTGACTCAGATGTTACCTGAATGTTTTGTTAGTGTTAAGCTTGAAAGTAACGAGGACACTTGTGCCACAGAAACGTCTACTAACACGGTATATTATCATATCATAATTTGAATTTTAGAGTACCCAAAGGAATGAATTGTCTCTTGCCCAAACTCATGGGTGTGCCCCCTCCTGCATTGTGTTCCTAGGAAACTTCTGTTCTGATATTATCTAAGTTCTGCTGTATTTCTGTTATAAGTGCCTTGTGCCATCCTTAGATATTGAGGAGATAAAACCTGCTTTTAAACCATGGTACTGGAACTGGTATAAAACTGCTGGTGAAGTAGTGACACTGGAAGAACAAAGCAATTTTCAGCTTTTAGAAGTATACATTGATATTAAGCCATTAGAAGTCAGTTCTGAAATATAATATGTTTGGAAGGTATCACAGCTAAGGGTATATCTTTGTAACAGACATGTGCATGTTTTTGCATGCATTCATGCTTGTATTTGTATATGTTTTTGTTGCAAGCCCTTAAGATGCCTTCTGAAACACACTTGTTATAAGTGGTCTCTTCTTGAGCATGCATTCTTCATAGATCTTTTTATTGTTTTGAGTTGTACTGTGGTGTCATAATGCACGTGCTTACAGTCTTGAGTTATGGAATGTTAAAATTTAGGGTTTATGATCCCCTTACTGGTAGAAGACCTTCAGGTTCTAGATTTTATTTGTATATTGGAAGCCACATGTTTTATTTTTGTGTAATTAAACATGCACACATATGCATGCACGCACATACACCCACCATTTATACATACATGCATCTCCTCCACTCCCCTCAGGTGTTACTTTTGTGACATTTGTTAATGGAAAGATTTTGTGTGTGTCAATATGCAGTGTATAGTTCTCATAGGTGTTTAACTGCATGTAAGTTTAGGGCCGATTCACACTATAGGTCATGTTTCTGTTCCGTCATCGTTCCCTCTCCATTCCGTCAGATTGATCTGTGTTCACACTGTTGTGTTCAGTCACCTTCCGGCATAGCACGTGATAGGAGGCCCGCGCTTATCTCCATCAAATATGCAGCCTCATTCATTTTCTAAAAGACAATTAGCAGCAATAGCATTGATGTTAGATGAAG
>JGI20166J26741_11464696_pt1 | contig 13269 bp, 7 predicted proteins | sample TergutCu122P5_FD_26741 | JGI IMG/M metagenome (IMG submission 26741)
GTATATACCTTATTTATGTAATTTTAACCATGTAAGTTTTACTAAATTAAATTACCGAATTTGTTTTGGTGTGGTGAAAATAATGACGCATTTTTTTTTCTTAAGCCATTACAAGATAATAAAACATAATAGTAGGCAATGTTTGTTTATTGCTTTTCTGGTTAATAAACTACCATAAATTATTTTACTCGTATATTCATTTATTCATCAAATTCATTAAAATGGAAAAATGTTACCTAAAGAATAACAAAATAAATAACCGCATTTCTTTCTCTGTAATAAAACCAACTAGATGCACCAATTTCACAAATTTATTTTGTCATGAAACTTTACATGTTTCGGAGAGTTCGTCTGTCCATCATCAGGAATTTATTCACTGTACACTCAGCAATGGTATATGTCATACAGGTTTGTAGACAGCTTTCTAGCAGGACCAGGATGGAACTGCAGTTCCATCCTGGTCCTGTTTGAAAGCTGTCTACAAATCAGTATGACATATACCATTGCTGAGTGTACAGTGAATAAACTCCTGATGATGGACAGAGGAACTCTCCGTAGAGTTTCATGACCAAAACAAATAGTGAAATTGGTGCATCTATTTGGTTTTATTACAAAGAAATTTGTTACGATGTACGGTCACATGAACGTGAAAAACCATATTTCTCCGAGTGTGGTGCCTGGGGTAATGTGTAAAGTAAGAATTCAGTTGTGTAGAATTGTAAATTGCTATTAAATTCGTCAGTCTAAGGTCAAAACATCATGTAAACCAACCCACATGCTATCTTGGAAAGTCCTATGGGTCTAACACCAACATTTCAGCAGTTTTGTCTTCGGAGCGCAGTCTCCTGTCACCCCCCTCACGAATATAACAGATTTCGTCTTGCCGTTCACTCTCCAGTGGGTCTATGGAATATTTTAATTGTTCATTCACTACCTCCGTTTTCAACCCCCATTATTTTCCACTCTGTCAAATTATTTTTCCGTTTCGCTTTCCAATTCGTAACGACTTTTTATTCCATCCTTGAATCCCGTCTTTTTCTATTCAGCCCCTGGACATGGAGCTAAGGGTAGGAAGAGGGAGTGAAGTGAGAGATGAGGTGCCGAGCCATGGCCCGCCAATTTGTAGCAGGAAGGCCCTCATTAGTTTCCTGTCGCCAACACGTGTGGCGCCATTGCTGCATGCCACGCAACTGATTAGAAAGCGGAGCCGCTGGTGGATGAGGGGGTGTAGAGTGGGGGAGGGAGTATGTCGCCTTGAGGCAAGTCTGTTCGGGACACAAGTTGGGCCCAGGCGCGTGCTTATTGTATGTTTAACACCACAGCCCCAAATTGAAATGATTGTATTTAAACTAAAACAGATGTGCGGAAGACATTCTGTGTTCATGTGAAGAAGGAGCTGTACAATTGGCGGTGTGTTTAATTAAACATTAGGTCTTGTAGGGACATAAAAAGTTAAAGCAATCCCATTACAAGCCTCGACAAGCCCTGAGGGGTCCAGGAGGTTGAGGATCCCAGATTTCAAGACAATAGGCACATGAAATTGTTAAGGTTTTCAGCCCTACGCACCTGCCGCCTTTACTCCCAAGAAATATCCCCGGTACTAATTTCTGTTAGAGGCTGAGTCAACCCTAGGGCCATTGTGTGATCGGAGGAATATATCAATGTAAAAATTCCAATGACACCATCGGGAATGGAACCCGCGACCTTCCGGCTTCTAGCGCAGTACCTCAACCAACTTCCCCACCGCGTATCCCCATGTAGGCACATAGAAGATTCAAAATACATATGTCCACATTCATGATAGAGTCAGTTCATGAAAATTAACAGTCAATTTAACACCCCACTCATTTTACTGCTGAAGAAAAGCGCGCCTTAACCGCTGGTCTAGGCACTGCAGAAAAGTGACAACCCCCTTTTGCTGCTGGGTATCGAACCGAGATTTCTGTGTCGTCCAGCACGTATCCGAACAAGTATCCTGACTACATTGTTGGTTGTGTTTATAGAGGCAACGGATTGTAAGTCCTCTCTGAGAATCTGTACAAGCAAGAAAATTTGGTGAGGTAAGCATAATGGCAGGGTCGTATTAAAGTTGATATACGAGAAACGAGACCGTATTCGTGCCGGCTCAGAATAGAACAAATTATGGCTTTTCTTTTGTGAGCACCTTGTTGGAACAAATCATGTCTCTTAGCGTACTATTTTTATTTCGGTCGATAGGTGTCAGATTTTTTTAAGGAAGCTACATTTTTAGGCGTGTTCGCAAAACAGCGACCGCCTCTGTGGTCTAGTGGTCAGAGTTTCTGGCTACAGATACAGAGGTCCCGGGGTATAGTTCGCTCGCGGACTAAGGCCACGGAGTTTAGTTTAGTTTAGTTCGCAAAACAGCGAAAAATGACTATTACCTTCGTCATATCTACCTGTCCGTCTGTCCGCATGAAGCAACTCGAATCCCACTTGACATGTTTGTTTGTTTGTTTGTTTGTTTTCCTGGCGTTACAACCCATTGCGGTTGTATTTTCACAGCCCGGTAGCGGGCTTTAGCCTCGTCGTGTTCGAGGTTTCTAGATCACGCACAACGACGCGTCACAGTCGGTAGGACTCCTCTGGACGAGTTATCAGTCCGTCGCAGAGACCTCTACCAGACAACACACAACAATCACAACAGACAAACATCCATGCCCCCGGCGGGATTCGAACCCACAATCTCAGCAGGCGAGCGGCCAAAGACCTACGCCTTAGACCGCGCGGCCACTGGGATCGGCAATCCCACTTGACATATTTTCATGAAATCTGATATTTGAGTACTTTTCGATAATCTGTCGATAAAATTCAAGTTTAATTAAAGTCTGACAAGAATAACGAATACTTTACATTAAAATCAATATATATTTTTGATCATATATCACTCAGTTCTTCTTAGAAATAGACACGTTTCAGACAAAATTTGTAAAGGAAATCGTAATAAGCACTTTTTATTCAATTTTTTTTTCTTTTAAAATAGAGCCTTTTATGAGATAATGTTGAAAAATTTTGTAAAGTCGGGCAGGCCATAGATGACAACTTAGTAAAGCACATTGAAGGCTCGATACCAAAGACTACAAACACATTCCCAGAGTACGTAATACGTATTTCCCTTCAACCACAAAAATAGTTACACGAACGCGTCTCGATGCTACGTTATACACACATTGCCGGTTTTTTTCTTCTTCATTATGGACGTTAAGATGATAAGCAATAAAGTCCCCCAAAACATTTGTACCTCTCTACCAAACCACACGGCGTCACATGAAAGAATTCTGCAGTCTTATATTCTAAGTTTCGGGAAGTTTAGTTGAATAAAACTTTGTCTTATTTTCTTGCTAGAAATAGTGATTCCTTCAATAATTTAATAAATCACGCTCTCATTGAGATATGCACGGCTCAGTCTTTCCTTCAATAATCTAGTCGACCCAAATATTATTTTTGCCATCCCCTATTCAGTCAGCTAACCAACTTCGGTGCGTTTCTTTTATCGTTGTCCTGAACACCCCAGCATTCGCGGAATGCAAGTTTCCTATGCCCCCCTCCCCCCCCCCAAAAAAAATAAAGATAAAAGAACCACCTGCATTTACAGTATTTATTTATTGCCCCTTTATAAGTGACCGCCGCTCCCAGTGGCCGCGCGGTCTAAGGCGTAGGTCTGCGGCCGCTCGCCTGCCGAGATTGTGGGTTCGAATCCCACAGGAGGCATGGATGTTTGTCTGTTGTGAGTGTTATGTGTTGTCAGGTAGAGGTCTCTGCGATGGATTGATCACTCGTCCAGAGAAGTCCTACCGACTGTGGCGCGTCGTTGTGTGTGATCACGAAACCTCGAAAACGAGGAGACTAAAGCCCGCTAGAGGGCTGTGAAAATACAACCACGATGGGTTGTAACGCCAAGAAAACAACAACAACATTATAAGTGACCCCTAATAGTCATTCAGGCAGTAGGTTATGTACTCAGTTAACTAGATGACGTCTCTGGAACCGAACACCTCAGGCATTCGGTTAAGTCAGTCAGTTCCTTATTGTCGAAGGTACAGTGACAGGGTACGTGCTTTACGAGCATGATGCTGTTTTCGATTTTCGGCAGAAGCAAGAACTTTTTTTATCCTACGGGAAGAGCGGCCCGGCTTGAAGGTGTTACCTATTTTAAAAATAAATGGCGCAGGACATTTACCCCCCCCCCCTTACATGCCTTCATAAAGTGGCCAGGAACAACTTTACCTTAACCCCATTTTTCTTCTCTACTTCTCTGTCAGAAAGTCAGAGTCATGACAGACGAAATTATAATACTTTTCACTTAGGGCTCCTTTACTTAGCACTGAACACCGTAGGGCTCTGAGCCTCTCCGCAATATGCGAAGAGTCTTCCCCGCTTGCTGACAGAACAGTAAATAATATCGTACATTTTCCATGCAACCATATTTCATGTATATTATTGATTACTAACTTCTTTCACAATGTTTTTATTTGCTATTAATTATTTATATCTCCCTGAACATGTCCAAAAACTGTGACCGAAACATGCCGGAATAACAAATAAAAACATTGTGGAAAAAACTGGTAATAAATTCTGTACAAGTAAGTAATATGCTTTACATTCATTCAGTTTTACAGGCTGAAAACTACTAGTACGAAATTTATAATTTTTCTCTGGGATGAAAGTGGGACAATATTACAAACAAGGGTCCACAACTGACTACCACTTTCTCATGGTGTCACTTTCTCCTAAGTAACCTGCCGTATATCATTTGACAAGTCCTATCCTTGGCGTTTCCTACAACTCTTTCAATACCATAAAAGGGATAGAATTTCTTCGTAGTCCTATTTAAGGACAATGCCGGCATTTTGTCATGGAATAAGCCACGACAACCACTTCCGCATTTATTCAGACATAATCGCAACTAACTTTAAAAGATTCAGGGCTTTTCTTTAAAAAGTACACTCAATAAATTCTCCGTTTATTACGAACCCTAACTTGATCTCTGTGGTCATACAAGTTCACAATTAAATCCTGACGTCAACCGGCTAATTCCTGTCCACCGCTTTGCACCCTAGTTGAATGGACACAATATAATGCTATGCTACCAAAAGCCAGTGAAGAATAGGCCTACTTGGGATTCCCGATTCGTATTTTGGAGGCCCCAAATTCAAATCTGGTTCCCCACACCCTTCATCCTGGTTAAAGTTTTACGTAGTTTTCCTCAGCAAAATTCAGGGAAATTTTGGGTTAGTTCAGCAAGCTGGTACTCTACCGCTTCCTTTTACATTTCTTCCTATTCATAGTTTGCTAATTAACCGAACATTCGACGCTGTTTTATAGAGGATCAGACAGCGTCATTAAATAAACCATAAATAAATATTGACCCATTTAATACGACATCCCTTAAGTGACATTATCTTGAGTTACACTCATTAAAAATTTCTAAACATTTATCTCCTTCAAGCGTGCTACATACGCAGTCAAAGTTTATCCATTGACATAATCTTCTAAATAATAAGAAGTCAAGAATGTAATTTATATAGATTCTTGTGCTTTAATTTCATTTTTTGTGTTTTATAATTTTTTTCTCATATCATTCACTATTAAATAACATGTGTAGCTGATGTGACGTCAGTTATTTACCCAAAAACTGACCAAGTGTTAAAGAGTAAGTAAATTTTACATTGTTATTTGTTTCTTGCATTTTAAAATTTTATTTGTTAAAGATCTTCAACAATAGGCACCATAAACGTAATACGCAGTGTATGTTGCACATTGTTGGAAAACTTTAGACAAAACACAGAGTATGTAAGTTGCGATCTGTCAACCACTCTATGGAAGCTATTGTTACAGTTGTAAATGTGACGATTTTCTGCGTTCATGATTTAGGTGAAGTACCAGCTTGCAGTGAAAGACGTGCTACTTTTATTGGAACAAAATGCTTAACGTTTCTGCGCATCTTAAAGGAATTTGTCTTTTAATTCTGTATTGAACTGATTCATCGATTTCTCTGAAATACAGTAATGGACCCATGACCTCACTATCACAAAACACAAAACTCGGTACACGCGCTAGCACGCATGCACCCACACAAACAGTCTTTATATATTGCTCCTCGGCCCCTCAAAATCGCGCTGTAAAAAAAGAATTTTAATTTTTCAGCAGTGCCATATATGACTTAACTTTTCGAAGGTATTGATTTTTATTCATGGTTATTTCCTCCGCTGATTTAACCGAGGATTGCCATAGTTTTCCTCCACTCTTTCGCAGAAGCCAAATTGTAACCTGTCTGTTTAATTTGCTGGAAAGTACTGCCTTCGATTTTCGATCGTAGAATATTCCATTCCAGTTATCGTGTTTTTCACATTTCAGGAAGTCATAGTCATATAACACAGGTTAAGACTTCTTCCTTAAATATTCTTTCAAATGTATCATTCAAAATAATCTCACTGATAGACGTTTATAATTTTTAGGCTGTCCAGTTGAAATTCTTCGTTAAATAGCCGAAGAATAGTCTGTTACAGATGCGAAAGAAAATAATTAAAGTTTTGAGTTACAATTTTTAATGCAAGGCAGAAGACTTGAGGGATATAATTTAAATTAAATCTTAGGGTCTTCTTCTATTTGCCAAAAATAATCTGTCCAGGAACAGTCTGGTAATTCCTCGCATTTCAGTAGTCTGTAGAATTCTCCTTCCGAGAACACAATACGTGCTTCAGACATCAGGCATAATGCACGTATTTTAATTATATGTGTCTCCAGCTGACACAGAGTCACGTAGTTAGTTGGAGCCGAGTGTACAGCTGTGACGCAGGGAACCAGAGAGGCACGATAATTGTATTAGGTAGGTGTCATCTTGTTACTCCTTTGACAAGGAGCGAATGGATCTTAAGTGTACATGCAGCTGCCTGAGAACATAACAGAGGTTCCAGGTTCGGGTCCCTTTCATTAAAATCAACAATACTGTACCCGCATTTCAAGAGAAATTAGGTAGTAAGAACTACATTCTACTCTCATATCCGTTTTGTCTAAGGCTAATCTTAATATTATTCTATTATATACGGCTAGAATCCTGAGGTTTGTCTCTACGATAGCAGAAGTACCTGGTCGGTAAGTAAATATGAATTATGATCACTTCAAATTGCACCCTTCTCTCAATATTATGACATGGGTAAAATTAACTTAGCTGAGTGTGTATACAGAACTTATAGAAAATACGCGAAATTGGTATGCAACATGAGCAGGAGAGCTTTCACTGGAAAGAAAACTTGCAAGATCTAGACGTAGAAAGCAATGTATATTAAAATGTACCAAACGGAATTTGGATTTCAGTGTGTAGTTTGCATTGGACTGGCTCTGTGTTGTGTAGGTGGCTGCATTTTTTAAAACAACAGTGAAATTCTTTCGTAAGATAGTTACAAATATGTTGGCCATCTGAGTAACTGTCCTTTTCTCTGTTTCTGTTTATTGGAATATATTTCTTGAAAAGAAATGCCCTCACTGCAGTACACACATGCAAAGTGTGACAGCGGTTTACCTTAACAGCAATAAAAAGTGTAAATAGAATAATTTCCAGGTGTATGTAAGAACAAAGCAACAGCATCAATTGCTTTTAACCCTGGAGTGTTAAAGGGTTAATATCTGAAATTAAAGGTCAGAAAGGGTTACAAGTAGCACCATTCTGCCATCTGGCGGGCTTGGCGATGTACTAATACGGCAGTGGTTGCGTCACGGTGACCCAACAGCCTTTTCATCGCGGACAGTTGAGCACTGGACGGCGTGAGATTTTTATGAAGGGTAACAAATGTCCATATGAAAATTGCATTTCATAACCCAACAAATGATTGGTTATACTAAACACGTCACCGTATTGTATAAAGCTGTTCATATCAGGTCCATTTCTGTTCGGCAGGTACATTTTCACGAGGATTTCTATTATTGGTTTATTTTTCTTGTATTATTCCCTTTATTTTCTCTTCTTTCTTGCTTTATCCAGCTTCTGTTTGGTCCCTTTTTATATTCTTTATCCCTCTCTAACTCTGTCTTGTTTTCAGCGTTATTCTCTTCCCGTCAGCGCACCAACTAAAATCAATCATTTTTCACTTGAGTCTGTAAGAATGAGAAACGAAGAGAAAGTACAAATACGTAATTACTGAATTTTATAAAGGCCAATTTTGTAAAGATTTGTAAAGTTTTCATTGTTTCTTTCAGATCAGGGAGTTTCGACCTCCTCTTAACGCAAAGCTGTGATGTTTTTCCACCAGCATCTCATGCGTAATTCTCAATAATTTTCTGTGCGAGGAGCGTAATATATCCAGGAGCAATTCTCTTTTCAATCAGTCAAAGCGGCATGATAATGGCCCAGAAGCCCCGAAACACGTAGGAGATAAATTAAGACAATCCGGGTTCTCTCCCTAGAGCAGTATATTGTGTTGGTTTTAATTCCTGTGATTTTTTAAGAAAAGGTTTCACAAATGTTATTCACATTTCATGACCACCACTTTTTTTCGTAAGCCCCTAAGATTTTCTAATTGCGACATCTGAACTGATTGAACCTTGTGTGGAGGCACTACGCTTAACCGAAACGTCGGTAGATATTCATCAGGCGTCACAGCGTAACTGCCCGGAAGAGCTATATTTCCTGTTTCAATATCATTTCATAATAGTGGGCAAATGTACCTGAAAATGTACATGATTTTATACAGTATTTTCTTGTGGCTACTTCCCAAATTCTTCCTTTATACTTTTTCCTTTTTTCATTCCTACCATTATTTGTGCCTTCCACTAAATCCTTCCGAATCTGCTTTTTTTTTTGTTTCGTTCTCTGTTTCCTTGGTTTGATGTTTTCCTTTCTCTTTCTTACTTTTAATCCACCTTTACTTACACTGTTTCGCTGGGCAAAAAATGGGGACGACGAGTCTGCAAAACGATATTACTAAGCAAAGATGTGTGTTGGTAGTATCTGAACAACGCTGTGCCAAATGCTCCTCCTTATATTCTCGAATTATATGAGAAAAAAACGACCGAATTACGTTTTCTGGGAAGGATCTTGGGATGGATCTGGCGGGACAACTTCATGGTCTGAATACTGCACCTGTTGTTTGGAAGTATAAAGAAAACAAAAGAAAGTAGATCTTCCATTCCAAAATTAAAACCCAGAATTTCCACAATAAGAAAAAACTTCCAGTGTTGTCAGCATTCCTTTATATTAAAATATGTAAAATTTTATTTTTATGCAGCACTGGAAAAATAATTGTGATGAACGATAAATTGGGCGAATGTGGAAAAATATCATGACAAAGTTTAAGATACTACCCCTGCTACTGGTCTGAAAATACTGAGCCAAAGCACCTAAAAGTTCTGTCACGTCAGTATATAACACCCGGCCAGTGTTCGACCTGAGAACCACTGGCTCGTGGGTCTGTCGCGAAGCCACTGCGCCTTGCACTGAACAGCTGTGGCAATCAATACCGCATTATGTTAACTGTGAGTGGCTTAGCGGCCAGAATTCTTTTCTTGTATTTTGGACGGTACCAGCTCCACCACCAGCATGACCACAGCCATTTTTATTTTACATATCCTTTCTGATTTAATGTTAATTATTCATTCGAACTTTTCAACGCTATATGTTGCGCTTTACGAACTGGGTCATTACATAAGCAATAAAATAATGAATAAAGAAATATGTATGTATGTACAATGGTTCGTCTTTACATAGTGCTTTCCTTTGGCGCGCTCATGAAATTCCTGGAAGTTCCATTGAGATTTTCCATGTCTCCATTCTATCCTCATGGCACAGCTTCCTTTTACTCATGGTGTTCCTTATTTTCAAACCTAGAGAAACTCAGATCGAAATAACACCTTTACATGAATATCTACTTTTCTTTATGAAAATAACCCACGGAATTCCTCTTGAGTTGAGAAAAGTTGCAAATAAAATTTGTATAGGAAATGAAGACATATTTCTTGCCTAATACGCTTTTCAGAAAATCGTGCCATTTACTAAAGGATTATAAGAAATATGATACAACAAGAATCATCTAAATACAGATGTATTGTGGCGTGCTGTAATAATCCGGTGACTTAGGATTCCAGTTTTTACGTCATGTTCTTATGCAGTTGTTTTTCTTCACACGATTTTCATCGTACGTATGGCTAAGTAAGGAAAATAAACATGTTTAGTCATATCTAATGTTCACTGATATGTACAGCAATGTGAATCTTGGTAAATAGGTTTTAAATAGACCTGAAAATTGTGTAAGAAATATTGTTTTGAAGTTATCAGGTACACAATAATTCCACGGAGTGAAGATTTGAGGTTAAGGATGACCGATATATTTTACATATAAAAACACAACACAGACATAAAAACCCTATGAATAGTAATAGCATTTTATAACACATGTAAAAGTGTGAAAAAAACAGTGTGAACACAGTCGATTATATTTTAACATCGTCTGAGGAGTGTCGAGAATGCAAAGAATGGACGTGCCCCGACGTCGTTTCAAACACACACTTTTCCTAAATCTTTGGGCTATGATGCATTCCGTCATTATTTTGTGCATTCACTTGCAAGTAACCCCGAGATAGGGTCCTCAGCCGTGACACACAATTAATAACCATACAGGCACTAATGCCTGCACATGATTGTTAATTCACATCACTTGCTGTTGTGCGTTAAACCCTGGTGTTTTAGGTTAAGACTTCGTGTATTTTAGAAGGAGGTTACTAAACGTGTCTCCATCGACAATGTATAATGTACTGGTTGAGAATTATACACAGAAAAAGGAGGCGGATTTTTCTCGTAAGGCGTTAATAATAATAATAATAATAATAATAATAATTATTATTATTATTATTATTATTATTATTATTCATTTAAAGCCTTAAAATTTATTCTCGTTTCCACGAAAATATCTCCCTGTTTAAGCACGGCTTTTCATGGCAAATGAACTACATGAACTACATTTGTCATGTACAGATTTTTGCCTACTTAGGAACATATATTTCACTGTATCTAAGCTTCTCTCTACAAGTATATGTCCAATTAGTGTTTTATTATTACTGTTCAATATGAAGTGATAGTAGCTACCAGTCCAACCACACGACGTAATAACAAAACTGACAAACGAATTGTTCACAGTCATTGAAACTTGAAACCTCATAAATATACTTCGCAAATAGAATAAACTTTAATTTTCCATGGATCTACACTCATTGGTGTCATCTATCGGCACAGCTTAATGCTCCGAAATTTACGGCATGATTTGATGATAACTAGCCTAATTTTTGCGGGGCATATAGTTATACATAAAACACATATGTGTATTTAACTGAAATTAAAAGAGTCAAGGTCATGTCAGAAGAACAGGAGTAGCAGGCAGTCTCTTTCAAAATGCCACTGGCCATAAATTTTAATGTCTGTAATAAAAATAAATTGTTTCATGCTAAGGTATTACTCGCAGCATTCTGTTTTACAGTAATAATTTATTTGACTGGTCATTATGTTATTTTTTTGTAAATGCGTAACGGAGGCTTATTATACGCGCCAGTTTACGGTTACCTGTTACAGCTTTAAGTGGTATAAAGTTGGGATAAACTAGAAACAGAATAAGAAAATCTAAAATTATAATAAGGAATCAAAGTTTCGTTAGAAATTTACTAATTTTATTACGACAATAAACCAAGGAGGAAATGGGAACCGTCACAGAAATACAGAAAACTATAATCGGAAAATCGTGACGGAGGAGATCACTTAAAAGTTCTGATCGTAGATGATGTATAATATTAAAAGAAACTACAAAAAATACAATGATGTATTGGAGTATGTCCGTCTGGTTCGGGATATGTACTAATGAGGTGTTTTTCTCTATATGTTCAGGATATATCAGTTATATAAAGTAAGGGGGCTTCTTTTTTCTGAATAGTCCTAGCTGTAGAAAGATTGTGCGTTAGGATAGTAGATATTTCGACAGTCGCTTTGATTCTCTTTGCAGAAAACTCACATTCTCTTCTCGGCTCAGAGACTAGGCTATTTTTGTGCGATATTTTGGCACCCCTCTCACAGATAAAAAACGCGATAACGCCTGACACACCCCACGATTAATTTCATAACCCAAGTTCTAGTTTCGGTTACCCCGTCATTTAATACCACACAATATGTGCAGGAGAAAAAATTCGGTAATAAATTTTAAGCTAAAAGTAAAATTATCACTCGTACAACATTCTTTCTGTGGCACAGCAACCCAAGTCGGGTCTAGGCCGCCTCATTCTGATGTTTCTTGATCACATACAATTAGACACCACAGCTGGTAGGACTCCTCTCAGCGAGTGACCTGCTCGTAGCAGAGGGCGCTACTCACACAACGTACAATAAAAACGAAAGGATTTCTCATGCCGTCAGCAGTACCAGCCATCCAGCGGGTAAAGGCCCACACCTTAGACTGCATGGCCACCGAGATCCCACAATTTTATCATTACCGAGAATCAAATGTTTGCTGTTACCAGGATAATTTATTCAGACTACAAGTTTCCATCAAAAGTACCAAATTTAAATTTTCCGATACATTAAATACATACTGTCAGTTTATTAAATAGCAACCCAACTTTATAATCAGTGTTTCATGAGTTGGGATTACGTCCCTAAATTAAGTTATTCTGGTAAATGAGTTTTGGAGGACTGTCAAAGAAACAGAGAAACTGGGAACGCTCTAAAGTAGCCGGTCTCAAAGGAGAGAATGGAGAAGTGTCTCTCCACATCTTTTCCAAACCATAACTCACACTTGCTCTGCAAGAAGCTAAATAGCCTGTACAATTAATAAAGCACAGCAATATAACAGAGAAAGCGTCTAGGAGACCAGAAAAATTTCACCAATTCATTTTGCGGAGTCACTTCTATTAGCCGACTAATGCACTCATTTATACAAAACGTAGATGTTAAAATCTATGTTTTACAAAAGTTTTAAAAGACACATAATTAAAAATTACTCCAACGTGTTTCGGATCACAAAGGATCCATCATCAGGGAGTGATGACCTGTACTTTGATGAAATTATCGTAATGGTTCACAAATATTTATCATGTGTGTCTGGTCGGTGTTTGGCGGCATACTATGCCGCCAAACACCGACCACACACATGATAAATATTTGTGAACCATTACGATAATTTCAGTCAAAGTACAGGTCATCACTCCCTGATGATGGATCCTTTGTGATCCGAAACACGTTGGAGTAATTTTTAATTATGTGTCTTTTAAACTTTTATA
>JGI20166J26741_11464918_pt1 | contig 13268 bp, 15 predicted proteins | sample TergutCu122P5_FD_26741 | JGI IMG/M metagenome (IMG submission 26741)
AATTCGTTAAAATGAAATGTTTTAACACACATTAAATAGGGAAAAGGGACGGGACCTGAAAATAATTTCGCAATTCTGAACATTTCGTTATACTGGCGTTTGTTACAGCGACATTTTACTGTACAAGGACAATTTTGATGTTCCCTGCACATGATGAATGTACAGAACGAAATTAACAGATACGATGCATGACACAACAAATCACCTCTTTCCTTTGTGAATTCGAGATGTATCCACTTGATCTTGGGTCATGACATCAAACTCATCGTTATCAAATATATTGAGTCGCTGCAATGCATTAGATGCCTCATTCACTCCCTGTGCAGCAATAAACACATCATACTTATTAATGATATATTTTTAAAAACATTTACAGATGCAAATACTTTAAAAGCTGACACAAAATAAAACACACCAATCACAAAATACCACCCCCAGTATCCAGTAACAACATATTATGCTCTTCTGGTGTTCACCGATGTTCCAGATGAACCTACTGCCTCCATCTATGGCCTGAAGTCTGCGTTGTCAAATGACATTAGCCCGAATTTGAAATTCAGGGGACTGTGCATCGTGATATATTCTTATAATAAAAGCCAACGAGATGCACCACTTCTCAAATTTGAAGAACAGTGCATCTTGTTGGCTTTTATTATAAGAAGATATTAGGTGAACACCTCAAAATTAACAAAAATTCCAAACCTCATTCTTGTTAGCCAGTAATGCGGTTCCAATTTAAACCATGTACTACCCACATATTTTGCAAGCCCAGGGTATTATCACTACACTAACCTGCTTGGTAACCAGACTGCCATAATCGACATAAAACAAGATGTCAGTCTATTACAAGACCTAACTTCAAGAACACAGAGCTTTTACACATAAATCTGCTCCTTTGCATGCTAACAGAACACATATGTCAATGACAGTTTACATGTAGCTCTGCCCAGTCACATTCTCATCACTAGATGGAAGTGAATGGTTACCTTCATGCCCCAGGGTGGGTATGAAGGCTTGGCAGATCAGAAAAAACTCTTGCCTCCACCACAACTGAACTGACTCCTCATTGTCCAGCCCATAGCCCAGTCATTTTACCAACTGCATTATCCCACCATCACAAAAAGCATTTCGATTTTTTATTGTTCTATGAGCTGTTGGTTGCAAAAAATAAATTATTAACGGTACCATTGTATCAGGTGGTATCCTTGGTAATGTCTGATCTATGCTTCTCAAATCTGCTGGCAATGTGTCTTCTAATATGGCATTTATCACAGACTCGCTCACAAAGTTGAAGTGCTCCAAACATCTCTGTAACATCAAAAAGCTCTTCCATATAATATGTCATGGCCAAGAGCAAATCATCCTTGCGATAAAGCTGTACACATTCCAGACTGTAAAATGTCATATCTATTTTTGGTTTGATTAATGATTTACTCAAGGAATAAGAAGTAAAATCAAGGTACACACTGTAAAAAATTCACTGCATTATAATGAAGACAATCAAATACAAGACCTGCAAAAGTACCTAAACCTGAAGTGGGAACAGTGCTACTAGATTTGTAGCACCACGACATGGACACATGGGCCCAGGCCTGTTAACAAAGATAACGTAATGAAAATGACAGCAATCACGCATTTAATAGAACATTTTGGCTATTTTGGGGCCATTCATTTTTTTTGGCAAATAAAATTTTATATGTCGTTGCTCTCGGTAACACAGAAAATTAAAAGATAGCGTTCAGAGAGATGTGATGTTATCACTTTGTTGCGATCTGACCATTCAGTTACAATAGATGCATGTGCATATTTACTAACAATCCGCATGAGATGCAAGGGAAAGAGACAGGAAGGAGCGAGAGGAGAGAGAGAGAGAGAGAGACAGAGATAAGGTAAGAAGTACCAGCAATAAACTCAGCTCACTCCTGTGACCTGAATTGCAGCTCCACCATGTGTATTACCTTGGAATCATGAAGCCAGTTCAGAATGTCCATATTTCTGAATCTCCTTACTGTCATAAACCTTGAAGTAACACATGTGAAAGTAAACATTAACTGCTAATGTATAAGGTTTAGTTATTTTTGCAACAGTGATAATGGACTGTGCAGATGTCATCACGAATGATGAACAAACTACAGTGAAAATGAGCACTAATGAATATATTTTGACAGAAAAAAGCGAAGCTAAAAGTAAAGTACGAAAATCATTACATCAAGTACAAGGTGCAGGTACTAAGGAGGAAATCAGTGCTGATCAGTGAGTAAAATATCATTTTTAAATTATACTGCCACAAAAACTGAAGTGTGCATTTAAAGTCACCATTCTGGTACAATATGTGGAAGCAAGGGACTACAGCAAGCGTGTCAATGTGTTGCAACAAATTAAAGCTTTTGGCACTGTGCCTGGTTCTGGTTTTGTTGACTATGCACAATCCTTAATAAAACAGAATAAACATAAAAATAGAGTCCCTGTAATTGTACTACATCTTTTCACAGCAAAAATTTTCCCCCCATTTGTCAAGTACATATAAGGAATTACGTATTAATGTTTTATTTGTATGTAAATAAATACATAGCCTATTTTCAGAGAAAAATCCAATTATCCAGATATTCTGCATATCTGGATGGTTTGCCGTCCCAATTAATCCTGATAAGTGTAGTTCTATTGTATTAGTGATCTGCTACCACGTCCTACCATCATTTCTTGCAGTATACAAAAGGAAGATCGAAGTCACGCCAGTTATTCATCCCCACTACTCAGTCATTAACTGACTTAAATCTATCGGAATGTTGACAGACACACAACACACACAACAGTAACTTCACACCTTCCTGATGAAAACTGGAAGCTGTGGAGTAATGCAATGTTTAGACACAAATTCTCTCACAACAGCAAAGACTGCAAGTAATATCAGAATGGAGTTACATCACAGGCTTGTACAATTACCACTGCAGCTACATGTTCTCTACATCCTGAACTGCAGTTCCCATATGATTAACAGCAGGACAATGATAAAAAAAAAATACACATTAGTGATATTGAAGAAAAACCTGGAATTTCAATTTTAAACAAGTAATTTATGAATTACTCTCATTACCATCTCATAAAAGAATTCAATTACACTGTACCCCACACTGTAAAAACAAACACAACCTATGACTTTGTGTGCATGCCACTGCACCACTGTAAAAAAAAAATCCCTAAACAGGAGGTTCTTACAATGGTGTTGATGAAGATCCAAGTCTTCCAGTTTATGATGATGTATCAATTGGCAAGAAGATGTGGGGTGTTTAGACCCTGAAGATGGAGGCAGCAAGCCCCTCCAATATGTTGGCAACTACTTACAAATTGACACAGCAACATAAAACAGAAGATTGTCTTGCCTGTAATTCTTACCAAAACATTATTTAAAATCTACTTACACAGACACATTGCAAAACTTAATGCAAAGCTTACCTGCAGTCCCACTAATAACAGATTTCATGCTGAAATAGTTTCTGGCACTTACAGCAAGTGATTCTCAAGTTAGATACATTGTTAAAATACTAAAAAAGTGTTTACCTCCACAAAACCATCTCCCAAATGAGGCAAGATGTCCTTAACTTCAGTAATAAGTGAATCAAGCTCAACTCCTGTCACACGTTTCCTTAATACAGCAGCATCTGAAGATCCCTTGCTTGTAGTCACCTCAAACTTCTCAAAAAGAAAAATAAGTATGATTTACATGAACAGTAAAATGGAGTGCAGTGATATGAAAGGTGCACCAAAAATGTCCAAAAGCAGGGCCCAAACCAATGGAACACCTATATTTGTTATACACTACAGGACATTCTCACTGACAAAGGTCAGTATACTGTGCATCCAAGAAATAATTCAAACAACACTTTTGAAAAACATCCTTAAGTGGTCATCTTACTGGTCAGCATTCTTTTTAATTGTTACACAGTTTTATATAACAGTGTTTGTATCCAATGTGAATTGCAATGTAGATTATGTTCATATTTAAATTACACTGTGACCCATTATTCTACCACTGTTATTTGTCTCATGGGTTCTTATAATAAAACCAATGAGATGCACTACTTTCTCAAATTTATTTTTGGAATAGAACTCCACATGTTTCAGACAGGTTTTCTGTCCATCACCAGGAGTCTAGTACTGTATACACAGCAACAGGTATGTCATACAGTACTAAGACTCCTGGTGATGGACAGAAAACCTGTCTGAAACATGTGGAGTTCTATTCCAAAAATAAATTTGAGAAATTAGTGCATCTCGTTGGTTTTATTATAAGAATATATCACGATGCACGCTTCCCTGAACATCAAATTTGTTTCATGGGCTTTCCAGGCAGCAATTGATTTTATCACCAACCAGCCAAGGAGAATGCATGGTTGAGAGCTAAAACTGGAGACGCACAAACCTCCTGAGACTCACGTACTGGTTCTTGCCTTCTGTCCCTTGCAGACGTATGGCTCTTCATTTTGCTTTTACTTGATGGATCAAAACATGATAGAACAGCCTCCAACAGAAAATCACATTTCTCAAAATCCCTAACCGACAGAGTTATGGAAAACATCTTCCTTTAAAGTATGAAACTGACAAAAAAAGTTCTTACAAACCAATAACAACAGAATCATAAAGAATGTTCTGCTGCAGAGGTCTTCAGAGGTTATGGTACTGCAGACCGAAAAGTTACAACATGAAGCAGTGCATTAATGTTTCTTCTATTCTTTATGGACTTAAAAATGTTATATTTGGCAACAGAAAGAATGTATTATACACAGTCCTGCCATAAGTTCTGTTACAACTTTCATGTTGTCCAAAGCTGGAGACAATGAGGCAGGAGGGTTATAGGGATGGCAGTTTTTGGACTACTGTCCCTTCAGGTACTTGTGCCAAGGCAGTTTGCTCTCGTCTGTCACAGTGTCAACATGGAGTGGGATGTCAAGTAAAACCATATGGGTGTGAATGCCCTTCCCAATTGCGGAAAATCCCATTCTCAAATTTTCAAACTCTTAATACCATTGGAGATTTCGTGAATGTTCATCTATCCGGCAATTAAACATTATAAGGAACTCTAGAGGGTTGAAGACAGGGCTCATTCAGGATGCCTGAAAAGTGTGAGGGCTGAAGCCACTATCAAAACAGTATGGTAGCAGATTCGCTGAAATCCGCTCTGGAAACAGAAGATCATGTCCTGAAAGTTGAACATATCAACCCAATCAAGTCGTGCATCATCAGGGACGATCTACACGAGAGCACACCTCCGCTCAAAGGGACACCTCCTTACTCCTGCTTTGAAGGAAATATGACGGACATGAGCAAAGCGTCTCCTCCAGTGGCACACTGAGAACAGGCACAAAAACATCCCCTTCACGGACGAGAAAATTCTCACTGTTGAGAAGCAGTATAACAACTAGTACAAAAAGATTTATGCTCAAACATCCCTTGAGGTGCATTCTGAGGGTGCAGGAGGCCATCACCCTTCCTACGTCATAGTTTGGTGGGGGTTGTCCAATCAGGGGGTGACACCTCTTCATTTTTGCGAGAAGTGAAAACTGGTGCCTGCGTGTATCAAGAGGATGTGCTACAAGGAGTTGTGAAACCTCTTAATACGATTGTCTTCAATGGTCAGAAACGGGTTTTCCAGCAGGTCTCAGCTCCTGCCCACAAGGCCAAGATGACTCAGGAGTGGCTGCAGAGGAACATTCTGGCCTTTATCAGTGCTGACGATTGGCCCTCAGGGAGTCCAGACCTCAACCCCCTGGACTATAAACTGTGGGCTGGTTTGGAGGGCATGGCTTGCCGAAAATGTCACAACCTGGACAGCCTCAAGAGATCCCTTGTGAAAGCAGTGGCAGAGATCCCCCTGGAGATGGTGTGTGCTGCGATAGCAAAGTGGCTGGCGTGTCTCAAGGACTGCATTGGGGCAGAGGGCGGCCATTTTGAGTAGCATTATTATAAATAAAGAACTACTGCGAATAAATTATTTGGCTCAAAAAGTGAACGTTCTGTTTCATTTTCCTTCTAGGTCACAAAATCCATGTAACAGAACTTAATGGCAAAATTATGAAAGTAGTGCCAAACTTACTCTCTCAGGCAATAACAGACTTCACCTATTCTTGTTCTTTATTTATATTCTCGAATATAAATCAGCGGCACTGCCTTTAAATCTTCATTCCAGTATTGTGACAGACTTCATCAGTCTGTATAAAGGATACATCTCTGGGCAAACTTGTGACATAGTATCAAGGTCCTGATCAATAGGATATGCCGAGTGGTAGTCACAAATGAAAATTTTCTCAGTAAGGCACTCAGTCAGCACTCCCACATAGTCATCAACATATCTCTTCACTTCGTCCTCTGTTATGGTGTCACTATAATGAAAATAAACACATAATTTAAATTTAATTAAAACAAGCCTGAGAAGCATGCAATTGGAAAATTTTGCATTTTCATTTTTTTTGAGATGTCTAATCCTTACCAGTCTTGATATTTATTTACTGCAAGTACAAGTCAACCAGCAGGACGAATGACCTTTGAGTCATGATAAACTCTTTGCTGAGCAAAACACCTTGTAATACATTAACGATATGTCATAAATAACATTTCAAATAGCAGTTATACATCTGAATGAGATTATATTACATGTCAAATGATCAAATTTTATGAAATCTGATGAAATTAAATTTGAACTTTTATGTGATGTTCTGTTTGGTCAAACGAAGATCAACTGACAACACTTACTATAGACATTCAGTACCAATTATGGTTAACTGTTGAGGAGCCTGATATACAAACCATGGAGAGATGAACATAACGTTAGTTGTATGCAACGAATGTGTAATAAAAGTGATACAAAACATACTTAAGAGTCTGTGAATAAATGTCATCGAGCCTAGGGTGTCCCACTGACCACAAAGACAGTTTTACTAACTGTAAATATTTGTGGAAATTAAAGTTCAACCTAGAACAGGCCATGAAGGTCTAGGGGGGTATTAGAGGTATAGCTGTACTCTTCCTTTAACCACGGCACTAGATAGGGGTGGGTGGTCAACGCCACGCCCTGGCCACTTTACCCCCGGGAAAGATCCGATACCCCTTGTACAAGAGGCTGGGTGAGCTCCAGGGCCGGTCTGGACAGGTGTGGAAAATCTCGCCTCCCACCGGGATTCGATCCCCGGACCATCCAGCCCGTAGCAAGTCACTATACCAACTGCGCTATCCCGGCCTTACATTTTCATTTCCTCATCTGAATGAAGGTTCACAACTCACTTTCACACATGCCTGAATCTGCTGGCAAGGCCATACACTAACAAATGCCACTTAAACAAAAGTGAGCCATTTGTGATTTGGACATTCTCCCCTATGGGTATAAATTGTCAAGGAATTTTCCAGCTATTTCTATCTGAAATTTTCCTTGATGTTCAGATCATGGAAGCAGTTTTTGGAATAACGTACTAGTTGTCAAAATATTTCTGTGAAACAGATAAGCAGGGCAGTGCTCACATTTTCTCTACAATGGCATTGACACACGTTGCCAAGCAGTAGCGGAATATTTTCAGCAACTCCACTCTTGTAACAGCCAACTTGTGTTTAAGATCCAAGTATATAGGTTGTGTATCTTCGCTGTTTGCCAGCATGTCCAGCTTCTGGTACATCTGTGGCACTGTGTTCTCATACAAATCCACTATCCTGTTAATAGAGAATGTTTCTATACACTCAGGTTGCACAATTTAAGTCTCAATAAAATTAAAATAAGCTGACAAACACTTAGCACTAACTACAGTCAACACTAATGTCAAAAAAGTATTTGGCACCCACTTCATATACCTATTATTACTTCTGAGCAAATTTTTAAATGTGATTTTACTTAACCTAAACTCAAAATCTGCTGTATTTAATTTAAGAAAATTCTGACAACTGTATCAATTACATTCAGTGAATGAGAAAGTGCATGACTGTCAATAAAATGGGAGGAACACAGTGGCAGATGTGGCCAATTTCAAGACAAGACTTCAGCACCCACTTGGAAATACAGAAAAAATAATGAAAACCTCACCAATTCACCCAGTTTCAGAAGCAACTAGAACTCATATTTCTTAAATATAAGGACTGCCAAACCAATATGCTTAATTATGCAACATGCTATAAAGGTAAATAGGGAAATGGCAGTATAACTCCACACATTCTTAGCTCTGCCACTAGACAAAGGAAGAATGGTCAGCTTCACGATCAGGCCACTTTACCCATGAGGAAACAGCACCAGTAACCAATGAAGAGAAAGCTAGGTGTGCCCCAGAGCTGGTATGGATTCTTTGGAAAGAAAAATCTCTTGCCTTTGTTGGGAAGAAAGCCATACTTCTTAATGATGCAGTCTGTAGCATATTCACTACCCTAACTACATCAAGATAATTGGTCAAGTGTTGGCCAGCCATCCAAGATGTGCTGCAATACTGGTAACACACTGAACCAACATTTAACAATCTTAAATGTGTGTCACGTATAATGCATTTTATAATTTCTGAAACATGCTACTTTTGGCACAAAGGAAATGACTAATGACAGAAGTTTATCAATAAAATACTAGAAGATATGAGGTTTCCATGGCAGTGACCACAACCGTTACTGTTTTGGTATAAGGAGAAAGCACAATCCTTGAAAACATCAGTATTTATCTACAAAACCAGATTTCATCATATGTCCAGAAGACAGAAATCTCCAACAAACACACCAATTAGTTGATGGCCTACCTTTAACACTTTTACTTGCAGTGTTCAATGTGGGTTTCAGTTTCGCTGCAACCTGGCAAATCTCTTACACTTAAAGGATTAAAATTATTTGGAATTTTGTGTGAGTATTTGAGGAATTACTTGCCTAACAACACAGCACCATATACCAGACAACTTGAATTGTCAACAAGACCACCATGGGAACATCAAATTTTACTCTTACACTTACTTAATTTCAAAAAGCTGTTGATGGAACACACTGCATGCTGGGTTATATATGTCTAGAAACAAGCTAAGGTTTGTTGCAGTGTCCAACAAATGCAGCACCGCGTCCTTAAATTCAAACAATGTCATGTTCGTTTGTGTGTTAGGTCTTTCTGAAAGCTTCACCAGTTCCTCCTCCAACAGTTTTTGGCTACCAAACCTCTGCTCTACATACCTGAAAACCTGAACACAAAAATAAAACACCAGTTAACAATAACCCACAGGAGTGAGGAAACTGCAGCATACTGTAATATGGATGATACTGTGTTTAGCATAGAACATAGTATGATGCTGCCACATGCGGGGAGATATTACACACACATATTCACACATGAGTACCTCAAACAGAAACATACCTTTCAAACAGAATTAGACTTACATAGAGAAATCATAGAAAAATAGGGCAAAATGTTCAAAATGATATAATGAGCCGCACAGCAGTACCATCATCTGTAAAGAAAGGCATATAAGGGCATCATTTGGGCATAGTTTACACTGTATTCAAAGTATCAACATTTTCAGTGCACTCTTACAATGAAGCATTACATTTGGATAACGTGAAGGAACAGCTGCAGGCAGACTGTGATAACACCATCAGAACAAGAAGTTACAATGTCTAAAAGTACCCAATACTCAGATTTCACACTTGCAAGTTTCCATTATGACACAGAAATTAACAATTGAATTGCTAATACCATTATGTGCTGAAAACAGGGCAGACTCCTTCCCAAGAAGATAACAAGTCCTTAGCTAGTCAAGAAATTCCTGCATTTTATGGAACCCAAAGGTTCATTACTGGAATTACAAGCACCCACCACCTGTCCCTATCCTCAGCCAGATCAATCCAGTCCATGCCTCCCCATCCCACTTCTTTAAGACCCATTTTAGTATTATCCTCCCCCCATGTACACCTAGGTCTTCCAAGTGGTCTCTTTCCTTCAGGTTTTCCTACTGAAGTCTTGTATGCACCTCTCCTCTACCTCATACCCCGCCTATCTCATTCTCCTTGGTTTAGTCACCTGAATAATATTTGGTGAAGGGCCCACTCATAAAGCTCCTTATGCAGTCTTCACCACTCCCCTGTTGCCTTGTCCCTCTTAGGCCCAAATATTTTCTTGAACACATTCAGCCTAGGTTCCTCCCTCAATTGGAGGGACCAAGCTTCTGACACATACAAAACAAGCAAACTTACAGCTTGATACAAACTTTGTAACTCCTAAATTATCTGAGATACTACTCACATGAAACTGGCAACAAAAAGCAGCAGTGGCATTGTGTGGTAAGTCATTACATACTACTGGCTACCATCCCCTTACTGGGGTGCAACCACCATTTAGTCTGGTAGATAAGCACCTAGGTGCTTGGAAGATTTGAGGTTCTCACAGCAATTTTGATACGGTTTAAGTCTTCTGGGATGTTACACCATGTCAACTGGTAAGCAGGTAGGTACAAATGTTTCACAGGTGTGCAGTGCCTCCACCATCAGGGTCAAGCAGCCCAATAAAGCTTTCATAACTACTTGACCCAAAAGATGGAGGCACAACACTCCTCCAAAATATGGGTAACCATTTACCACTCAACATAACAAAACATCTTCCAGTAGGTATCTTCTTGTCAGATGAGTCACATTCCACAGTCACAGAAGTGTGGACCTCAAATCTCACACCCTTGTACATTCTCACCAATTTATCTGGCATATGATGATCTGTATAGTTAACAGTGAATCAAAACTGTTCACTATAACTGTGCTATTATGCCACTGTTTCCCAGTATCATCTGGCCATGGAACCCTCTTGCCCTCAAAAATTTTTTGTGAAACCCCTAATACAATTCCTACATCTGACGCTAAAAAGCTAGACAACACGTAATGACAACAATAAATATATGTTAAACAAGGATATATCAAAATATTATTTAACTGCAAATATTTGGGGGGAAAAAATCACATCTTATGTCCAATGAAACTGAACCTTAAAAATATGCAGGTTCATTAAATATATAAAGTCTATTTTCACAACATTTTATTGTAATTCTCCTGGTGATGCAATAAGTCAACAATATGTAGACTAATGAAACAGAATAGAATAAAAAGGAAAACTATTTTAAGTTAAGTTAAGTTTGTAGTAGTAGTAGTAGTAATCAAAGGAGTGTGAACCCTCAATTCCAAATGCAACTGCCTGGGGAACACCACCTGAGAAACACCATATTATACTATTTCCTCATGTATCTTATTCTCATACTCTTACCTTACAAATGAAAGGAACAGCCTTCTCAAGGTCTTCTTTATATTTAGGTTGCGTTTGGAAGACGGTGTCAATTATCTGAAGAACCTGTACCCTGTTATCTCTGCCATATAAAATGCAGATGTCCAGAATCAATGGTATGGTGAACACATAGTTATCATATATCAGCCTGCCATAATATCCCGGTGTGATAAACTCTGTCTGCAAATACAGCAATACAATCCAACATACAAACTGCTGACATCGTGTGTGTACTCTCGTATCACACACATTTGGTATTAGATGAGAAGTGCATGAATTATGGTTGAAAACCCAGAAAAGAAGAGGCCACTTAGAATACACACAAAGAGATGGGTATATCTTAATGAAAATGACTATGTGAGGATTAAATTAGATTCAAGACTCAGGATAGTGACCAGTGGTAAGCTCTTGAAAATTCATCAAAAAGCATTCTGCTCCATGGACTTAACTAATTCAGAAGAATGCCATGGCTTTAGGCAACAATAATATTAAATGCAGAACATACTACAGCAAAATTCTGGTAATATGACTCACACATGACCATATAGGTGTCAAACCATCAAACATTTTGGATTATCAGATAATACCTAAGTTCTTATGGGTAGATATTTGTTACTACTTGCATACTTGGGGTGTACAATTAACAGAGGAGAATTCCATTTGTATATTTCCTTAAGCTGCTAGTTCTGGATCACTAGGGTCCTCTTCTTTTTTTTTCTGGAGTCTACATACCCCAGAAGTTGATGGCATCAGAGACAAGGTGTCAGGAGATACCGTAACATTTAAGGTACAGGCACTCCTAGAGGCCTTTTTGAACATGTCCCTGAGATCTACCTGTTTCAGTGACAAAGCTTTTCTCTGGTAAAAAGCAAAACTTCCACTCTTGGGACAACTTTCTCAAGTGCTGGATTATATGACGTCAGATTACAGGAATTTTGCCCTACTCAAAAAATGTATTCATTACCTCCAACAATGTCTCACTCTTGATAAAACTGTATCACTTGTCCTAAGATTTCACTTCTCTGAAATAATTTTACTTACTTCAGATTCACTGTATGTGGCAAGACGGTTTATCACAAGGAACACCAAGTAATTAGTCCTCTGGAAAATGGTCCACATTTCATCATCTCGAGGGAACTCGTGCAGTACATAATAAGGAGGTGCATCTTGCAAGAACTTCACAATTAAATCCAGAGTTAATTCATCATAAATTATCTGTGACCAAAATCTGGAATTACAAAAATAATATAAAATAAGCACCCAACAAGAATAATTCTTAACTATATTCCAACCAAACAGTCAGGAAATGCCAACAGTTACAAATTCAGGAAGGACCCTCAGCCATATCAAATTTTAAAGAGGCAATTTTTGCAACTTCATGAACACACCTAAACAGGAGCCACTTCACAAAAATTATGACCACTGTCCCAGTATTCAGTTAGGAATCAAGAAGTACAATATTCAGTAATCACCTAAAACTGTGGCACCCATTCCAGTTAGTTAGCAATCCAACTAAATAAGAACCATTAATGAAATGCAGAAAATAAAATTCCCCCAATAACAAATATGGAATCAGCAACAAGGCCAATGCAAACACTTGGGTAACATCTGAATGTTTGGCAAAAATTAGAAATATACATGTATTATTGTTGTTGGTATTCAGCCCTTGGGCCGGTCTGGGCAGAGACAAGAGCTCAGTCAGGCGACTGGTATGGCTCTGGTACACTGCATCCTGGGCAAGTTCTTAGGGGTAGTTTGCCATTGCTTTCCTCTGCTTTTTAGATGTTCCCACTTTTCACCACCAGGTGCCTCCACGTCCACCACGACGTGACAGATCCCAGCGGCGGAAGTGAGAACTGTGGGCTAGAATGTTGTCCGGTAATTTTGCCGAAATGACGACTGCAACGCCATTTAGGGTTCTTTTACATGCCGCAAATCTACGACATGGGACTGACAGCTTTACTTCCCCTCCAAAGGAAGGCGTGCTGAGGATTTTTTCGTCCTTCAA
>JGI20166J26741_11465029_pt1 | contig 13267 bp, 11 predicted proteins | sample TergutCu122P5_FD_26741 | JGI IMG/M metagenome (IMG submission 26741)
CAAAACAAACAATACTTAGAACAACACAACAATTTGGGAGAGTGCGGGCCGTGCCCCGTCTTGGCTAGTTATACCCTGGCATTTGCCTTACAACTGAGGATAAAGCATGAAAAAACCTCAGTCAGGGTAGCCGCGTCTAAGAATACAATTTCTTGACGAAGTGAATACACAGAAACATTACTTCGAAAAATTATGTGACTGCATGCTGCGAATTAAAAAACTTCCTGGCATTTTACAGACAAGCCTATGGCTGTCTGTCTGTTTCCGTACAATATGTGCGGTATATTTTAATTTGCTCAATAGCTGGCAGCTACTCATAAAGGTCTCTTAGTACCATGGAACTGCTAAACCGGTTCGCCCAGCTTTTTAGGTTAGGACACCCAAGTTTGACGAAGAAGCTGTTACACAATGCCATCCCTGTTACAAAACTCGGACTGCTACAATCGCGATGTTTGATGACGCACTGGAAGCACCACCACTTCCTACTTAGTGAGACAGTTGCTGCTTCCAACCGGATGTGGGGGAGTAGACAATTCTCCCTCACAGTAAAACCTGCAGCCTCCTGGCGTGGAACAATGACTTAAACAACAACATATCACACTGACACTCAAACTACAGTATATTCTGTAGAACTGCTTAAAACAAGACACGTATACCACAGTGACTTCCAAACTGAATTCTGCAGAGCTGGCTAAAACATAATACATCACAGTGACTCCAAACTGCATCCTGTACAACCACTTAAAACACGGTAGATCAAAGTGACTCCGAAACTCTATTCCGTAGAACTCCTTAAAATACGGTATACCTCAGTGGATCCGAAACTGAATTCTGCAGAGTTATTACAGTAACTCCCAAATTGTATTATCTAGAACGATTGCTCCCCTTAAGGCGTTCCCGTATAATTCACGACGACATATACATAGCAACCAATTTCATTCTGAAAATTAATTACAGTCTGACTGCCGAACTATCGAAAAAATACGTAACTATTAACTGAAAAACTAAACGTGTAGGGCTCCAGTAAGTTGACTCCAGAGGGTCTAGTCTGTAGTCAGAAGGCGCCTGGCTCGAATCTCGGCCGGAAGGCAAAATATCTTGAGTGAGGCTTTCGTGGCTTTCCTCAGCTCGTCCAGGCGCATTACGTCACGATCACTATTTTCCAAATCATTCACAATTCAATAATTATTCTATTGTCAGACAGACGCTAAGGTCTGTTGTCTGAGCTACTGAAAGCGTCGTTAAACAACATAAGAGTAAAGTAAAACAATAATTAAAAGTAGATCTACTTGCCTAATATAGCAAATAACGAAAGAATTATATTAATTTGATTACTCTGCATGCTGTTTCTTGATCAGTTACTTAATTTCACTACTTCACTGCACCGTCCTACATGCTTCAAACGACACACTAATCTTCAAGTGCAAGCACTTCATTACAGCACGCAACTCAGCTTCACTAGTACTTGGTAAGCACTAAACCATTACGATTCAAACGATTCGAGTACCGGTGTCAAAATTTGCATTGCGCATGTCAATAAAAGTGGATTCAACAAAAAACTACTGCAGACTTCCGTCGCCGAATGCAGCTCATGGCGAATGTTATCATAAATAAACAAGAGGACTGAAACGTAAAAACTGCAGATAGCAAGGCGACGCAAAAACGAGGATTCTAGAAAGATGATTCCCATACTGTCAACTGAGCCCTACAACGAACAGATATTAACCAAAAATAAGCAGGTTTCCGTACAGAATAACTTGGATGGTGGTCTGCAGGGAGACTTTTCGGTTGAACGGTTAGCATTCCTGTTTCTTATTGATAGGTCCCAGGCTAGAACCTTGGCTCGGATACCGCATATAGCGAGAATGTTTGTGGTTTTACACAGTTACTTCATGCGAATACTGTGACAGTACTATAAAAGAGGCCACAGCAATTTCCTTCCACATTCTTCCCAGTTCACCATACAAACATTCGAGGCTAGCAATTGAGAATCGTTAAACAGCGAAAGAATTAACCTCTGAAGTGGCTTTGGAGAAAAAAATAAGCAGACTGACATGTTGCACCACCATGCGTTAATTTTGTGCTAGTAGCACAAAGAACGCACAAAAAAATTAGTAACGGACTAGCCGTTTGGATTAAAATAACCTCGAGTTTCATTTGAAGGTTCTCATGGAGATGACTATGAAAACTGTTGTATTCTGGAAAGTGACGCACTGTGGCTTGATAAACGAGTATAAGTATCGCAGCTCCAGAGGAAAGTGCTGCCTCCATCTTCAGTGCACAAGGCCGTGAAGAAAGAGGTAACAAGTTCCTGCGAAAAGATGGAACCTATCTACATACTAAACGGGGTTTAAACCCAAAAGAAGGCAGCATTAATCTGAAACGGGCCTATGCCTTGAGTTCTAATATTTCCACTCGTGAATCAAGCTGGTCGAACTCATCATCAGGCTAGCTGTTCGTATTCCAAGCACAGAATGAACACGTCTTGTGTGTCTACTTTTTACCTGAGAAGACACAATTTCAAGTTTCTTACACTCAGCAGAATTAATTTACTAAGGGTATTCAGTCAGGCAGATGGAGCATAATTCCAAGTGACTCGATTTCAGACGGATATTGGTCTGCTAAATTTTAGGTTATTCAGCGAGACGTTTCAAATTCAAGGCAGATGCTCTTGAATGGTGGGCATGCACGGATTTGGTACAAAGCCGTGCCCGAGGAAAATAATTACAGGTTACGAAATTTCCGCAGAGCGTTTGTTTTGTTACGCTCCCAAGATGTTAAATTCGGGCACACTTTCCATTAAAACATTATTTCCCCTATCTTAGAAACAGACTTACCATGCATCATCATCATCATCATCTCCGAAATATCTCCAGCGAGAAATTTACAATCGATATCCTGTCTGTTACAAGTCGATACTCCACGATTACAATCGATCACACTCGACACTCCATGTTGGAGTGTTTCGTCACGGTCAGCTTGTATTATACATTGTACATTGAGTACAGCTGTTTCATTTACAAAAACTATTTCTGGGTCTCTATGCGCAACTCACACAGAACAACGTTCTCAGTGTAAAGATCAATCATGGGAGCAGAACATATCTCAACGTAGGAAGGTCGTCACATAAAGCATCTGTTATTGTTGTCCCATTTTAACGACAGTCGGAATGTCGGCAAATTTTATAAACAAAAAATCACAAACAAAATCTCAAGAAGATGTGTCCAATGGGAGTCAAGCTGTTCCATAGGGAAGGAAAGACGAACAGACATGTCGATGCCATAGTCGATTTCGGAACTGCTAGCAAACGCACCTAAAATAGCGGGTAAACCTGCCGATATTTGAATAGGGTACCAAAAATATACAAATCAAAGACGTGACCGCTACAGCAAACTGGCAGATTCTGAAGAATATCGTCAAATCAGCTGCTAAGGTATTGACGTTGAACAATAAACTGTTTACATCATCATTAATCTTAGTACGAACTGCATAAAACTGCCGACAACAGGAGCAGCTGGCAGTATGCTGCGCCCCCTAGACAAGAGAAGTGTACTTGGCTCCTTTAGATTACATTTGGTTAGCACGCTCTAAGCTTAAAAATTATTGCAGGAATTTAATTTTTAACAGTACTGGTTAGACTGTAACTTCCGCTGTATATGAAAACAGAGTTTCCCCTACCTACTAATCTTACAGTAATTAAAAGTATCCAGTTCTTGTTACTGCTGCAGTCTTCCCCCTTCGTTTTCATAACTATCCTATCATTATCTCATTTTCCAGGGTGCATCCTCATTATCCATAAAGCGTCGTAGAATATCAATCTAAAATAACCTCTGCAAAGGTTACCTCATTATAAGAAAGATAAATCAGTAGCATCTACAGCCGATACAGCGCCAAAGAATATAAACGTGTACGCAGTATAAAAGGCGGGTGTTTGCCATTCCGTCGTTACGTATGTTAGCAATCAGAGTCGACAGCCGTCATGCGCCGTAGCAGAAGATGGCATCAATAAACGGCAGTGGAAGGACTGCTCGAGCCAGAAATTCGAGGTCCACCTTTACCCAAAATGTTAGTACATCTCCCGATAGTTGTAGACCTACCACTTGGTGCTTCCTGTTATTCTAACAACTCCGCGTCTTTGTATAAAAGCACTGTTCTCTGTGCCTCTCCAAGTAAATGAGCTAGACACTTCTTCTGCAACAGGCAAAATATGTTGGACGAACACAGAAAATGTTTTCCCAAATGATATTATAGTCGAAGCTGAATAATGGTCTCGATAATCGCAGTGGACTTTGGTGATCAGCGAACAGCTCCTGTTAACTGAGTCGGCGACAAATGCCGCAATCCTCCGACTTAATTCGTCTCGTCTTAATTCGTTCCGTACTTACGTCGTTTGCCCCCGGACCCAGTATATTAATCCAAGAGCGCAAATTCGTATGTACGATGTTGAAAATGTCGTCGCGTTGCTGAACTCACATGATGACGAACTCATGCTAGACCATCTTGTTGAAATTCGCAAGCAAAGCGCTATTAAACAAGCCGAGGAACCGGAGCCTGAGCCTAAGTATAGGACCATGAGGGTTTTGAAGATGGCTGAGAGTCGTGGGATTACTGCAGCTGGCATCAGGATATTTGAGGACACATTCGAAAGAGCAGCGAGCAGCAACAACTATACAAGGACCCAAGAGAAAGCGTGCTTGCTTTGAAGAGACTGTGAAAGAAAAGAGGCGGTATTTGTCTTAGTGCCTGACTTCTTCAAGACAGTTTCAGAGACTCGTGCATCGCCACCTTATTGCTGGACAATGCAGATGATCTAGATGACGTGCCTAGAATTACTTAAATTGCAATTTATCAGTCAGATCTTTTTTTCTTTGGTAAATCCTTTGTGGTTATAAATATATCCTATTTCTTGTCAAAACAGATTGTCTGGGAACCATCCTCCCCATTTTAACATTGGGTATATGGGAAAGAGTGTCTCGACTAACGCCGTCTGGACTAACGTTGCCGGTGTTGGAGTTAAGACGTAACTTCGGAGAATGACTGTAAACTGTTACCGAAAGTCCTACGTCACTCAAAGGGCGAAGGATGGTGGCACAAAAACAATACGGGTATGTTTAGCGAAAAAACGTTATCGGCCCTGCGACTTATCCGTGCTTCCAGGCAACCAGAGGGGCTTGTAACTAACCTCTGGACATCTCCCATGAGGAAGAACGAGCAGCAAATGCTGGTAATTTGTTAGTTTTGGCCGGTCAAGAACCTAGAACAGCTGACGCACGGACCTACACTGATTGTGAGGTGGCAAGGACAGGTCTGTTTCGTTCCGTCCGTCATTCCACTATCTTTATCGCTGTGCGACTCGCTCTTGTTTCCGCTGGAAGATTTCACCTGCCAAAAACTAAGTAATGACCTCTACCTAACGCGCCGACTGATAAGCAGTTTGATTCAGACTTGCAGTCTGAAACTGGTATTTCACATTATACAGGATTATACACATTATGCGATAAATGTGTCTGGTCACTTCCTGTCGCTTCCCTTAACTTAAAAAAACACTGACGTGCATCGAACGTATTTGCCAGATGATACGCATCTTCGAGACGAATGGAAACATTACCAGCACCTTCTTCAAATACCGCGAGTAAAAACCTAACATTAACTGCAAAACACGGAACCAAAATGCGTGGACCCCGACTCACGACAAATTGAAATACCGGAGAACTGCCGTCAGGCGAAACGTTCTGAGTAAAGAGTGATGCGCGATGTCAAGTAAAATAATGTCCCTGTACGTGATAAAAATAATTTTATCCCTTCTCCCCACGTTCCGTGTCCTCGTACCGGTAGTTCACTTTGGACTTGGCAAACTGATTATTAAATGTGGATAATTTTTTATTTGATAAACTTAAAATAAGCCTAAAGACTTTTGTCTTCCGTTATAAAGAATATTTTTTTTTTATTACACGGGTTTTTTTGTGTAAACTGATATCGATATTTCATAACCCATGATTATTGAATATCGACTTGTCGAAAATATCGATCGATCACAGGGCAATGTTACACAGACATCTTACACACCTTCAGTTTCTGGAAGTATCGAATTTTACAGGAAGCCGGTAAGGCTGACAGATTATCGTGGGTTTCTCAGTTTTTACAGACAAATTCCGTGCCAGTGCGTTCAGACAGGTGTTTCCTTTCACATACTTTCCATGTCGTCATTCAACTCATCATTCGATGCTTCATAGCCAGTGTGGTTTGAATTAATATCGTTCAACGCACCAGGCACATTCAAACGAGAAAATATGTGGTCAAAGGGAATTTACGTAAGTACTAATATATACCATACACACCTTTGTTCGTATGGCTGCAAAGAGGGTGTGAAAACCGCAAGAATCTGAAAATAAAATCAGACTATAAGCACTTCTTCAAATCCGCTCTCCGCGTTCATAAATTTACAATACGATGTAAAGTCGCTAACGAGCTTCAAATTACAGCATAACACTCTGATTAGTACTGACCAGTAATTAGTCTAAATAACGAGGTATAAATAGAACAGTCACGTAAATGTTAGTCGTAAACTCAGAGACACCATGTGTTTGTGGTAAAGGAACGAAAATTTGTCCCTGACGATGTCATAGAGACATATGACGGAATGAAAGCACAATTTTACTCATTCTTAACCTCGAAACTAGAAGAGTGGTCAGCTTCACGTCCCAGCCGCTTCACTGCGGTGAAAGAGCCCTCGGTACCTATAAAATAGGAGGCTGGGTGAAGTTCCTTTCCTTTGAAAAGAGTAATAATATTTCTGCGGGCATGATACATAATAATCACTGGAGAATTCTCCAGTATAAGTAGTATAGCGACGCTAAGCCAATGAAACGGAAGAAATGTCATCCTTTCTCTTAAAAAAAAAAAGAAAAGAAGAAGAAGAAGAAGAGTAAATACTATTCCAAAAATTCTGACTTTGCGTTACACACGTGTAAATCTGCCAATACGCCAATTTGCATGAAAACATAAATTGGTAAATATAATTTCCACCATACCGGCTACAAGAGCATCTGTTGAATAACGTTTTTTAGCCGTCAGGAGAACCAAGAAATACCTTCGCTCCACTAAGAGTCAAGACAGGTCAACTCTCACTCATGCAAGCATAGAAAGCCTTAGTTACAGCACTCAAGAACCCCCCCCCCTTCTACGATGTGATTATTAAAAAGTTTTTATTAGTCAAAAAACAGCGGAATTTCATGTCAATAACCAAAATATATCAAGTAAGAATTTTAGATCTGATTTCTCTCCTTTGCAGATAGTGGTTGTGTGTGGTCACATTCACAATTTCGTGGTTGTTGTTGTTTTACTATTGTTACCTTAGACAATGCTGAATGATTAAATCTCATCTTATTTGGGCGGGTGGGTGGGTGATGAAAAAATGGAGGCGTACGAGAATGTACTCCACTACACCTGACCTCCGAATGAGGATTCGCCACGATGACAGGAAACATTAATAAGGCTGCAATTGCAACGCCAGTGTCTAAGGAGACCAAAACGTAATAAAATCAGAACATTCAGTCCGTAAAGTCACCAGAAGAGAAGTACAGCATGTTGCTTGTGGGCAGCTGGGGCCAGATGCTTGTAACAGTGTCGAGAGAGAGGAAGACGAAGCAGTGTATGCTCAGATCTCCACCGTTGTCCTAACACGACATAATTTCAATTGAATCTCACGAAGTTCTAGAAGTGCTTACAGAACAAAGTGTACGAACAGGCAGACTTACAACTCTCATTCACCAAAATTACCCACGTTTCTTCTTGACATCCATCCATTCATTAGCGTTTGAAATCTAATGGTGAGTACTCACGCAGACCTTCTTCGTAAGCTGACAGTCGTTCCACCGATCAAGACACCCTCTACCGCTTATGGAGTCGGCGATTTCATAATCGTGCTCGCAACAGGCTGTCGCTGTGCACAGTTCTGAACGACACCAAAGTACATCACATTCCTTCGCAACATCCTCTTCAATACCACAAGCTGTACAGCAAAATCTCCAAATCTGTCTACTCCTTTCCGGTTTTCCGTGTATATATTCCGTAAGAAATGTTGCCTCCCGACATGTTGCGCTAATGTCTCGCCCATTCCATCTTCCACTTGATCACCCAACATTTTGCAAAGAGTTAATATTATGTTACCCTCGTTATGTAATTTCTCCTACCTCCTGCACGGCTACTTCTCCTCCCTCGAAGGTCCAAATACTCTCATCAGCATGCTTTTATCAAAACATCCTAAATCTACTTTATTCATCTAAGGTGACAGAATTGTTTAATAATCCTCTTAACACAATTTGAAGGTGCCAGCTGGTGTCGACCCCACTACCTATTACCTTGTCAGAGCCACCGTACCTTGACGACTACTAAAGGGTCAATCAAGAGTGATGGGCGTTATGCTTCACGGTCCACGAGGCAGAGGGCCAACACAATCAACTGCAAATGCTGTTGCGGGCAGGGGTGAGAACAACTATACGCGGCCGAAAACGTCGAAGTCGTTTTCTGGATCACATTTTATATTCTATTTTCTCAGTGCAGGAATGATTTGCGTCTTCGCTAGCCATAAGTAAATATCAAGAATAATGATGGAAATCAAAAAGCAAATATCGCATTAGGAAACTACAAAGTACATCTTTAATCTCGAACGGTCCTGTAAGATTTCTTTGTATTTCACATTAAACTGTGTTTTATATATAATTCCTCTGAATATTGTCAAGAAAAGCACGCAAATATGTAAACATGTAAGGCAGACATCCTGAAAATCTGTGGGGTAACACATATCCAAAAATATCATAAAGACATTATAAATATGACTGAAATGTGTGTGTGTGTGTATATATATATATATATATATATATATGTACGCATGCACGTATGTGTGTATGTACACACACACACACACACTTACCGATGTGTCTTAAACTTCAGTCACTGCTCTTTGTAGTGACACTAGGTCTTTTCTCTTGTATCAAGTTGTCCTGATAATGGCCCACAAGGGCTGAAACATGTAGCAGGAAGTAATATGTAATTATAACATTATAAAACGTTCTACAAGTGCATTTTGGACGGTATATTAGTAAACTGTATAATGCACGGAAAACATTAAGCGGCATATATCTTTCGGTTTGATAGCAACAATTGGGTCTACTGAAGCACAGAGGTTACAGGAGACATTTGGTAGTTACACACTGTATGTCATATACATACTCTACAGATTGTGTGAAACTGGGTACTGATACAATTTAAACAGCTGTACACCATGAACACACCTGCAACCGGTGTCATATTTCCATTTCTTGAACTTCCTCACATTCTCTGTGACATTTGGTGCTTATAATGTACATCATGAACTTAGCCTGCAAAATGTGTGACATGTCAATAACGCAAAAGTACGGAGGAGCGAATCTCTTATGTTATAGGTATGTTGACAAGGCATGCCGCAGTAGAAACTACTACATGCATCACCTGCTTTCAAATAAAAACTCTGCAGTTTTTCCCGAGAGTCTTTATGAATTTCGGATGGTCCTCGCAGTAGACAGTAATTCATTTCTTTGTGTGTGTGTGTGTGTGTGCGTGTGCGTGTGTGTGTGCGTGCGTGCAGCATTAATCAGTTTATCTCTTTAACAGAGAATTAGTGTGTTTTCTGTAAATATTAAATATTACATAGAACGTCTGCCTGAACTACTTCAAGGTCAGTGGTTACCAATCTGTACCACTCAACTATGAATTTAGAAACTCTCCACTTTGCGTGTCGTAAGATTCTCACGACAAATATCGATATATACCCATAAGGAATTAACAGATTGGTGTCTGTAATACGGGTAGAAAGTGTTACCTGTGAGGTACGGGGCTGAATCTTTACGTAATTTAAATTTAGTCGTCACGGTAGTGCCATGGCTCCGGCAGTTAGTCGCCGGCCTCACACCGCGGATGCAAGGGTTCCTCATGGGCTCGTGCATGTGAGATGTGTGTGGGACGAGGAAATGGGAAAGACTTTTGTCCCTGTACTTAGGCCTTGCCCTATCGGTATCATTCCACCAGTGCCCCATGTTCATCGTTATGCTATTCGCATCACAAGGACAAGAAGGTTAGGCCCGGGAATCTTTAAACAACTTTTATAGCTCTTTCGTTGGTCAAAATTACAGCAGTTAATACAATGTATGCGTCACAAGTTCTCAATGTCTGCCCATATTACATGACGAACTGGATGATCCAGACTCATGAACTGCTAAAAAGAACTTTCCTCAATCACATTTCATTGCCTCGAAATCTGTATAACCTTCGACCTAGTCCTAATTCTGGCGTCCATTTGGACGCACTTCACGTTCAGACTCATAATCGTCGATTCGAGCGACGCAACAGGGAGCCGACATACGAGTATTACAGCAGGAAATAACAAAGCAAACCAGATGCCGAGGAGAAAACGAATTCCACAGTTTCCAAAAGCGTCAGGCCACTTGCGGTTTCAGATCATTGATACTTTTCATTTATATTACAATTTTCTGTAATGTGACGCCGCGTAGTTTTGTCGGCTGTGGATGTTAAAATATCGGAGGACATTGCTTTCCTATGGTATAAAAATTTTCAACAACCTGTAGACGAAGGCAACATCTTCGTCTGAAACGTTGGAACCCCTTTATCGAAGTATGTGTGGTTCTATCCCAGGAGAACGCAATCTAAATCCTGAGCCACTTGGGAGCCTCAAAACTCATCAATCAAATATGTTTCTGCAACAATAAATGGTTGATTCGCAGCCAGGAAAGGGCATGCACAATTCACTGTCTGGACGCCAGGCCGGTGGCAGCAGCTGAGATGATATCGGTTGATACCAGTAATTATGAGTTGTCTACGCGGTATCAATATCTGCAGACGCCGACAGGTCTGCACCACGCCATATTTATCGGAAATAAATGCAGTCTTATGTCCGGGATGAGAAGCAACGGCTGGATTAATCTGGCTCAGAACAGGATCTGTGACGGGCACTTATGAACATGGAAGTCACCTTTCGGCTTCCATAAAGGGGGGGGGGGGATTCCTTAACTACCCGTGTAACCTATTGGCTTTCCAAGAGCGACTGCTCCACGGAATTGGTTACAACGGAGGGAAGGTAAGGTTCTGTATGACCTCTGACCCCACGCAACCCATCTATGAACAGTTATCTCCATGCACTCCCCTAAGTTGACGTTCACAGGCCCAATCTCCAGAACCCATAACAATATAATTAGAATGAACATGAAACCGAGCTGGGCGTTCTTATGTTCCCAATATCAGACAGCAGCGGAACATTTGATGTTAATTATCAGTCACATGTACAGTGGCAGCCTCGAGCTGTTTTACGGGCAATTTCCCTCGCACAGGGGTGTCCTTGTTTCCGTAATGTGAATTAATACAGAAAAAACCGTTGACATCGGTTTACCATTTCCAATACTGCGAAGAAGATTTAGACAAAATACGATACTAGAATTATGCATTAAATTTGCTGAACAAATTTTAGTTTTCATGAGTCCACTATAATTAACGCTTTAAATGACTTTCAAATGAAAATTATTCGATTTTTCAACAACGACTCATCCTACATATAATATTGGTACCTGATACAAAATATACGAATCCATAATCTATGCCTTCCGCTAAAATTTGGCGAATTTTACAGGGAAAAATAATATCTTTACTTCTTTCAATCTGACATGTGTAGTGCGACAAGGTTGTGCATATCTGTACGTTAACTTCAAGTGCAGTTCTACATCCAGGCAGCAAATAACGCAGTCGGAAAACGTTAAATCACTGTAAGCTAACCATAACTGTGGCAATGTTCCTCAGTATAATCGTGCTCCGTCGAACACAGAGTGCTGCTAACACTCTGTCATTTGATATTGTGGTTTCCTGTGCTGTAGCACCATGCAGTCTGGAAGTAGTACCAACGTTCCGGGGGAACATACCGCCTCCATCTTCAGGGCAGAAATTAAAACGCAGACACTATATTCCTGCGAAACTTTAGTACCCCACCTACCAGACTACAAGACAGCTTTAGTTTTTTGTGATTGTGGAACAATGTTAGAATAACTGACAGGAGAGGACTGAAGCAGGCCTATTCGAAGAGAAACCTGTCCCTCTTCCACTGTCCAATATAAATCCCACGCGAAATGTAGTACGATCGCCTTCCTGGCCTCCGCCGTCAGACACGTGTGGCTAACCGCCTGAGCAATAGCATGGTACTACACGATGTCATAACTTTGTCTACAACACGGTCTAACACCGCCGTCAAAACCACGAATCTCATATTTTTCTTTTACTCCAGAAAAGTATATTTTTAATCCATAAACCTGTCACTCCTAGCTTTATTATGTATTGCAGGAATTTACTTTGTTATATCTGCAGTTCAGAGGAGAGGGTATTACCTTGATTTGAATGAGCTGATTGCACTGATTGGTCGGTTGCAGGTTTGGTCAAGAAAAACCCCCAAAAGTTTAGAAACAACTGAAACCCGTGTCTTTTCAGTCGTGTTCGATTTTCCATCCATCTTTCACATTCCCCTATACAAAGACTGTTGTTAAGTTCGAAGTAACGGAACCGGGCCTTCTAATAATAGACATAACACTAAAACATGCCTAGAATTGCTGCAAGAATGATCTCTCACACCTCCAGTTGGCCATTTCCAGCTACGTGATGACAGTCCAGGAAATGCCGAGGCGCCAGACAGCGCCATTAATCAGAGGAACAAAGCATTTCGTACATGGAGATGAGATCTTCCACGCCAGCACATCTCCCATAAACCTGCTGAAAGATGGTAACCTTTACATTTTTTAAACAGATTTGACTGCAGGAAAAAGGCCACCTGGTAGAAATAGAGAAGATGGGTGGATAATATGAAAAATGGTCTTAATAAAATAGAACCCACCAATGAGAAATGTATCATGGACGGAGATGAGAAAACAAATACAAAACGTCGGTCAGAAAAACTGACAGGAAAAGAACATTTGTGAGATCCATGAGACTCAGAAGGGCATAATAATAATATTTATTAACTGCAATTGGGTTATCATCCGGTGGCAGTGGTTATTTTATACGTACACAAATATGGAGAGAGAAAAAAAAGTAACTAGGAAATTTCAGTCGGGAGGGCTACATGAGAAGCATGTAGTGGCAACTTGGAAACTTAGGAACCATCTCAGCATTCGCTTGTAGACACAGGGAAACCAAGAAAAACCTGTGTCGAGGTGGCCGGTCGCAGGACCTTCCGGAT
>JGI20166J26741_11465362_pt1 | contig 13254 bp, 13 predicted proteins | sample TergutCu122P5_FD_26741 | JGI IMG/M metagenome (IMG submission 26741)
TTGCCAAACGTAGGTCCATATATATACTACGTTAGCATTTCTGGCTTTACTAGGAGCTCCATATATATATATATATGACATTAGTAGCCTAAGGGTTAATGCAACACCTTAAATTATCTGAAAACATGGACAGGCAATTAGTACCTGTACTGCTGAATTTAGCACCTATAGGTACTATGATGGTGTAATTATAAACACAGTTTAGACTAAACATAATTAATTATATCTATGGAATATGCCAAGCAGAAAGCAACAACATAATGGCCTCTTATTTACTTTCATGCCTGTAACTCCCCAACAGAATAATTTCCAGCATATTTCCATTTCTAATGGCAGAAATAAGGTCACACAGGAAATCAGTAAACTACAATTCCCATACAGTGCCACATGTCAAATATTTTAGTGTCATTAAGACAGTCATTACGATGAGTTGTGCTTAATGGCATTCCAAATTTTGCAAGCTCTTTAAAACTACTGTCAGCAAACAGTACCCTAGGTGCATGAGCCACCACGCCTGATGCCTTGTCTTTGTTCAAACCCATTCCATAGACAATGTGAACAATGTACAGTCCCATCTACCAAATATACCACACATTTCATAAAATAACTCTATCTCTTCAACTATTCACACCCTCACACACTCTCCAATGAGCAAAAAAAGAACAAAAATCTCTTGCTTGTACTCATTTTAAGAACTGTAGAAATGGGTATTCCAATTCTCAGTACACATATTTTCAAGATGAATTATTTGCAATACCTCATTGGTGTTATATTCATTTACTGCAGAAACATATTTCTTGGTGCAATTCATAACAACAGTACAGATATTACTAACTCATTCAGTTGGTGACAACAAGTACAGGCGCACATGATTAACCTAAACAGGTTCAGAAATATTTTTCTCGTAACTGTTTGTAACAGCTGTAAACCATTTCTGAGAAAAATGCCAACTTACATTTTGGCTTCATGTATGTCTATAAAGTAGGAGCTATATGGTACCAGTATGGACCAAATATAATCTGCCTTATAACTTTCAGTGTGGGTGCCCAACATCAAATAAAAATTAAATATAACTATCAGTTTCAATGGGGAAGCATGTGACAATGACCAAAAGACACACAAAATATTCTAACAATCAAGGCATGGCTGTCTTCACCTCTCTTATTTCCAATACCAGCTCACGTCAAATGACTCTTGAAATCACTTAGCAATATCTGTACTATGAAACCCAATGATTCAGTAGTGTCCAAAAGAACCTGCCACTGGATGTCATCCTGTTCACTGTACACCCCATATCCCATCTCAAAAGGTCTCGATCTGGTGGGCATAAAAATAACTTCTTAATATTTCCCTGCAGATGAATGTAGTAACGTAATGAAGTCACCACAGTAAGTCATGTCATTATGGAATTAATGCTGGAGACTGTCCCTGCCTCCATCACCAGGGACCAATAAGATGAGTACACTATTATTCAGAGCACAGTGGTCCCTGTACAGTGACCATGGCATGTCACACAAAACCACGATATGCAAACTTCTTACAGGAAAAATAGGGTTACCTGAAAGCAGTTGCTTATGAACACCTCCCCACCAAACCCAATAACCTGAAAGACCCACACTTTTGGACATCAAACCTCCACACAGTGCTTGGGGTTGCTGATTCTGCCAGCTGCCACAGATGTTAACTGCCTGTGCTTATCCTTGGAGAATTACAGTTCTCCAGCATTTGGTCAATTTTTTCCCATTTATTTATTTTTAACTACATACGGTAAAAAATGTGCTGGGCAAAACAGTAATAGGTGAAGAGTTACAGTATTCCTACACATTGTTGACTCCCCTTCCTGTGGAGCAAACAAGGAGAAAAATAGTCAGTAAAATCAGGCAGTCAACCATCCTACTTGTAAACACAACCCATTTCGATGAGACGGGACCAAAAAAAAAAACCATTAAGTTCCATACAAGCAAGAGATCACACTGACTAACATTCTAACCTTTAAACAACACTGACTGTGGCCCTTGCAAGGACAAGTGATGGACAATTCCCACTGTCCTGCTCCTGGCAAGAAAACCAGACTCTGGCAGCTGACCCTATGTACACATACAATGAAACAGATGCATCACTCAACTTGACAGTCCATGATGACAGAGACTGACTGTCTCCAAAATGGAAATTCATTCAACAATAATGTGGCTCATCATTCAAGATGACTTCACTGCATAACAAGTTATTAATTCAGCGAATACATGTCAGAACTATGAAAAATATGGTGAATATAAACACAACACAAAAGCTTTACAAGCACAGCATCCTCATTAGTTATTTGAGTACTACATGTTACAGTGTGTTAACACTCTAGTGGGGTGATACAGCCAGGAACAAAATGTGTGAAGATGACCTAATGATTAAAATAAAATGTAGGAAAAAGAATATGACTGAGATACCATCATAAAATTTATAAGAAGAAATGGAGTAACAATAATATACTCATCAGGATAGCCTGTCTCTGGTTAGTATTTCCTCAGCCCATTCTACCCACCTCCCAACTGCTTCCCTAATATCTACCTCAATGTTACCCTCCCACCTCCTCAGTCTTTCTAGAAATTTCTTCCACCCCAATTGCGTATAAATTCCATGCTCCCCACCTGAGATACACGTCCAGTGTCTGATGGCCTCCTAGATTTCATTATTCTAGTACTAGGTGAGCTGTATTAATCACAGCTTCTTGTTATAAACAGTGAAACCTACATCAGACACTTCTCAAGAATTCAACAAAATTAACCTTTCGAGAGGGAAATATGTCTTACATAGTGAAGCCTGAAAACATTATTTTGTAACACAGTACTGAAACTGACATTCAATTTACCAGAATATTATACCATACAAATTCTATATTAGATGGTTTTCACCATCAAACTGCACTTTAAATCTTATCTTCTTTCATGATTCTGACACAGTTTTTAATGCTGGGCAATGTATCTTTGTACAAGCTCATCTAGTAAATGACGAGCCCTTTTCTGCCACAACTATTCCATATATACCAGTTTTACCATGCTATTATTTTGCTGTTGTCACCTCTGTCCAGGTCAGCTGTTCACTTATAGACTTAGTACTATCTCTCACATATTAAGATAACACAGAAATTACAGGAACTTTGGCAAGAAACATTTTATGTACCAGTCACCCTGTCTATAACGTCCAGCTTTTTTTTTTAACTGACAGGAGCTTACATTTTATGTTGATTTTCGATGCAGCAGCCACATTAATCAGTACTCAATAATTAATGGCTACAGACAATTAAAACTGTCCATGCAATATGAAATCTGAAGTAAAGACAAACTGTATATAAATTTTCCACAGAAAATAATTCAAATTATTTAAATTAAGGTGAAATATTTACAATCAGAATGTGCTCCATTAAACCCACATTTCTTCAGGTTATAGATTATACACACACCATGACGATGTGTCAAGCTGAGTGAAATGCAAATGTGACAATAGATCATTGGATGACAATGCAGTTAGAATGTGACTTCCTTTCTTGCCACACACTTCCACAGATTAATGTTCAGTTTTGCATATGTACCTATGATAAAAAAGGGAGGATTGAGATGAACAGCCCCCAGCACCCACTAAATAGGAGAGTGGATGGACCCATTTGATCTGTGGTGGAAACAACCATGAAGATAAACCTGTATGAACTGAGGCCATTATTTTGTTGTATGTAGGCAACAGACTGAACACAAGGGAACTAGGGAAAAGTGTTAAGGTTTGGATGCAAAAGAACATTCTGAAAGGCTGAAAATTTCATTGCATCACATACTTCTCAAGCTTCTAAGTTGGAAATCCTTTTACGTAGGAAATATATTACGAGGGCCATGTATATGGTAATCGCATGGGAAAATTTTAGTATTAAATTATCCTAATATCACAGACAGGGAAACCTTATAAGTGGGGTCAGCCTCAGTGGGTTTCACTACACTTTCTAACTTTTCTAAACACATCCAAAGCACTTTGTTTAAGATACAATGTTTCTCTACCATGCAAAATGGTATAACAGTTTACTGTTTCACAGATGTTGATGTTTGGTGTTTTGGATGGATGGCAAGTTTTTTTACCTTAAATTATTTACAAAGTTTCTCACTCTTCTTGGGCTACCCTGAGGATGCAGGCAGCAAGCTCATTTGAAACGAAAGTAACTATTCCCCATCTACATAGCACCATACCCCAAAGACCCGAGTCTTCATGAGTGTTGTGTCAGGACCTCAAATCTTGCAAGCACATTCCAAATTTATTCCAGTCCTATTTTCTCCATGAACCTCAATGATGTTTGTTTTCCCCAGATGCTTGCAGTCTTACATACTTCCAACTAGTGGCTACAAATTTACACTAGGACACTGCTATGCAGGTGCAAAAAGGCTGATAGGCTTGTCCAACTCATTACAGGTCAGTATACAGAACCACTTTTCTGATACATCACACAAGTAGTGCTGAACCCTGGCATCAGAGAAAAACTGTGATCAAGTTAAAATACTACAGACATTTCTGTGTACACAGGGCAGAAACTTGTTTACACATGTTGTTTTTTTTTATATTACAGTCATATTCTATAAATTTTTTCAACTAAAAGTGATGAACTGGTGAATTAACAGTAATAAGAACCACTGGGGTCACATAAAAATTTAACAAATTTTTGATGGGGGTATAGACCCACAGCAGTGTGCACCACTGCATTAAACTAACAACTCTCAATACTCACACTTCTCACTCCTGCATACGGCAGCATCTCCACCTCCTCTTCCACTCCAACTCTGAAACAATCACTCACTTTCACAAAACCTCACAGTAAATTTTTAGAAGACTGTGACAGTCTGAAGCGAACTTCAGCATTTTGGGCCTGCCAAATTTGACACCAGGATTGAGTCTTCCACTTGAGTGTGAACTCACAAGAAAATGTAACTGTATTGGAAATGCATAATTTAACACAGTGCATATGCACAGGGACTCTTCAGTTTTGTTGATTGTGGCACATGTGTCAGGAAGAACTCTCTATTTACACATGTAGCAAGAGTATATTATTCTGCACAGTAGTCAGCTTGGCTAGGATCACTTCCTAACAAGTACAATACTCTTCTGAATGCTAACTTCCTTCAACAAACAATTTACCTAAACTTAAATGCACACTTCCTTTCACTCAAGCAAGCATAACATTTGTAAGTATAAATCTTCTAGACCAGTAGTTTGCAAGAAGGGTATCATGACAAAGTCCACTGTAATTTCAGATGAAGAAGAAATTGTTGCATGTTGTAGCAGGTTTGTGGGTTATTTTATGATGTATCAGTAACTCAGCCTACATGGTACTAGCATTTCTATGAATTTCATAAATAGTCTGTTACATCAAAGTTGAATGTACTTGCATCTAAAAACTTCTTTCTTATCAGTGACCTATAGTAAGATTATTCGATGTCACAAATAAGTCAAGCCATTCTTCCACAGTTTATTATGCCAGAATTGGTGGGAAGAGGTTAATGCCCAAACTATCTGCTGCTATGTTGCTAGTGACCTTTCTGGCTTGTACTTACGGTATTTTGAACCATGTGAGAAGCTGCATCGTGGCTCCTCCCTGCACTATCACAGTCACAATAACAATCAGTGATGTAGTTGTTAACATTGCTTGCCTAGCATCTGACACAGTATTGCGAATAGCCAGAGCAAATGACATGGCACCACGTAAACCTGTGAAACAGAAGAATCAAACCAGCAGAACCCCAAAATTTTACAGTCACTATTATTACACAGAGTTTGAAGTCCTTATGCACTTTTCAGTTTCACTAACTTATGATAAACTACATGGCAAATGACAGTAATATTAAGCCCTTAGCTCAAAAAAATTAACCTGAATCCTCAAATTAAGTTTACTTTTAAATGCAAAGAAATTATTCCCTAAAATACGTTCCAGTTTTCAATATACAAGGTGGTATCCAAAATTTTCGAGACTGACGCTGTAAAAATCGTAAAACTCACCATAAGGCCTATCAGCCACCATCACTCTCAAAGTAGTTCCCTCCCATATGTAGACACCGGTCCCACTGTCTCCTCCATTTTTGGAATGCTTCCTGGAAGTCCTTTTCTATCAGAGTGTCAAGCAATCTCTGCGATTCGGCCTGTATTGCCTCAATGGTGTCAAACCGGTGTCCTTTCAGCTTCAATTCCATTTTTGGAAATAGGAAGAAGTCACAGGGTGCCAAATCAGGGGAGTATGGTGGGTGAGGGATGACAACCATTTTGTTTTTCAGTTCAGTTCAGTTCAGTGCAGACGTTGACATGCTACTGCTTCTGGTCAGTTGTCAGGATCCTGGGCACAAATTCGGCTGCAACACAGTGCATGCCCACTTCTTCCATCAGAGCCTGCTGGCATGTCCCATAAGCAATTCCCACCTCCTCAGCAATGTCGTGAATGGTCCGACGTCGATCCTCACAGACGAGCTCTTGAATTCGTGCAACAGTTTCAAGAGTTGTGCAGCTTGTGGGTCTCCCTGTGTGTTTGTCATCATAAACTGATGTGCGACCGGTCTTGAACCGGGCATGCCACTGAAACACCTGTGCACGACTCAAGCTTTGGTCCCCAAAGGCTTGCTGAATCATGGTGAGGGTCTCTGTAGCACTTTTCCCCAAGATTGGCACAAAATTTGATGCACACTCGCTGTTCCTTTCTCTGATCCATCATGCAAATCGCCACAGGTCACGTACACGACTCCAAATAAACGCGTGTGAAAACTGCCCACGTCCACCCAGTTACGTGCAACTTGGCACAATGACTCATTAGACATGGTAGTCCTACCATCTACTGGTGCTTCGCGCTACCACAACTGCTGTATAGATGGCGGCACCAGTCTCGAAAATTTTGGATACCACCTTGTATACTAAACATATCAGTGAAAGTATATGCTTATATACACTGGCTTAAATATAAAGAATTGCCAATATTTCTTCCATCATATAGGGCCATATTGCATATACAAGTTAAAAATGTAGAACAAAGCTACACACTCCACAATAAAACTTTAATGCACATCATGGACCAAAACTGTGGGACCATGAAGTCTGCATCACAACACATTTCCAAACAAATCTGATGGTTATATACCAGGTTAATGCTCTTGCTTCCAATGAACCATCTAAACAAATGAGGCAGTCTCTTAGTACTACGATAAAGTGTTAGATTGCAGCAAGAGACAGTACAAAATTACAGTAAACATCTTATGCCTTATTTTTCTTCAGTCCTGACAAATATGTGGCACCAAAATGATCAGGCCATTCTGAACAACATATGATCCAACAGGAACACCATCAAAAAAGCTGTGACTGCCGTATGGTAAAGCAAATCCTACTACTGAAGTACAAACACTTTTCTTGTTTCAGATCTTAATTAGCATTTACTAGCAGACAATTTTCCGAAGTAAAAATGCACCATAAATTTTTAATTTTATCTCTTTTCTGACACAGGTGTGTGAAAATGATCAGTTATATTAAAAATTGCAACAAATAATTATTTACAATTAGGCTACAGGAATTATCACAATGTAAATGTTTATGCACCTGGAGGCCAAAATTTGCATTCAGTATGTACAGAAAATTCTGTGGGACAGAAAAGCTTTCACTGAGATTCTAAGAGTGACTGGCAAGAGGTACGATCCCCAGAAATGTCACTAGATAATTTCATGTCTACAAAACATTTTGCAGAATAGAACAAAATAAATTTGTTTATTCCTGCTATAATCTTTTATGCCAGAAAAGTATAGAAGAACCACAGGTTCTTCCATTTTTCATCCAAAAGAGGGCTTGTGCATAGCTCATGTCAGAATTATATGAACAAGCATGTGCATGGCATGTCAGAATTATATGAACAAGCATCTGCTAGGCATGTCAGAATTATATGAACAAGCATGTGTTGGCTCATCAGAATTATATGAATAAGCTTCAATATTAGTACTGATCAGAACATTTCTTCTGAAGAACTCAATCAAGCAAGTACTGTAACACACAAAACACATAAGTCAATAGGAGACTGAATTCTTCTTTTGTCCATTAGCAATTACTCCCATGTTTAACTTCAGATTCACCAAAAGCCTACTTACTGCCAAGCCCAAAATCAATTCCTTCACTTCTGTTCTTCATCACAACTCCAAATATACACACGCTATTTGTGAACGCATTAATTCTAGTGTCAGAGTGTGGGAGGGGATCTAACAAAATTCTAGCCATGTTCTGATTAAGGATGAGAGAATCAAACCAAAGACTATATGATGGTGGAGTTATTGGCATTCTTGTTTCATATTCGGGGAGTCTTGAGCTCACAACTCCAGCCTGACAACTTAGAATCTTGATACTATCAAGGTTTTCCTCAACAACCAACAAAAATTATTGAATAATACTTCAATACAGGATATGGACTAGAAACTTCACTCTTTGCAATTCACCTTTTAAAACTAATCAACAGAAAAGGCCAGCTGGACTGATTTGGCTCAGAATAATGTCCACTGGTGGGCTTTTGTTATGAGAGGAAGGAGCTTTTGGGTTCTTTAAAAGTGGAAAATTTCCCAACCAGCTAAATACCTACCCACCTTCACAGAAATACAATGTACTTGGTTAATTAAGCAGCTGTTAAAGCATCATTAAATAAGTCAATAAACCAGTCAGTACAAAACACAGCAGAGCTATTCATATCACACACAACATATTATAATTCACTAAGCAGATTCAAACCTTCTACAATATAACATGATGTTGACTAGTGAATTACTTATTAACTATTTATCAGTCAGTAAACCATTTTGCCACAGAAGACCCAAATCTTCCACACAGCTAAAAACCCCAAATCTTGTACTTACTAACAAACTAACTACCTCTGTAAGGCAGATGCTTTAAGCACCTAATAATTAATCAGCACATCTAAAATGCCCTAAACATTATGAAACCTGTTATGGATTCTATCTTTATTCCATGTAATCTGATCAGTCCCCAGACTGCAGATTTTGTTTAGGCTTTCTGGCTAAAATTTAAAATTGACTTGTTATATGTCCTGCCATTCCCATATCTGCCAACATATTCATCATCACAATATGTGGAGAAGAATAAAAACTGTTATGCAGGAATATATTCATTATATTCACAAATCATGTTTTGTGTTTCAAACATTTTAAAAAGAAAAGACACTGGCACAATACACTACTGCTTTAAAATAATAGCAACGAAAGTGAAAGGTATTCATTTTAAGAATTCTACACAACAAACTGTACCTGCAAAGAACAGCATGTGTTGAAAGTTAAGTGGTATCTTAGGTTTTCGTCCCAAATTCAAAAGAAATGACAATGGATAAATGTTGACTGCACGTCCCAGCATAGCACAGAACTGTTAATTGTTAAGGAAAAATTCAGCAAAGAGTATTACAAACTCTCATTTTGTCAGTTTTGTCAGCTACAAGGCATATAATGGTGCTGGTGCTTGCTATCCAATACCAAAGTGCAGAAAGTTCACTCTCCAGAAATCTGTTTATATAACTTCTATCTAAAATTACATTTTTTTCACTCAAAATTCTTCTGTGCGTGAACCTTTACCCTGTTCTAGTTACCAAACTGACCTTGCCCATCATCATACACAAAAATATCTGCACCCATTTTTAACAAATCCATCCACTTTTGACAAGGAAAGCAGTACAGCTACTTACTAATACCACACATATGAAAACAGATCATACGAAAACGTCAGTTTCCTAAAACCAAGACAACAGCACAGTCACCTGTACAGATTTTTGTAAACCTGATTTAAAACAATAGCAGCAGAATACAAATCCAAAATGCCCTTTCTGATGCATATCATGTAACAGGCCCAAACAGACTGCTAAGCAGTTCGCAAACTACTGCTGTATCATAATCTATCACCTGGTGATGTTTCCATTCCAAAATCTTTGCCATGTTTTGCAATGCAAGTACTTCTCTCTGTAAATTATCCTCTGAATCAGCGACTGGGGAATTAAATAATGCATTCAAGCATCAATGAAAAGACAACAGGACGTAAAACTTGATAACAACTGATGGCAAGAAAACAGGTAAGTGATTCTGGTATATTTTAAATACCGAAAAACACTACCAGAACACCAAACACAGTATGAGATGTGTACAGTACTAACACACATAAAAATGCATATGTAAAGTTTTCTTACACAGTGGCTCAAGACTAATAAAGTGAATACTTAATAAGTGAATGCGTAAAAGATTATGATCGTATCTGGATGAACACAATATTTAACTGGCTATTACATATGTAACAGCCAGTCACAAACAAACCATCTGTCACAGCCAGCAGACAAAAAAATGTACCAAAGAAATACACAATTTTAAGTACTATTCTGATGCAAATGAATTAAATAACCTACAGAGTTACAAGGACTCTTTTTTAACCTCGTGCTACAGTACAGGTGGTAGTAATGGCGGTAAGTGTAGCATTAGTAATGGTGAACTAATGATGATAGCTCGTAACAGACTCTGTTCAGAACAGTGCACTTGGCACCTATTATGAACGTTTAGTAACAGTATGTTCCTTCTTAGCTCGACTGGTTATGGTTATGTTCCAATATAAATCATTCAGTTATGGTATTTAATAACTGTAATCAAGTTGAACATAAACTGTTGAACTCTGTAAACTGTGTTAAAAAGAAAGTAGAGTGGAGAACAATGGAAGGACAAAATATTGTGTTGTAGTCACTTATTTTTGTCAATTGGCACAATGAAGACATCTTGGCTGTTCAACATTCCTCCAAGAATAACCAAACCAATATATTTAACAACTGGATCAATGGGATTGCTATCACACAGTACATTTAAGTACCCATCTGGCTTATGATAAGAAAATACCAAGAAACATGGTCCACCCATCCTCAAGAATTATAACGAAAACTATTCAAGGGATAAAAAATGAGATGGCACACAGGTAAAAAATTATCATTTGTATATAAAATGGTTCTTACCATAAACTTCTCTTTACCCCTTTCATCTTCCGCAATGAATCAGTCGTACGGTAAAAAAAAGAGAGAATGGCCTATGCCACTTTCATAATATAATTTCATCATAACAAACAATGGTTTCAAATAAAATCTGTGTATGACCATTTGTCCCCCATGCAAAAATGTATCATGTCACAATGACTCACTGAATTGAAACATGCTGTGAGATCACCATACTGCTATGTTCTACTGCTATGTTCTATGTTCTAAAAAGTGAATGTTTGTAGCCCCCCCCCACTGCCGTCCTCTGGTCTAATGGTTGCTGGGAGTGACTGGAAGAACCCCTGGAGTGTTGTACAGCAGTCTTCATTACTGTATCTACTAAATATCCAATGAATATGCAGTGTAAGGATACAAAACCAGCAAAGATGAAACCAGGATCAAAATGATGTTTAGGAAATGTGAACATAGATACTCCAATGTATGAGAAAATAAAGTTCTCTGCTAAGAAATTCAGCAACTCAAAAAGCTTCTTAGTCCGTGACCTGGAGTCTATTGACAGATTGTTGTAGGTGTAGTGGGCCTGGCAAATCCCACAGAACAGCACTGCAACTATACCTATAAAGAGAGAGGAAAAAAAAACCACTGCATTTCACTGCTGTTTCCTAAGAAAACAAACATGCAAGGAACAATCACAGTGACAAAGTAAATTTACTGCCACAAATACTATTACTGAGTGCATCTTCAAAAGCTGTGTTCATATGCTGTTGATCATTTTGCTGATGAATATGGATACAGTGCTGCAACAAAGGAACCCCACCACTATCAATGGTTCTCTTGTATCCACTAAACCTAACTTGATCCACTGGACCTACTCATTTGGAAAGGGGTGAAGGTGAGGGCTGGGGGGTGAGGGGTGATATGGTAGGCTTGTTCCCAATTTTACCCAAGTCTCTGCTTTCAAGATGCAATACATTCATGTTTCTGGATAGTCCTACACCACACAACTGCAGAAAATTCTTACATCCTAAATGACAGATTTGAAAGAGCGTGTTGTCCAGTGGCTTAGCAATTCAGAGACACAGCTCTTTTTAGAAGCTCAAGGATGTATCTTTTTCACACACTAGAGACTGGAGTGTCCTGAGACACAACCATGTGCCACAACAAAACATATTTCAAAAGTATGGCTTTATATCACAATCGTATCTCCTTCATAATCCACGAAGCAGAAGAACCTCCCTACTCCACTTAATTGATCCCTCTGAAGTTGACTGATGCTTTTAGGAACTTATTTTCAAACACCTGTATTTCTGCTGTTCTTCTGAAGTAAAAAACAAGTTTTTATAAAAACAACAACAACAACAATAATAATAATAATACCAGTCCTAATAGAAGCAGACATAACCATCTCAAAATCATTCAGAAAATACCTGAGCAACATACCAGGAAAGCAGGAAATCAAGAAACTACAGAAAACAGCCATAATGGGCATTATACACATATTTTGGAAAGTAGTGACATAAAAATACAAAACATTCAACATGGAAAAAGATTATATGTAGTAAAAACTGCATCTACAGAATAGCTGCAACAACACACACCCTAGAAACATAGTAAATACCATGAATAAGGTGAAACTAGTAGTAGTAGTAGTAGTAGTGGTGGTGGTGGTGGCGGCGGCGGCGGTAGTAGTAGAAATAAGCATAGCAGTTAGTAGTAGTAGTAGTAGTAGTGGTGGCAGCAGTAGTAGTAGTAGTGGTGGTGGTGGTGGTAGTAGTAGTAGTGTTGGTGGTTGTGGTAGTGGCAGAAATAAGCATAGCAGTTAGTAGTAGTAATGGTGGTAGTAGCAGAAATAAGCACAGCAGTTAGTAGTAGTAGTCGTGGTGGCAGTAGTAGTGTTGGTGGTAGTAGTAGTAGCAGAAATAAGCACAGCAGTTGGTAGTAGTAGTAGTAGTAGTAGTGGCAGTAGTAGTGTTGGTGGTGGCGGTCGTGGTGGTAGTAGTAGAAGTATTCTTACAAAAGTGTGACAAATATGACAAAAGCACATCATACAAAATATCAGGACATTCTAAGAAACATTATACAGGGTGTCCCAGGAGGAATGTGAAATACTTCGGGAGAGTGTTCCTTATGTTAAACTATGCCGATATAACCGAAAACACCTATATCCAAAGTTGAACGGTTACGGAGTTAATGGCCATCGAAAAGTGTGGGCTTCTTTGGTGTCCACGAACTGTACGCCGTCCGTGACGCAA
>JGI20166J26741_11465473_pt1 | contig 13254 bp, 12 predicted proteins | sample TergutCu122P5_FD_26741 | JGI IMG/M metagenome (IMG submission 26741)
GGGCCGGTCCTCCGCCTTGCGGCCCATCCGGGCGCCTGCTACGCATGCGCCCCCCGGCTCCATGCTCGCTGCCCGCCAGAGTTCATCAACACGCCCTAGCCCGCTGCACTAGAATCGCTACGCCGGCGCGGTCGGGCGGCCGGGAAGCACGGACCAGGGGAGACGCGGTGCCACCAGCGATCGTCGTCATCGGCAACTTCGATGGCGTGCACCGGGGGCATCGGGCGCTGCTGCGCGAGGCCGTGCGCCTGAGCGCCGATCCCGCGTTCGTCACCGGTCCTTCCCCGCTGCCGGTCGTCGTCGTCACGTTCTGGCCCCACCCGGTCAGCGTGGTGGATCCGGCGCGGGCGCCGGCGCTGCTGGTCGACCTGCCCACCCGCCTGGAGCTGCTCAGGGCGGGCGGGGCGCACGAGGTGCGCGTCGTGCCCTTCAGCCGCCAACTGGCCGACCAGAGCCCGCCGACGTTCGTCGAGGGTCTCATCGCGCCGCTTCACCCGGCGGTCGTCGTGGTGGGGGAGAACTTCCGGTTCGGCCGCCAGGCCCGGGGCACCCCGGACACGCTGGCACGGCTGGGCGAGGGCCGCTTCGCGGTGCGCCCCATCGGCCTGGTCGGCGTGGACGGGCGGACCGTGAGCTCGACGGCGATCCGTGAGGACCTGGCGCGCGGCGACGTGGCCGGGGCCGCCGCCATGCTCGGCCGGTGGTTCGCCGTGCGCGGCGTCGTCCAGATGGGCGACCAGCGGGGCCGCGGGCTCGGCTTCCCGACCGCCAACCTGTCGGTCCCGGCCGGGCTGGCCGTGCCCCGGGATGGCGTCTACGCGGGCTGGCTCACCCGGGCGGACGAGCCCGGCCCGCCCCTGCCGGCGGCCATCAGCGTCGGGGCGAACCCGACCTTCGACGGCCACGACCGCCGGGTCGAGGCGCACGTGCTCGACCGCGACGACCTGGAGCTGTACGGCGTCGACGTGCGCCTCGAGCTTGCCGCCCGCCTGCGCGACATGGTCCGGTTCGACGGGGTGGACGCCCTGGTGGCGCAGATGCGCCGCGACGTCGCGGCGACCCGGGCCATGCTTGGCCCGGCCCGGTGAGGCGGCCGCGGGAACGGCGATTCGTGCCGCCGCGGGGCCCCCTGGTAGACTATGCACGCCGTTTGATCGGCCGCGGAAGCCCAAGAGCCCTCCTCACCACGGACAAGGAGAGCGCCGCGCAACGGGAAGACCGGAAGGAGCCTCATCCACCCATGGATGCGCCGACGAAACAACAGATCATCGCTGAGTACGCCACGCATCCCGGTGACACGGGGTCTCCGGACGTGCAGATCGCGCTGCTGACCAAGCGAATCGCCCACCTGACCGAGCATCTGAAGGAACACAAGGGCGATCACCACAGCCGTCGCGGACTCATGTTGATGGTCGGCCAGCGCCGCCGCCTGCTGAATTACGTGGCCAAGGAAGACATCGAGCACTACCGCAAGCTGATCGAGCGGCTGGGCCTGCGCCGCTGAGACTCGGCGCGGCACCACGAACCACAACCGCGGCGTGCGCCGCGTTCATCGACAAGCCACCCGGCATGAGGGCACTTGGTCCTCGGTAGTGGCTTGCGGGTCGGCCGCCGTCCTCGCCGGGACGGGCACCGGGCCGCCCCGCTGGCCTCGATCGAAGACCGATTGCTCCCGGGGAGCGGCATCGCTGCGCGATGCCCGGGTGGTGCGTCCTCACGAAAGGAAAGCACCCTCATGGAGGGCACCAATCTCAAGTTCAGCGAAGCCATCATCGACAACGGCAAGTTCGGCAAGCACGTCGTGCGCTTCGAGGCGGGCGTGTTGGCCCAGCAGGCCGACGGCGCGGCGGCGGTCTACCTCGACGGCGACAGCATGGTGCTGTCGACCACCGTCGCCCAGAAGACCCCGCGCGAGGCGATCGACTTCTTCCCGCTGACCGTCGATGTCGAGGAGAAGATGTACGCCGTGGGCCGCATCCCCGGCAGCTTCTTCCGCCGCGAGGGCCGTCCCTCCGAGGAGGCCATCCTGGCCTGTCGGCTCATCGACCGCCCGCTGCGCCCGGCCTTCGTCAAGGGCCTGCGCAACGAGGTCCAGGTCGTCGTGACCGTGCTGGCCCTCAACCCCGAGGTCTTCTACGACGTCGTGGCCATCAACGCCGCCTCGATGAGCACCCAGATCGCCGGGCTGCCGTTCTCCGGCCCGATCGGCGGGGTGCGCGTCAGCCTCATCGACGGCCAGTGGGTCTGCTTCCCCACCGTCACCCAGGAGAAGGACGCCACGTTCTCGATGGTCGTGGCCGGGCGCGTCCTGGCCGACGGCGACGTCGCCATCATGATGGTCGAGGCCGAGAGCACCGAGAGCACGTGGGAGCTCGTGCGGGCCGGCAAGACCGCGCCGACCGAGGAGGTCGTGGCCACGGGCCTGGAGGCCTGCAAGCCGTTCATCAAGATCCTCTGCGACGCCCAGGCGGAGCTGGCCCAGCAGATCAGCAAGCCCACCTACCCCTTCCCCGTCTTCAAGGAGTACGAGGACGACCTGTTCGCCGCGCTCGACGAGCGGGCCCACGAGAAGCTGGCGGCGATCATGACGATCGTCGGCAAGCACGAGCGGGAGGACGCCGAGCACGCCCTGCGCGACGAGGTCGCCGAGGCGGTGCTGGCGCTGCCGGAGTTCGAGGGGCGCGACGCCGAGGTGCCGGCGGCCTGGAAGGCCGTGACGAAGAAGATCGTGCGCCGGCGCGTCCTGACGGAGGGCCAGCGGATCGATGGGCGCGGGCCCAAGGACATCCGTCCGCTGTCGGCCGAGGTCGGCATCGTGCCCCGCGTGCACGGCTCCGCGCTGTTCCAGCGCGGCGAGACGCAGGTGCTCGGCGTCACGACGCTCAACATGCTCGACATGGAGCAGAAGCTCGACACGCTCTCGCCGGTGCACACGAAGCGCTACATGCACAACTACGAGATGCCGCCGTACTCCATCGGTGAGACCGGCCGCGTCGGCTCGCCCAAGCGCCGCGAGGTGGGCCACGGCCGCCTGGCCGAGCGCGCCCTCGTGCCGGTGCTGCCCGGCCGCGAGGAGTTCCCGTACGCCATCCGCCAGGTCAGCGAGGCCATCGGCTCCAACGGCTCCACGTCGATGGGCTCGGTCTGCGCCTCCAGCCTGGCGCTCATGAACGCGGGCGTGCCGCTCAAGGCCCCCGTGGCGGGCATCGCCATGGGCCTCATGAGCGAGAAGGACGACGCGGGCCAGACCCGCTACGTCGCCCTGACCGACATCCTGGGGGCCGAGGACGCCCTCGGCGACATGGACTTCAAGGTGGCCGGGACGAGGGACTTCGTCACGGCCCTCCAGTTGGACACGAAGCTCGACGGCATCCCGTCGGACGTCCTGGCCGGAGCGCTGAGCCAGGCGCGCGACGCCCGGTACACGATCCTCGACGTCATGGGCGAGGCGATCAGCTCACCGGACGAGATGAGCCCGTACGCGCCGCGCATCATCACGATCCACATCCCGGTGGACAAGATCGGCGAGGTCATCGGTCCCAAGGGCAAGGTGATCAACCAGATCCAGGACGACACGGGCGCGAACATCTCCATCGAGGAGGACGGCACGATCTACATCGGCGCCGTCGACGGCGAGTCGGCCGAGGCCGCCCGGGCCATGGTCAACGCCATCGCCAATCCGACGATGCCGGAGAAGGGCGAGCGCTACCTGGGCACCGTCGTCAAGCTGACCGCCTTCGGCGCCTTCGTCTCCCTGCTGCCCGGCAAGGACGGCCTGCTGCACATCAGCAAGCTGCGCGAGCTCAACAAGGGCCACCGCGTGGAGAACGTCGAGGACGTGCTGAGCGTCGGCCAGAAGCTCCAGGTCGAGATCACCGAGGTGGACGACCGCGGCAAGCTGTCGCTGGCCCCGGTCGCCGAGAAGGCCGAGGCGGACCAGCCCGCCGAGTAGGCGCAGCGGTTCACACGTGCGAACGTCGGCCCCAGCCCGGTGCGGGTTGGGGCCGACGCCGCCGTTCGGGAGGGCAGTCGGTCCGACACTTCTGTCCGGTACACCGGACTCACGCATCCCCCGGATGAAGAGTGTCCGATATAACGGACAAAACCACTCAGTTCTGGTAGTGTGTCCGGTATGACGGACACAATCGGGCTGGGTGGCCGTGCCGCGGTGGCGCGGCAGCGGTATCTCGACCAACTGACGCCGTGGCTCGATGCTCCCGTCGTCAAGGTGCTTCGCGGGGTGCGCCGCTGCGGGAAGTCCGTCCTCCTGCGCCAACTGGAGGACGCGCTGCTGGGCCGGGGCGTGCCGCGGGACCGCATCCTGCTCATCAACTTCGAGTCCTTGGCCAACGCGGCCCTCTGCGACCATCGGGCCCTGTACGAGCACGTGATCCGGTGGGCCGCGCTCGGAACGGGCCGAGTCCACCTCTTGCTGGACGAGGTGCAGCTCGTGGACCAGTGGGAGAGGGCCGTCAACTCCCTGCGGATCGATCTGGACTGCGATATCGTCGTCACCGGCTCGAACGCCTGGCTCTTGAGCACGGAGCTGGCCACCTTGCTGACCGGTCGGTACGTCGAGATCGATGTCTATCCGTTCGCCTTCGACGAGTACTGCGATCTGGTGCGCGCGACGGAGCCAGCCGCCAAGGTGGCGGATCTCTTTCGCCGGTACCTCGACATCGGTGGGATGCCGGGTGCCCACGAACTGAACGATCAGGCCGCCGCCATGACGTATCTGCGCGATGTGTCCAGCGGCATCCTGCTCAAGGACGTCGTCGCCAGGAAGAAGCTGCGCGACGTGGACCTGCTCGAACGGCTCCTCGCGTTCGTGATGGACAACCTGGGGAGGACGTTCTCGGCACGCCGGGTCTCGGACTTCCTGAAGAGCCAGCGACGCTCGCTCGGGTCGGAGACCGTGTACAACTACCTGCACGCTCTCACCGAAGCCTGCCTCGTCCACAAGGCGGAGCGGCTCGACGTCTTGGGTCGGCGGCTCATGGAGACCCAGGAGAAGTACTACCTGGCGGACCACGGCTTCGTCCATTCCTGGCTCGGCCACCGGCCGGACGAGACGCCAGGAATCCTGGAGAACATCACCTACCTGGAGTTGCGGCGCCGCGGCTACGAGGTGCGGATCGGCAAGGCGGATGAGCGCGAGATCGACTTCGTGGCTGATCGTGCGGGAACGCGTCTGTACCTGCAGGTCTGCTACCTACTCGCCGATCCGTCCACCGTGGACCGGGAGTTCGCGCCCTTGCAGGCCATCGCCGACAACCACCGGAAGGTCGTGCTGTCGCTTGACGAGGGTCCGAGGTCCGACCGGTTCGGCATGGAGCGGTGGTACCTTCCGGAGTTCCTGCTGAACCACGGGTGGTGACGACGGGAGGGGCGTGTCGCGCCCGCCGGGCGGCTTCCTCTGTTTGGCCTGGTGGATTAGGGTAGTCGGGTGAGTGAATACGAAGCCTTCGATGTCACCATGGCAACCGGGCCGCGCCCGCCCGATGAGACACCGACGGTCACGCGACGTCTCGGCCCCGCCTTCCGTCCGACCCACCCCCTCGCCCTGGCACCCGTGACGGCGCCGGCGCACTCGGTGGACGGCTTCGTGCGGGAGTTCCTCCACGAGCTCAACTCGGTGCAGGGTGTCCAGCTCGCCCGCTCCAGCGTCAACGACCAGTACCTGGCCCTGGCGCACACCGTGCGGAACTACCTCATGGCCCGCTGGCTGGAGACCACGCGCAAGGCGACGGACGCCAAGGCCAAGACCGTGGCCTACCTGTCGGCCGAGTACCTGCTGGGGCGCCAGCTCGGCAACAACCTGCTCGCCACCGATCTGGAGCAGGTGGCGGCCGACGCCCTGACCGCCTGCGGCCTCGACCCGGACACGCTGCGCGCCCAGGAGGTCGAGCCCGGGCTCGGCAACGGCGGACTCGGCCGGCTGGCGGCGTGCTTCCTGGACTCGCTGGCGACGATGGGCGTGCCGTGCATCGGCTACGGCATCCGTTACGAGTACGGCATCTTCCAGCAGACCTTCGTCGAGGGGCGCCAGGTCGAGCAGCCCGACCCGTGGCTGTCGCTGGGCGCTCCCTGGGAGTTCCCGCACCCCGAGGCGGCCGTCGAGGTCAACTTCGGCGGCACGACCGAGCACGAGACCGACGCGAACGGCGTCGAGCGCGTCCGCTGGCTGCCGAGCTGGAACGTGCTGGGCGTGCCCTACAACTACATGGTGCCCGGCTACCAGAACGGGCGGGTCAACACGCTGCGCCTGTGGAGCGCCCAGGCGACCAAGGCCTTCGACCTGGCGATCTTCAACGCCGGCGACTACGCCGAGGCCGTGCGCGCCCAGACGTTCGCCGAGAACATCACGAAGGTGCTCTACCCGGAGGACTCCACGCCGCAGGGCAAGGAGCTGCGCCTGCAGCAGCAGTACTTCTTCGTCGCCTGCTCGCTGCGCGACCTCCTCGGCCCGATGATCGACGCGGGGGACGACCTGCACACGCTGCCCGACCGGGTCGTCTTCCAGCTGAACGACACCCACCCCGTCATCGCCGTGCCGGAGCTGATGCGCATCCTCGTGGACGAGGAGGGCTGGGACTGGGCCGACGCCTGGGACGTGACGAGCCGCTGCTTCGCCTACACCTGCCACACGCTGCTGCCGGAGGCGCTGGAGGTCTGGCCGGCCGATCTGCTCGGCCGGCTGCTGCCGCGCCACCTGGAGATCATCTACCGCATCAACGACGAGTTCCTGGAGCAGGTGCGCGCGGCGTACCCGGGAGATGAGTTCAAGGTGCGCAACATGAGCATCATCGGGGAGTACCCGACGCGCAGCGTCCGGATGGCCTACCTGGCCACGGTGGCCGGCACCAAGGTCAACGGCGTGGCCGAGCTGCACTCCCAACTGCTGCGTGACAAGGTGCTGGCCGACTTCGCCCAGCTCTGGCCCGACAAGTTCGTCAACGTCACCAACGGCGTCACGCCGCGCCGCTTCATCCGGTCGGCCAACCCCCACCTGGCCGAGCTGATCACCGACGCCATCGGGGTGGGCTGGCTGACCGACCTCGACCGGCTGGAGGAGCTGGCGCCCTTCGCCGAGGACGCCGAGTTCCGGGCCCGGTTCCGGGCGGTCAAGGCGGGCAACAAGGCCTTCCTGGCCAATCAGCTGGCGGCCCGGACCGGCTTGGTCGTGCCCACGGACCGCCTCGCGGACGTGATGATCAAGCGGCTCCACGAGTACAAGCGGCAGAGCCTGCTCCTCCTGCACATCGTGGCGCAGTACCAGCGGATCCTCTCCGGCGAGCTGGACCCCGCCACGATGGTGCCGCGCGTCATCGTCATCGGCGCCAAGGCCGCGCCCGGCTACAAGATCGCCAAGGACATGATCTTCCTCATCAACTCGGTGGCGAAGGTGATCAACACCGATCCGCGCGTCGGGGAGGCCATGCGGATCGTCTTCCCGCCGAACTACAACGTGACGCTGGCGCAGCGGATCGTCTCGGCCGCCGACCTGTCCGAGCAGATCTCGCTGGCCGGCAAGGAGGCCTCCGGCACCGGCAACATGAAGCTGGCCCTCAACGGCGCGCTGACGATCGGCACGGACGACGGTGCCAACATCGAGATCCGGCGGCTGGTGGGCGATGAGAACTTCTTCCTGTTCGGCCTGAGCGAGCCCGAGGCGACCGAGCTGCAGCAGCGCGGCTACCGGCCGGGCGCGTACTACGAGTCGAACCCGGCCCTCAAGGGCGCCATCGACCTGATCGCCTCGGGCGCCTTCTCCGGCGGGGATCGCGCGACCTTCGAGCCCATCGTGTCGAACCTGCTCTACGAGGACCGGTTCTTGGCCCTGGCCGACTTCGAGGCCTACGAGGCGGCCCAGGCCCGGGTCGATGCGGCCTACCGCGACCAGGAGGCGTGGTCCCGCTCGGCCATCCTCAACGTGGCGCGCTGCGGCTTCTTCTCCTCGGACCGGGCGGTGGCCGAGTACATCGAGCGGATCTGGCACACCGCGCCGATCCGCTGAGCGGGAGGGGGGTGGTCCGGGTGGACCTGGACGTGCGCGATGAGGTCGCGCTGGGGCGCTACGAGGCCTGGGCGGACGACGCGCTGGCGGGCTGGGCCGACTACGAGGCCGGCGAGGGGATCCTGTCGTTCACCCACACCAAGGTCGAGCCGGCCTTCGAGGGGAAGGGCGTCGGCTCGGCGCTCATCCAGGGCGCCCTCGACGACGTGCGCGCCCACCGGCCGGGATGGTCGGTCCTGCCCGTGTGCCCCTTCGTCGTGAGCTGGATCGAGCGCCACCCCGCGTACCAGGACCTGCTGGCGGACGCCTCGGAGTGAGGCGCCGCCGCCCGGGTAGGCTGTTCGGCCATGATCGGTGTGGCGGTGCTGGGGGCGGCCGGGCGCATGGGGCAGCGCGTCTGCCAGGCGGTGGACGGCGCGCCCGACCTGCGGCTCGTGGCGGGGCTGGACGTCGGCGACGACCGCGCGGGCGCGCGCGGGGCGGACGTCGTGGTCGACTTCACGTGTCCCGACGCGGTCATGGACAACCTGCGGTGGGCCCTCGACGAGGGCTTCCACGCGGTCGTGGGCACGACGGGGTTCTCCCCGGAGCGGCTCGATCAGGTGCGCGCCTGGACGGAGGCGGCACCGGGGACCGGCGTGCTCGTGGCGTCGAACTTCTCCATCGCGGCGGTGCTCATGATGCGCTTCGCCGCCGCCGCGGCGCCGTACTTCGAGTCGGTGGAGGTCATCGAGCTGCACCACCCGCGCAAGGCCGACGCGCCGTCCGGCACGGCCGTGAGCACGGCCCGGGCCATCGCGGCGGCACGGGCGGGCGCGGGTTGCGCGGCCATGCCCGACGCCACCGCGTCGTCCCTGGACGGGGCGCGCGGGGCGGTGATCGACGGCGTGCACATCCATTCCGTGCGCTCCCAGGGCCTGTTCGCCCACCAGGAGGTCGTGCTCGGCAACCCGGGGGAGCAGTTGACCATCCGTGATGACTCCTTCGACCCCGCCAGCTACCTTCCCGGCGTCCTGGCCGGCGTGCGCTACGTCGTGGCCCATCCCGGCCTGACCGTCGGCATGGACGCCCTGCTGGCGTAGCGAGGTAAGCACGAACAGCGCCTGCCCGGGGACGTCGGCTGAACCAGTCGGGACCAACATCTCTTGTCACCAGCTGGTTTCGACAAGTTCGACCGGCGGGAGGCGCGTCGGCCGGCGCTCTGCCATCACGACCCGGCCCCAGTGCGCGAGGAGTATCCGCGATGCCCGTCAGCCACCCCTGCGGCACTCCCGGTGAACGCCGACGATCATCGCCTCGTGGTCCGTCAAGGGCCGCACGCAGACCACACAGCGCGTGCCCCGAAACGGCACGGAGTGCGAACTCGCGGCGGGTGCCAGCAATGCGACATCGGGGAACAGGGCACCCATGCGGCGGGCCAGCTCGGGGCGCACGCGGGACAGCGAGTGGTGGGCCTCGGCTGCGGTGTACGGGGGGCCCGAACGACCCTTGAGCATGCTTCGCAATGTGTCCAGGTACATCGCCTCGCTCATGGTGTGGGCCAGAAACCTATCCGCCGAGACGGCCGACATCCCCCACTGCGCCAGATCCTGCTCACCGAAGTCTCCCGCGTTGCTGGTGACCAACACGTGAACACCGGCCGATGCCGCCGCCGCCAGTACAGGGCGGTCTGTCCGCGCGGTGTCCACGAGCGAGGCCTCGATCGCCGGGGCAGGCGTCAACAGCCGCATGTCGGGCAGGTACTTCAGCCGTACATCGGTGACCGACGCGCGGTTCGTCCACCGCTCACCAGTCCGGCGGACGTGGTCCTCCGCCTGCTCCAGCAGGGCGTGGTTCGCCTGGTCCTCTACCAGCCGACTCCACACCGCCCGATACCTGGCATCGGCGTGGAACTGGGCCACGAGGATCATCGTGCGCGTACGCGGTGCGGCCAACACGTCCGCGTCGAGGAAGACCGGGTGGCGCCTACTCATCGAACGGCTCGTCCACGACCATGGCGGCGAGCCCGTCCATCATGAACGCCCGATACCTGGTGACCTCCGTCTCCGGGATCAGCCAGCGGGAGCCGACGCGGATCGCCTTGATCGTGCCATCCTCGATGCGGCGGTGTACCCCGGACTTGGAGGTGCCCGTCATCTGTCCCACCTGAGCCGGGCTGTAGGTGTTCTCCGTCGCGGTCAGCGTGACCATCCGGGCCTGACTCCGGGCCCGCTGGATGAAGCGTACGGCCGCGTCCTGCCAGGTGTCGTCGTCCGTGTCGGCCCGTATCACCAGCTCATCCACCAGTTGCGCGCTCATTCTGCAACACTACTACCGGTGGGACGTTCACCGCATGAACGTCCCACTGTCGCGGGGGGCTTGTGCCGCGGGGCGGGATGGCGCGCGTCGGGCGTGTGCCACCGCTTCGCTCGAGCCTGCGCTATCCCGGGAGGTCCTGCGTGACGAAGTCGATGAGCCGTTCGACGGTGCGGACGAAGTCGGGGTCGAGGTCGCGGTACGTGTTCACGCGTGCCAGGATGGCCCGCCAGCCGCGGGCGACGTCGGCTTGGTCGCGGTGCGGCCAGCCCAGCGCGGCGAGCGTGCCGAGCTTGACGTCGGTGCCCCGGGGGACGGCGGGCCAAGCCTCCAGGCCGAGCGCCTGCGGGCGGATGGCCTGCCACACGTCGACGAACCGGTGGCCGGCGATCATGACCGCCTCGCCGTGGCCGGCCCGGGCGACCTCGTCGGCCAGGTGGCGCTCCTTCGTGGCCGTGACCAGGTGATCCACCAGGACGCCCAGCCGCCGTCCCGGACCCGGGGCGAAGGCGGCGACGATCCGGGGCAGATCGTCGACCCCGCCCATGTACTCCACGACGACGCCGACGTGGCGCAGGTCCTCGCCCCAGATCTTCTCCACCAGCTCGGCGTCGTGGCGGCCCTCGACGTAGATGCGGCTCGGCAGGGCGGTCAGCGCGCCCGCGTGCGAGGCCTCGCCCTGCGCCCGCGAGCCGGACGCCGTGCGGACCGGCGACCGGGGCTCCCCTGGCGGTGCGACGCACAGCCGGACGGGGCGTCCCTCCAGGTGGAAGCCCGGCCCGAGGGGGAAGCTGCGCGTGTGGCCGTGGCGGTCCTCCAGGAGGACGAAGCCGTGCGCCCAACCGGTGACCGCGCCGCAGAACCCGTCCGCGTCCGCCTCCAGCACGAGACCGACCTCCAGGGGCACGTCCGTCGTCACCGGCGCCCCGGCGGTGCGCCACCCCGCCCGCAGCACGTCCTCGTCGTATCGCCCCACGATCCACCCTTTCCCACGTTGACAAGGCTCCGACCTCCTCACACTAGACTGGCCCACCGTGACCGAACACATCGCGCTCCCGGCCCGGCGGCCCTACGCCCTGCTCGTCCACGGCGGCGCCGGGGGGTACCACTGGCGGATGGACGACGCCAAGGAGGCGGGCTTCCGGGCGGGCCTGCGGGCCGCCTTTCAGGCGGGCGAGGCGGTCCTGAGGGACGGCGGCACGGCGCTGGACGCGGTCTGCGCGGCCGTCGTGGTCTTCGAGGAGGACCCGCTGTTCAACGCCGGACGGGGCGCCTCGCTCACGAGCGCCGGCACCGTCGAGCACGAGGCGACCGTCATGACCGGGGACGGCCGGGCCGGGGCGGTGACGCTGTCGCGGCGGGTGCGCCACCCGGTGCTGCTGGCCCGGGCCATCCGCGAGACCGACGAGGTGCTCATGGCCGACCCGGCCGACGACTACGTGCGGGGGTTCGGGCTGGAGCTGTGCGACCCGGAGTGGTTCATCACGCCGGAGCGCCGCGACAAGCTGGCCGCCCTCCGGGCCGGCCTGCCCAACGACTTCCTCGGCGAGGACCGCAAGCACGGCACGGTCGGCTGCGTGGCCCTGGACGTCCACGGCCACCTGGCGGCGGCCACGTCCACCGGCGGCTACGACAACAAGCCGGCCGGGCGCGTCGGGGACTCCTCGGTCGTCGGCGCCGGCACGTTCGCGAAGGACGGGGTCGTGGCGGTCAGTTGCACGGGACGGGGCGAGTCGTTCCTCCAGGGCGTCGTGTCCCACGAGGTGTCGGCGCGCCTGGAGTACGGCGGCGCTGACCTCGTGACCGCCACGACCGCCACCGTCGCGGCCGAGATCACGGGCCGGGGCACGACCGGCGCGCTCATCGCCGTGTCGGGCACCGGCGAGTGCGTCCTGGCCTGGGACTCGCCCACCCTCCTGGCCTGCTGGCGCGACGGCGAGGAGTTGGTCACCCATGTCTGAGGCCGCGACGATCATGGCCGAGCGCTTCGGCGGCGACACGCTGCTGTCCCTGGCCACCCTGGACGGCGACCGGCCGTCCGTGCGCCTCGTGGACGGCTTCTACGAGGACGGCGCCTTCCACGTCATCACGCACGCGAGCTCACCCAAGATGGACCAGATCCGGGCCCATCCCGTGGTCGGGGTCTGCGCGGAGTGGTTCGGCGGCCACGGCCTGGCCGAGAGCCTGGGCCACGTGCTCGATCCGTCGAACGCCGCGCTCATGGCGCGGGCCCGGGGCGTCTTCGCCGGCTGGCTCGGTAACGGCGACCTCGACCTGGCCGACCCGGACACCGTCTTCCTGCGGATCCGTCTCACCGACGGCGTCCTGTGGTCCCACGGCACCCGCTACGACCTCGATCCGGCGACGCTCGGGCAAGCCTGATCGGGAGTCCGACTCGGCCACATTCCGCATATGTATGCAGGATGTGGCATAGTTATGCAGGTGAGGTATCGGGTGGCGGTCGCGGGGGCGACCGGGTATGCCGGCGGGGAACTGCTGCGGCTGGTGCTGGGGCACCCCGGGCTGGAGGTCGGCGCGCTGAGCGCGCACGCGAACGCGGGGGACCGGCTGGGCGCGCACCAGCCGCACCTGGTGCCGCTGGCCGACCGGGTGCTCGTGGACACGACCGTGGAGAACCTGGCCGATCACGACGTCATCGCGCTGGCGCTGCCCCACGGCGCCTCCGGGGCGATCGCGGCGGGGCTGGCACGGGCCAACCCCCGGGCCGTGCTCATCGACCTGGGGGCCGACCACCGGCTGACCTCGGCGGCCGCCTGGTCGGCCGCCTACGGCGGGGACTACGCCGGGGCCTGGCCGTACGGGATGCCGGAGCTGCTGCTGAGCCCGGACCCGGCGGACAAGCAGCGGGCCCGCCTGGGCGGGGTCGACCGGATCGCGGTGCCCGGCTGCAACGTGACCGCCGTGACGTTCGCCCTGGCGCC
>JGI20166J26741_11465696_pt1 | contig 13250 bp, 14 predicted proteins | sample TergutCu122P5_FD_26741 | JGI IMG/M metagenome (IMG submission 26741)
AGTAGGATTCAGAATACATTTAACTGGATAGACAAGATATGTGATTTGATTCCTAATCCAAAGCTAAATATAGAAGTTGGAAAATTCGATGTGCAAATGATGATTAATCCTAATATTCAAGGTACAGATTATCAACAAGGTCAAGGTTTTGGTTATTATGATGTTCGACATTATGTATTTGCAAGAGACGAATACACATGCCAAATATGCAAGAAAAAAGAAGGTATTCTAGTTCAACATCATATTATACGAAGACGAGATGGAGGAAGTGATAGAGCTGATAACTTGGTTACTCTGCATGATAAATGTCATGAGATGTTTCATCAAGGAAAAGTAAGAGCTGATTTCAAGAAATTGAAGCAATACAAAGAACCACCATTTATGAATTCTATAAGAAAAAGAATATGCAAAAGATATCCAGAAGCTAAAGTATGTTACGGAAGTTTTACAAAACCAAAGCGTATAGAGTTAGGACTTGAGAAGACACATTATAATGACGCAATTGCAATATCAAATCCAAGTTGTATAAGGGAAAATTGGAATGAATACCTAAAGATAAAACAATTCAGGAAGAAGAAACGTAGCTTGCATGAGTCGATTCCAAGAAAAGGACACAAGGTTAAGAACATAGTTCAAAAGAGAAATAAGAAAAACACTAAATCAGTTGGGGAATGGAATCTTGGAGATAAAGTTCTGTTTGATAGCAAAATAGGATTTTTAACAGGATTCACAGGCAAAAAAGGAGCATATATCAAATCAATCAATGATGAATATTTGACTTTATCAGGTAAGAACTACAAGCAAGTTCCACTAAAATCATTAAGTCTAATCAATCATAATAACAATTGGTTAATAGAAAACCAAAAAGAAAGGTCGGTCAAATGACCGAATGTAATTCATCTCACCACCTGCGGAGGTGGGAGAATTCTTACATATAGAGGTTAAATATTCATCCAGATGGATACTTTGATGGGCAAAACTTAAATTTTGCAGTGAGCTATGAAATAATACTCGATTTTCTGGGAAATCTTCTCCTTTAAAATAATTAAATTTGTGTTATACTAAAGATAAATATATATCAAAAAAGGAGAGATAATAATGTATTTGTCTATGCAAGATATTATTAATAAATATAACGGGCAATGGGTCTTTTTGATCAATTGTAAAGTAGATGATAACGATGAAATCATCGGTGGAGAAGTAGTGCTTAATGATAAGCTAAGAGACAAAGTAATTAGTGAAATGGAATCATATCTTTTTGAAGAAAGTGACACTATTTTAACTTATGTGGGAAAAATTCCAGAAGGGATAAGTTTATTACTATGAGACAGAGCAGTTTAAAGATGGGAGTTTCCGGTGGTAATCTTCCTAGAAATTATAGATTAAGTAGGTGAGATACTAATGTACATGACCAGACAAGAAATTATTGAAAAATATGATGGATATTGGGTATTCATGATCAATTGTAAAGAAGGAGAATATGGTGAAACTATTGGTGGAGAAGTAGTCATTCATAGTAAGAACATGAATGAGGCTCTTGATGGCATAGAAATATATAGCAATGAAGAAAACACTCTTATAACATATGTAGGAAAACCACCATATCCTTTGCTATTAACTATGGTGCAAAAAAACAATACACTTGAGGTGTCACCGTGACACACCAATTTTTTATACTCTTGAACTACGAAAAAAATAACCCCAAGCTTAAGACAGTCAACCTAGGGTTCACATTTAATTCTAATTAGAATTATATCTTTCAAGAAATCTTTTAGTCCTTTCATTTTTAGGATTGACAAACACATCATCTGGAGTACCGCATTCCACCACTACCCCATCATCCATAAAGATTATCTTATCTGCAACATTCTGTGCAAACCACATCTCATGGGTGACGATGATCATAGTCGTCCTTTTTTCTGCTAAACCTCGAATTACCTTCAAAACCTCACCTGTTAGCTCTGGATCCAATGCTGAAGTTGGCTCATCAAAGCACAGAATATCCGGTTTAAGTGCTAAAGCTCTAGCTATAGCAACTCTCTGCTGTTGACCTCCAGACAGTTGATATGGATAGCTATCCTTTTTTGAAGCTAGACCAACCTGATCTAAGAGGCTCATCCCTTCCTTATTGATTTTCTCCAAAATGCTCTTCTTATTTTTACTAAAATCCTTATCTTCTTTTGCTAAGAGTTCACGAGCTAATATAACATTTTTAAACGCAGTATACTGAGGAAATAAGTTAAATGATTGAAATACGAGACCAAAATGAAGCCTTTTCTGCCTTATGCTCTTCTCATTGTATTTATTTTGATCCTCTGATGAAAATAAAGTCTCACCTCTTACTAAAATACTCCCTTCGTCCAACCTCTCTAAAAAATTTAAACAGCGCAATAGCGTGGTCTTACCGCTTCCAGAAGAGCCTATGATGGCAAGAGATTCCCCTTCTTCAAGTGAAAAATTGATGTTCTTTAAAACCTCATTCGGTCCGAATCGCTTTATTACATTTTGAACTTCCAATATAGCCATGATTCACCCTCACGCCTTAAAATAATCTAATTTTCTTTCAAAATAACCAAATAACAATGTTAAAATTCCTACAAACAACAAATAAAACGCTCCTGCATAAAATAACGGCCAGATCAAAGCCCTTGAGCTTACAAACTCTTCCGCAGATTTGATTATCTCTGTAACCATGATGACACGAGCAAGAGAAGTATCTTTAATAAGCGTTATGATCTCATTCGACATAGGAGCGAGGATTCTTTTAACAACCTGAAGCAAAATAACCCGGAAGAAAATTTGAAACTTAGTCATGCCCAGAACTTGTCCAGCTTCAAATTGACTGCGAGAAATATTTTCAATTCCACCACGGTATATTTCGCTAAAATAGCAGGAATAATTAATCGTAAAAGCAATTATGACCGCATTGAAACGAAATGATGCTATAGGCACATGAAAAGCAATACCAGGCACATAAAAAATGATAAATATTTGGAGCATAAGAGGTACTCCACGAATAATCCAAACAAAAGTTTTTGCAAGATAACGCAGAGGATAAAACTTCGACATTGATCCAAATGAAATCACAAGACCAAGCGGAAGTGCAAAAAGAAGCGTCAATGCAAAAATATTAAATGATGTTTTAAAACCATTAAGTAGATTTAATGTTACTTCCCAGAACTCCATAAGTCTCCTTTTCTCTGTATTTATTAAAATTTAGTTTCAGTGTCTAATTGGAGTGAATTCTCAAGATTATATTTTGTCGCTAAATCCTTCATTTTGCCTTCATTAAACAGTTCTACCATCGCTTGGTTGACTTTCGCTGTTAAACTGCTCCCCTTTTTAAAGCCAATTGCATACTCTTCTGAGTCTAAAGTGATATTTGCTATAGCCAGGTCAGAATAATTTCCAGTGCCTACTAATTGCTTTGCAAGCAAAATATCCACAATAGCACAATCAACAGCACCAGACTTGACTTCAAGAAATGTATTTATCTGTGCCGCAGCAGTAACTAATTTGCCACTTGTTCCAACAGCATCTTTTGCAAAAGCTTCCCCTGCAGATCCTTTTTCAACTGCTGCAGCTTTGCCAACCAAATCGTCAACTGATTTGTAGCTATCAGCCTTACTTGCAGGTATAACAACACATTGCTGGTTTAGCATATAACCATAGCTGAAATCTACATAATCGCTTCTTTTTTTACCATCATCAGAAGAATTAGCTGTAAATCCATTCCAAATGCAGTCGATAGTTCCAGCATCCAGCTCTAAATATTTGCTGTCCCAATTGATCTCTTGAAATTCCACCTTCATTCCAAGCTTCTCTCCAACAAGCTGAGCAAATTCAGTGTCAAAGCCAGTCCAATTTCCATTTGCATCCTTATAATTCATTGGCTCGTAAATAGTCACTCCGCAAACGATCTTTGCTTGAGTCTTTCCATTGCACGATGTTAAAGCAGCCAGTATACTTAAAGTCATGATCAATAGAAGTAATTTGCATGTAATTTTCTTCATAATAAAACCACTCTCCTAAAATTTTAGCCCAATTGAAAAATTAATTAAATAAATTATACATTACTTTATGATTATAAATCAATTAAATTAATGATTTATATGCTTTATAATATTATAATAAATAAAGAGGTGTATGAATTGAACAATAAAGAAATAATAAATATAAATTCTGTAATAAGCGATGTTACAGTATATCTTTCAGGCGCACAGATAACTAGAAAGGCTACAGTACAGCTAGAATCCGGTAATACTATGCTGAAATTCGATATGCTGCCTATGTCCCTTATACCTGATAGTATACAAGTAATAGCAGAAGAAGGAGTAACAATTCAATCGGTAGAGCATAAAATAAATTATCTGGTTAAGGCAAAAAACACAGATGAGATTGAAAAGCTTAAACATGAACTTGAAAATCAGAGCGATAAAAAAACCTATGAGCAGAGCTTGCTTAAATTATGTGATCAGGAAGAACAGTTCTTACTTTCAAACAGAAGCCTTGCTGGAAGCTATACTGGAATTAAAACTTTGGAATTAAAATCAGCAGCTGAGTTTTTTAGCACGAGCATGGAAAATATAAACAAAAAAAGAATTGAAATAAATAAAGCCATAACTAAGCTTGATGATGAAATCAGGAAAATCTCTAATGAGCTTGGTGTCTATAGTTCTCCTGAAAGCACGCCAGTGAGCGAAATAATTGTGAAGGTGTGCTCTGAAAATAGGAAGACAGCCTTAAGCCTTTCTTATTATGTGAATGATGCAGGTTGGACTCCTTTATATGATATACGTGCAAAGGATATAGACAGCGATATTCAGCTTGGATATAAGGCAAATGTATTTCAAAATACCAACGAGGATTGGCAGAATGTAATGCTCACCCTTTCCACAGCAAATCCATCTCATAGCGGTATTTGCCCTGAGCTTAAACCGTGGTATATTAATTTCGAAATGCCAGTGATGCGCAACCAATACAGAGCTTCTAATAACATGGTCCTAGCAAAGATGTCAATGGATTCTATAAAAGCAAGTGAACCACAGGCATCTTATGATGAAAGCGTAGAAGCTGCACCTAATCCTGTGACCGAGATAAATGAATCTATGACCAGCATAGAATACAGCATTAGTGTACCTGCAAACATAGCATCAGGAAAAGATCCGCAGAATGTGGATATAATTATACATTCTCTTCCAGCAAAATACCATTACTTTAGTGTATGCAAACTCGATAAAGAAGTTTACCTTCTTGCAAAAATAAAGGATTGGGAGAATCTAAATCTTATTGCAGGTGAAGCAAGCATTTTCTTTAAGAACAGATATATTGGAAAAACATTTATAGATCCACGCCGTGCAGAGGAAGAAATCGAATTCTCATTAGGAACAGATAAATCCGTCATTGTAAAAAGGACTCGTGGTAAAGACTACACTGCTAAAGGAATTGTCCTTGGAAATACAAAAAACACACGGGAGTGGCTGATTACAGTTCGCAACTTAAAGAGCAATGCTATAGATATAAAGATCCTGGATCAAGTGCCAATAAGCATAAACAATCAAATACAAGTGGAAGTGCAGGAAATTTCAAATGCAGAATATAATAAGGAAACGGGTATACTTACATGGAACCTTAACTTGGCACCTGCTTCATCAAAATCCATGACAATAAAGTATACTGTTGCACATCCAAGGGACAAAATTGTGCTATTAGAATAATCATATCAATGAATATTGAATAATGAACATTGAACAATGAATAGTAATTTTTTATACGAGGTGAATAATCATGATAAAAGAAGCTATAATAACTCTTTCCAAAAGACAAGATTTAACTTATGAAACTGCTGAAGCTGCCATGCACGAAATCATGAATGGAGAAGCGTCTAATGTTCAAATGAGCGCATACCTTACTGCTTTAAGCTTAAAAGGAGAAACTATTGATGAGATAACAGCATCCGCTTCTTCTATGCGCAAGCATTGTATAAGGCTTTTGCACGACGAAGATGCCCTTGAGATCGTTGGTACTGGAGGCGACGGTGCAAATACTTTCAATATATCTACTACTGCAGCAATCATCGTAGCAGCAGCTGGCATCCCAGTAGCAAAGCACGGGAACAGAAAAGCATCCAGCAAGTGCGGAGCAGCCGATGTACTGGAAGCACTTGGTGTAAATATCAACATCTCACCTGAAAAAAGTGCTATGTTATTAAAAAAGATAAATATTTGCTTTTTATATGCCCAAAACTATCACATAGCAATGAAGTATGTTGCGCCAATACGCCATGAATTAGGCATCAGAACGGTATTCAATATTTTAGGACCGCTTACAAATCCGGCCGGTGCTAAGATGGAATTGATGGGCGTTTATGACTCAGAACTTGTAGAGCCATTAGCGCAAGTATTAAGCAATTTAGGTGTAAAAAATGCTATGGTAGTCCACGGCGAGGATGGATTAGATGAAATATCATTAAGTGCATCCACCATTGTATGTGAAGTGAAAAATGGTCAAATTCGCTCATACAAGATCACGCCTGAACAGTTCGGTTTTAAGAAGTGCTTAAAATCAGATTTACAGGGTGGATCACCTCCTGAGAATGCAGAGATACTAAGAACAATTTTAAAAGGCGAAAAGGGACCTAAATATGATGCTGCTGTTCTAAACGCTGCAGCTGCACTGTATATTTCAGGAAAATACGATTCAATGGAAGAATCAGTTGAAGTCGCAAGCTCTGTAATAGATAGCGGAAAAGCAATTGAGAAATTAAATGAATTCATATGCTATTCTAATCAATAATAAGAGGTGAATCCATTGAACATCTTACAAGAAATAGTGAAAAGCACAGAAGAGCGCATTGAAGAAAAAAAGAAAGCAATCCCTTGCGCTAAAATTATAGAGCTGGCACAGGAAAAATCTTTAAGCGGTTTTCCTTTTGAAAAGATGTTAAATGCAGATGATATATCATTTATCTGTGAAATCAAAAAAGCATCCCCTTCAAAAGGTATCATTGCTCAAGATTTCCCATATACTGATATTGCAAAGCAGTATGAAGAAGCGGGAGCTGCAGCAATCTCTGTGTTGACCGAACCTGAATACTTTAAAGGCAGCGATGAATACCTAAAAGAGATTGCCAGCATCGTATCTATCCCAATCTTGCGAAAGGATTTTATCGTTGACAGCTATATGATTTATGAATCTAAAGTCCTTGGTGCAAGTGCTATTTTGCTTATCTGCTCAATACTTAGCCAAAATATCATCTCTGAATATATTGCTATTGCTCATAGTCTTGGGCTTAGCGTACTTGTGGAGACCCATAATGAAGATGAAATTCATATGGCTTTATCATCGGGAGCAAGGATAATAGGCGTTAACAACAGGAACCTTGAAACCTTTGAAGTGGATATCGATTTAAGCTCATCTTTAAGAAAATTAGTGCCTGAAGGAATCCTCTTTGTTTCTGAAAGCGGTATTAAATCTAATGAAGATATCGTGAAATTGAGAAAGGCTGGTGTAAATGCAGTTTTAATCGGAGAAACTATCATGAGAAGCAGCGATAAAAAATTAGAGATCTCACGGCTGCGAGGTGATAAATAGTGGTGAAGATTAAAATCTGCGGTCTTTCCCGTAACTGTGACATCGACGCTGTAAATATCGAAAGGCCAGAATATATAGGATTTGTATTTGCAAGGAGCAGAAGAAGGGTCACTCCAAAGCAGGCTCTTGATTTGCGCAAAAAACTTCACCATGGTATAATTCCTGTTGGAGTATTCGTGGATGATACATTAGAAAACATACTCTCTTTAGTAAAAAATGGCATTATCGAGGTAATTCAGCTCCACGGCTTAGAAGATGAAGAGTATATAAGCAGATTAAAGATGTCAACAGATGTCCCTATTATAAAAGCCGTAGCAGTTCAAAGTGAAAGCGATTTGCAAAAATGGCTAGGTACTTCTTCTGATTATCTGCTGCTCGATAGCATAGGTGGCGGTACAGGTAACAGATTTGACTGGAATTTCATCGGTAAAATAGATAAACCGTTCTTTTTAGCAGGCGGTTTGAATCCGGAAAATGTGGCACAAGCAATTAAAGATACTACACCCTTTGCTGTAGATGTCTCAAGTGGTGTGGAAACAGATGGACTAAAAGATCCTTTAAAAATAAAAGAATTCATAAGGAGTGTTAGAAATGCGTGAGAAAAAAGGAAGATTTGGGGAATATGGCGGTCAATATATCCCTGAAACATTGATGAGTGCCGTGCAGGAGCTTGAAAATGCATATCTTCATTATAAAGACGATCCTAAATTTCAAGAAGAACTCAATAATTTATTGACTAATTATGCTGGCAGACCTTCACTATTATATTTTGCAAAGAAGATGACTGAGGATCTTGGAGGGGCAAAAATTTATTTAAAGCGTGAGGATTTAAATCATACTGGCTCTCATAAGATCAATAACGTTTTAGGTCAGGTACTTCTTGCTAAGAAAATGGGTAAAACCAGGGTCATCGCTGAAACCGGCGCAGGTCAACATGGAGTCGCAACTGCTACTGTCGCAGCTTTAATGGATATGGAATGTGAGATTTTCATGGGCAAAGAAGATACTGAAAGGCAGGCATTGAATGTATTTAGAATGAAGCTTTTAGGTGCAAAGGTTCATAGTGTTACAAGTGGAACTATGACACTTAAAGATGCTGTAAGCGAAACTATGCGTGAATGGGTCTCACGCATCAGTGATACTCATTATGTGCTGGGCTCAGTTATGGGACCACATCCTTTTCCAATGATAGTTCGTGATTTTCAAAAGATCATAGGAGAGGAAATCAAAGAGCAGATATTGCTTGCAGAAAATAAGCTCCCTGATGTTGTTATTGCATGTGTTGGTGGTGGAAGCAATGCTATAGGTTCATTTTACGAATTTATCGATGATGCAGGGGTAAAACTCGTCGGTTGTGAAGCAGCGGGGCTTGGAGTGGATAATCCTAAAAATGCAGCTACTATGGCAAATGGCTCAATTGGAATCTTACATGGTATGAAATCTTATTTTTGTCAAGATGAGTATGGACAGATTGCGCCAGTTTATTCCATTTCAGCAGGACTCGATTATCCTGGAATCGGTCCAGAACACGCATACCTTTCTGACATGGGTAGAGCTGTATATGTGCCAATAACGGATATGGAAGCAGTAGAAGCCTTTGAATATCTATCCCTTACAGAGGGCATCATCCCAGCTCTTGAAAGTGCACATGCTCTTGCCTATGCAAAAAAAATAGCACCATCCATGGGGAAAGATCAGATCGTCGTCGTAACCTTATCAGGGAGAGGAGATAAGGATGTCGCTGCTATCGCAAGGTATAAAGGAGAGAATATACATGAATAGGATTTCTAAAGCATTTGAGGGTAAAAAGGCATTTATTGCATTTATAACGGGAGGCGACCCGGATATTGAGACCACAGAAAAATTGGTCATTGCTATGGTGGAATCAGGGGTAGACATCATTGAAATAGGGATTCCATTTTCTGATCCAATGGCTGAAGGTATTGTAATTCAAGGAGCTGATGAGAGGGCTCTTGCAAATGGCTGCACTGTGGATAAACTATTCCAGATGGTAAAAAAGCTCCGGGAAAGAGTCAATATTCCACTGCTGTTTATGACATATGTTAATCCTATCTTCGTTTACGGAAAACAACGATTCATGGAGAAATGCGCAAGCTCTGGAATTGACGGGATCATTGTACCAGATTTACCTTTCGAGGAAAAAGAAGAACTTGCAGATGAATGTATTAAACACGGAATTTGTCAAATATCAATGATTGCGCCAACCTCTCAGGAGAGAATTGAAATGATAGCAAAAGATGCAGATGGATTTCTTTATTGTGTATCGTCCCTTGGAGTCACTGGCGTGCGCAGTCAAATCGATGCAGGAGTCGCTGAAATGATAACGAAAGTAAAAAAGGTGTCTAAAATTCCATGCGCAGTTGGATTTGGAATATCTACTCCTATGCAGGCACGTGATATGGCAGCTATTTCAGATGGAATTATCATCGGAAGTGCAATTGTCAAGTTAGTTGAAAAATTTGGAAATAAGAGCATTGAGCCTGTGAAACAATTTGTTAATATAATTAAAAATGCAATCAATTGATTTTTTTAATTTAAAAAATATCTTGTAAGATTGCGTAAATATGATATAATAATTATTGTGGTTTTAAAGGTCCACTAGCTCAGTTTGGTAGAGCACGTGACTCTTAATCATGTGGCCTAGGGTTCGAGTCCCTAGTGGACCATTAAAGAAGTTAAGCTTAAGTTTAACTTCTTTTTATATAAAGGAGGTTAATATGAAAAAATATATTTCGATAATTATCATCATATCTTCCATTTTATTTTTAGGTAGTTGTAATAGTACAAGTTCCAACAATACAACCACAATGAATACTACTTCAAAAAATGGAGCAGTACAATATAAAAAAATCACTCCACAAGAAGCTTATAATATCATGCAAAGTGGTAACAAATATATCTTATTAGATGTTAGAACTCAAGCAGAATATGACCAAGAAAGAATAGAGGGAGCCATTTTGATACCAGATACTGAAATCAAGCAAAGAGCTGAAAAAGAATTGCCTGATAAAAATGCTTTAATCCTAGTCTATTGCCGTAGCGGTGTAAGAGCTGCAAATGCATCTCAAGCACTTGTTGATCTGGGTTATACCAATGTGCAAGATTTTGGTGGAATTCTCAACTGGCCTTATGCTACAGTAAAGAGCTAAAATTTCCCCTCATGCTTTAAATTAGGATTTTTTAATTTGCAATATTGTGTAATCAGTATAATTTATATATAAATTCTGTTATAATATAAGGAGTAAGATTTATCTATTTTTGAAAGGTGTGTTTATTAATGTCAACATTTAAAGATAAAATAACTAACCTGGATAAGCTCTCATCAATTAAATCCATGTTCTTTGATACGCCTCTTTTAGAAATTAAATGTAAATACGAAGGAAAAGAATACACTGTATATTCTAAATACGAAGCATTTAATTTCTCCGGTTCTATAAAGGACAGAATGGCATATTATATTTATAAAGGTTCTTATGAAAATGGCTTGTTGAAACCATCTGATAAAATTGTGGAAGTGACAAGTGGAAACACTGGTATAGCCTTAACTGCCCTAGGTAGATTTCTTGGGCATAGAGTAACGATTATAATGCCAAATTGGCTAAGCGAAGAGAGATATAAGACAATCAAATTAATGGGCGGAGAATTGATATTAACTACAAGGGAAGAAGGATTCGCTGGCGCACTCAATATGGCTAAAAAAATGGGCGAGGAACCAAACGTCTACTATCCGGACCAGTTTTCAAATGAATTCAACGTAGAAGCTCATGAAAAAACTACAGCTCCTGAATTAGTTGCTCAATTGAAAAAGGTAAGAAAAGAGCCAAATCACTTTGTTGCTGGTGTAGGTACTGGTGGGACTATTATGGGATTTCATAATTATTTTGTTAAAAACGGTATGGATTGTGGATGCTACCCTGTTGAACCTGAATGCTCTCCACTTTTGACATCTAAAGGCAAATGCTATGCTCCCCATAAAATCCAAGGTATTGGAGATGATTTCATACCTGCGCTTGTAGATCTTGATAAACTTGATGATATCATTTTAATAGATGATGATGCAAGCGTATGCATGGCTAAAAAGCTTGCAAATGTTGGTATATCTGTAGGTATATCGTCAGGTGCAAATTTCCTGGCAGCATTAAAAATTGCAATGCAATATCCCAATGATGTAGTGTGCACTGTATTTGCAGATTCTTGTTTAAAATATCTATCCGGAGAAATCTGCTCAGAGACTCTTATTGAAAAACCTGATTATATGTCCAGCAAGGTAGAAATAACCGATTACTCTTCAATAAAATAATAAAAAATGATCTTAAGAATTTTTCCTAAGATCATTTGTTTGTTAAAACAGAGTTCCTCCAAAGCTAGATAAAATAGAGAGGTAATTTGGAGAATTTCCGTGCATCTGCTTAATTTGTTTTACTCTTTTTATGACAAAATCTCTATACATTTGATCACCATATATCATGATTAGTATCAACATTGTGAGAGGAATTAAACCTAAAACTAAAGAAAAAATCCACCCAACTAAGAATAATCCACCAAAAATATCTTTGATTATAGAAGCTGCAATCAAAATAACAAGTCCTATGGCGAATTCCTGGAACATCTTTCTATATAAAAACCACCATATATTGAATATTTTCCCTAAATTAAAATTTCTAGCACCATTGCTTACAAAGTCTATTACATTATAATTTTTAGAAGTCTTGATTTTATTGAAAGAATTCATATAATAAGCTTTATTCTTCGGTCCAACAAATGCTTTAATCTCATCTTCAGTCAATCCATTCTCACTTAAAAGCTCCTGAAAAGTAACGGGTACATTATAACCTGCATAACTATTATTCTGATTATAATTATTTTGGTTAAACTTTGGTCTATTATTATCATTAAAATTATTATTTGAATTAGAATTTGAATTATTATTTAAAATCATTCCACAATTATCGCATAAAATACTATCATTTGGCACCGGTTTCCCACATCTTGGACAATTCATTTTTACCCCTCCACACTCAATTTAATATACTATATTATAATACATTCATCCGTATAAAATCAAGTACATTGTAATATATTATACTAATTATTTTATATTCTATTTATTATACTATAATTGAAAGGCACAAAAGGATTATATAAAAAATATTTTTTTACTGTAACATTTTTGAGTTCTATTTCTATAATAATTGTAATAATAATAGTAAAAGGCTGTACATAAAAATATTTTTTAAGGAGAGTTAAAATGCCTTTTGATGAGGAAATAACACTAGAGGAATATGATTTAGAACTTTTAAATGAGTTAAAACAAGATGGGATAATAAATCGAGATGAAATCAGAAAAAATTTGATTTCTTATGATAAGCTGCAATTTTCGAAAACAGTAGACCAAATCGATCTATATGATTTAGTAGAAATGGATACAAGCGTTAATTTCTTTTCTTTCCCTGACAATGAAGAATTCTTAGACCTCGTCTCTTCGGTGGAAATGCTTGGGATAGTAACTCCGCTCGTTGTGATGAAACGAGAATCAGATGAAAAATACACTGTTGTATGTGGAAGAAATAGGCTACTCGCTTTAAGGAGCCTCTATGCCAATAGCAAAGATGATAGATTCCGAAGCGTACCCTGCA
>JGI20166J26741_11465807_pt1 | contig 13248 bp, 11 predicted proteins | sample TergutCu122P5_FD_26741 | JGI IMG/M metagenome (IMG submission 26741)
GGCAAAATGATCAAATACCCCACGAGCCCGCACCAGAATAATATCTTTCCGAGATCCTGCATCCCGAACGTCGGAGAGGTCACGCTTGCCACCACATATCCGACAAACACGATGACCCAGCTTGGGAATACCGTCATAATGTTGAATTTGAGGATGAACTTTTTGACAAAGAAGAACATGAGCACAAAACTCATTATGATCGCTCCGAGCCAGACCGCAAGTGCGATATCGAAGGCGAAGCTTTTTATGTATGTGGAAAGGAGCATGAGCGTCATCGTATACGTCGGCAGAACTGCGAAAGCGGCGGGATTCTCTATGTCCTTGATTATCCCCCGCCAATCTACAACTATCCTGATCGTGAACAATGCCATTATTATTGCCGACAGTGCCGCAAGTATGCTGTACGAATAGAGATCATACCTCTGGGAAAGAAAGATATCGAGGGATGCGAGCGCCAATGCCAGGCCGCATATCGGTACCGGTACCTTGGAAATGAATTGTCTTGCGTTCACAATGATGTCCTCTTTACTCTGTACGCACTCTGCTGAATATAAGCTTGTGTTCGATTCGTTTCTACACAGTTTGTGTGTTCAAAGTTTCAGATTACTCTGAACACACAACATATGAACAGACATTGATTATCTTTTTATTTATTTGACTGGGATTCATTATATGGTAGTTGAGTGCAGGAGAAGGGATTTTGTAACAATTTCCGACTGGACTGGACAGAAAATGCCCAGAATATAATAACAATCATCACCGATCATGAACAAAACGATATGACTCATACCCCCACTTTAGAACAAATATCTGAATTTGTACCGTCACTTTGGAACAAAAACATGAAAATCGACCGTCACTTTGGAACAAATATATTTATTCCAACAAAGTGTCTGAGGATTGTGTTTGAAAGGAATGCGAATGCAGAGTTGGAAAGATGGGCGTCGAAAACAAATCGCAAACCGTTGATATTAAGAGGAGCACGCCAAGTTGGGAAAACAACTCTCGTTGATAACTTCTCGAAAAATTTCGACAACTATCTGTATCTGAATTTTGAGAAGAACCCAGGAGTAATACCCTTGTTCGAAAAAGAGCGGGAGATCGATGACCTCTTAACGGATATCTTTCTTTTTTGCGGCATGAGAAAAAAACAAGGTAGAACGCTCCTGTTCATCGATGAAATTCAGAACTCCGAGACAACCATTATGAAGCTCCGCTATTTTTATGAGGCAAAAATACCAGGCCTATATGTTATTGCCGCTGGTTCATTATTGGAATCGACAATGGGCAAACAGATCTCATTTCCTGTTGGGCGTGTAGAATATCTGGCAGTTCGACCCTGTATGTTCAATGAATTCTTGCGTGCTATGGGTGAAGAACTGCTTGAAGAGGTTTTGCTTGACTGCAGGGTGCCGGAGGCTTTGCATAATAAAACGATGAACCTGTTCAACACCTTCACGCTCATAGGCGGTATGCCCGAGATCATTGCGGATTACGCTGCGAACAAAGATTTCATTGGTCTCAACGATATCTACGAAACATTGCTGGCGAGCTATCGTGACGATATTGAAAAATATGCGAATACCGACACCATATATCAGGTCATTCGTTTTATTCTGCAATCTGGGTGGAAACTCGCTGCTGAACGCATAACGCTTGGTAATTTTGCCGGGTCTTCTTACAGGGCACGCGAGATAGGCGAGGGTTTCCGGGCACTGGAAAAAGCGTTCATATCGGAACTGTGCCATCCAACGACAGACACGCTTGTACCAATATTGAAGGACATGAAACGGTCACCGAAACTTCTGTGGCTTGACACAGGATTGGTGAATTACGTCGCAGGCGTTCAGAAGGAGGTTTTAGGGGCATCCGATATCATGGATGCGTGGCGCGGAAAGATTGCGGAACATATCGTTGCGCAGGAATTGCTTGCGTTGGACAGCCGCGTTTCGAATCAGCGGAATTTTTGGGTACGGGAAGAACGCGGCTCCGATGCGGAGGTCGATTTTGTGTTGCAGTATGACGGTAAAGTGATCCCCATCGAGGTGAAGTCGGGGCATAATGCCCAATTGCATTCTCTGCATCTGTTCATGGACAAAGTGCCGCACAACATCGCGGTCAGAGTGTGGTCTAAGCCGTTCTCTGTCAGCGAGGTCAGGACGCGCAGCGGTAAAAAATTCAGGCTTGTCAACATCCCGTTTTACTACGTCGGAAGGATTGAAGAGATATTGAGAAGAGTCTGTGAAGGATCCGGTGCCCAAGATTTGGGCAAAAGGGGTGACAACCCAGAATGAGTGAGTGCAGGAGAAGGGATTTGAACCCTTGTATCACTAAGAACAGGATCCTAAGTCCTGCGCCGTTTCCGTGCTTGGCTACCCCTGCTTACTTAGACCTGACGACCGTTTTCTTTATTATCGTTTTCCTCTTGGTTCGTGCGTTTATAACGAAACCCAATTAAATAAAAAACAGATATACATTGAGAAAGAGGAGCCAAGATAATGAACATTCTTGATAACAGCGGCAAAGGCCTTCTGCTCGGTAATGAGGCCATCGTAAGGGGCCTGATAGAGTCCGGAGTGAAGTTCGCATCCACATATCCAGGTACCCCTTCCTCTGAGATCGGCAACATATTGTCGGAGATCTCGGAGAAGATCGGGATGTACTTCGAGTTCTCCACAAATGAAAAAGTGGCTCTCGAAGCCTCCGCTGCGGCAGCCTGCTCGGGTGTAAGATCCTTCGCTTTCATGAAACATGTCGGCGTGAACGTGGCCGCCGATTCTTTGATGACGTTGGCGTACTCCGGAGTAAGGAGCGGGATGCTCGTACTCAGTGCCGACGACCCTTCTGCGCACAGTTCTCAGAACGAACAGGATAACAGATACTTCTCTTTGCTGTCCTTGCTGCCGATGATCGAGCCCTCGACCCCGGCCGAGGCAAAAGAGATGATAAGCTATGCGTACGAAGTATCGGAGAAGCTCAGCCTGCCGGTGATATACAGGACAACGACCAGGGTCAACCACGCAAGATCGATCGTGGAGTTAGGACCGAGAGCGGACACACCCGCGAAAGGACACTTCGTCAAGGACGACAGAAGGTTCGTATGCATACCTGCCTTTGCTAAATTCAACAGATTGAAACTGCTTGAGCAGAACAAAAAGGCGCAGGAACTGTCGGAAATATCGCCGCTCAACCGCATTGAAGGCAGAGGCGATGTGGGTGTGATCACATCCGGAGTAAGCTACACATACATCAAAGAATACACATCAGGCGCATCGATCCTCAAGATCGGGTTCACTAATCCTCTTCCGGAAAAGAAGATCGCCGATTTCGTTAGGGGAAAAAAATACATTATCGTCGCCGAGGAGCTGGAGCCTTTCCTGGAGGACCAGGTATTCCGTATCTGCGCACAGAACGGCATAAACGTTCCCATTTACGGAAAGAGGTCCGGACATCTGCCCAGAGAGTGGGAATTCTCTCCGGACACGATGAAGAAGCTCAAGGACCTTCTCAAGGTAAGAGAAATGCCTACGCCTCTTGCCCAGCCTGACATAAAGCTTCCCAACCGCCCCGCGACATTGTGCGTTGGATGCCCCCACAGAGGCATGTACGCAGCTTCAAAGAAGGCCGTAGGAAAAAGAGATGTGGTCTATTGCTCGGATATCGGCTGTTATACTCTCGGGGTGCAGCCGCCGTTCAACGCCGCCGACTTCGTACTTTGCATGGGAGGCGGGACCGGAGCCGCGGGAGGGTTCGAAAAGGCCACCGATCAGAAAGTTGTATCTTTCATAGGAGATTCGACATTCTTCCACGCAGGCATCGGACCGCTTACATCCGCGCTTTTCAACGGCCACAAGATCGTGCTTGTCATACTTGATAACAGGACGACCGCGATGACCGGCCATCAGCCAAACCCGGGCACCGGAAGGGACTTCGGTACGAACCGCACCGGACCTATCGACCTTGAGAATATGGTCAGAGGACTCGGTATCGAATTCATAAGGACCGTTAACCCATATGACGTAAAGGCAGCAGAGAAAGTGATGAGGGAGGCTCTGGACCATGACGGCATCGCCGTCGTCATATCCAAGTGCCCGTGTCCTCTGGAGCTTAAGAAGAGCAAGACCCTGGTAACAAGGGAGTGTCACGTCAACCAGGATAAATGCATCCATTGTTTCACTTGTGTTAAAACAATAGCATGCCCCGCCCTTTTCAAGAAGGGGGAGACAATCACGACCGATCCGACGCAATGCATAGGATGCGGCATGTGCGCGAATGTGTGCCCCAAGGGTGCGATAGAGGTGGGAAAATGAGATACACAGTGCAGATCGTAGGAGTCGGCGGGCAGGGTGTGCTTCTGGCATCCATGGTGCTCGGCACAGCGGCAATGAGGGGCGGACACGAAGTATCCATGAGCGAGATCCACGGGATGGCCCAAAGAGGAGGCAGCGTGATATCCACACTTCGTTTCGGCGATGATGTGATCAGTCCCCTCGAATCGACGGGCGGGGCGGATCTAATCATGGGATTCGAGCCGGTGGAGACATGCAGATATCTCAGTCTCGGGAACAAGAAGACATTCGTTCTTATGAACCTGGATCCGACGTACCCATCGATGGTCGCGGCCGGATTCGAAGAGTACCCTGCCATTCAGGGACTTGTGGACTCGGTGAAGAAGATCACTCCGAATCTCAAAACGATTGAAGCAACGAAAGTTGCTGTATCAGCCGGTAAAGCGATCGCGGCAAATGCGGTGATGATCGGCGCCGTCGCGGCGGTGAAAGGATTCCCGCTGAAGAAGGAACTCCTGAAAGAGGTCCTGCTGGAGACCGTGCCGGAGAAATCTAAGGATCTGAATTCGAAAGCCTTTGATATGGGTTACGAACTTATCTGAAAACTTAAGAGAAGAACTTAGCGGGGAGCAATAGGGGGGAGACTCCCCGCTGTTTTTTGTTGATCTTGAGTTCTTAAGGTGTTTTCTGTTCTTATCAGGAAGAACTTAGCGGGGAGCAATAGGGGAGACTCCCCGCTGTTTTTTGTTGATCTTAAGTTGTTATCCTGATTCCGTTGCGTACACGGATCTCCGGCATCTTGCCCGAGCTGTTCCTCTTCGTGTATTTGCTCTGGACCATCTCGATCTCGCTCTTTATTCCGGAGACGATCTTCGCTACGGTCTCATCAACGAAAGGCATTATCGTTTTGTTGACTGCGTTCAATGCCTCACTCATTGTTGCGTTCGGCATTATCTGGAGGATCTTGTCGTTCTCTATTGTGAACGTGTTGGGGCATACCGCCCTTATGTGTCTGAGACCCTCTCTTGCGACGGGGACCTTGCTTGTCTCGAATGAGAACGGGTTGATCCCGATCGTGAATGTCATTATGTCATGGCGGTTGCAGATCTTTGCCACTTCGGACGTTGCGCCGGTTCCAGTTCCGCCGCCGAGTCCGGTGATCAGGAATACTATGTCGTATCCGATCAGCTCCTTTTCGATCTCTGTCTCATGGACCTGAGCGCACTTTCTGCCGAGTCCCGCATCTCCGTTCGTACCCTTTCCCTGCGTGACCGCTTTGCATATGTATATCTTCTTATCTGCGGCTGTTTCGTCCAGGGCCTTCCTGTCTGTGTTAATGGCAATCGTATCTACCGGTGCGAGCGCCTTGTAGAATGTGCTTACTACATTGCATCCCGCGCCTCCGAGACCGACCACTGCCACGCGAGGCTCGATCTGGATATCAGCTTCTGTTGTGTTTGCGTCCATATTTCGTGCATCCCCATGTTTTTACCGGCGAAGAGGTGCCGAAGCACCTTCCCATCCTTCACCGGATCGTTTTTCCCATCCTTTTCTTCATTTCATCGCTGAGGTCTTTTGCGCCATCGCCAAAGCGCGGTTCGCAGCTTCCACTTCGGACTCCTTTGTGACAATTCTGTCCATCGTGCATTTCCTGACGAACTCCTCTTCATCGAAGGCAACGCCTTGTTCCACCATCAGTCTGATGGCTTCCATCTGTACCTCTTTGAAACGGACGAAGATCCCGTTTCCCGCACCGTTGGCACCCTCCTTTTTCAGGTTTATGTAGCCAATGATCGCGTCCCTGATGAAACGGGAGCGACTTTTTACTCCTATCTCGACCATGAAGTCATCCATTGTTTGGGTGTCTTCTTTTCCCATCCTGATCGTGATCGATTCTTCCATCTCTCCCATTTCATCATCTCCAAGTGTTGTAGAGTCCCATCCCTTCGCACTTGTGTATTACTGCCAATGTAATATTACATATATAAAACTTCTTACAATTGTAAGACAATAATCAGGTTTTGTAAGACTTATCTATCATTTCTTTGATAATTATTCAAAGATTTGATGTCAATTCGTCTTGGTCATACATCGTGTAACGCAATAAAAATGTTTCCACAATAATATCATGAAAATAGTAAGACAATTCGAAGATCATTCTTTAAGGGCACGCTCATATTCTTTTATAGTATATTATTTAATTAAGAGTGATATTAAAGCGTAAACACCCCAGAGGGCTCAGATGTCCGGTTACAGTGAAATGGAAGGAAAATGGCAAGCGGAATGGTCAAAGAACAAACTCGACCGGGCGAACACGGAACTCGGAAAACCCAAATTCATGCTCATATTCGCTTATCCCGGAGTTACGGGATTCCTTCATGTCGGACACCTCAGAGGTTACACATACGTTGATGCCATCGGCAGATACAAGCGCATGACCGGATACAACGTCATGTTCCCGGTGGGCACTCACGCGACCGGTAACGGCGCCATAACTCTTGCTTCAAGGGTCGCGAACAAAGATGAGGATTTCATAGAATATCTTTTAAGGAACGGCTGCCCGAAGGAGAAACTGAACGATCTGAAGGACCCGATGAAAGTGGTCGATTATTTCAACGAGGTCTATGTGAACGATTACTGGAAGAGATTCGGATTCCTTGCCGACTGGAGAAGGTTCACGTGCACTTTGTATCCCGATTACACAAAATTCATTCAGTGGCAGTTCAAAAAGCTGAATGAGCAGAATCTACTGATCCAAAAACCGTATTACTCCCCGACCTGCCCGGTACACGGACCTGTCGCGGTGGATGCTTCCGAAACGGACATCTCGAAAGGCGGCAACGCCGAGGTCCAGGAATATACCCTTTTAAAGTTCAAACACGGAAAAGAGTACTTGGTCGCAGCCACGCTCAGGCCGGAGACCGTTTACGGTCAGGTATGTTTCTGGGTGAACCCCGACGTGGAATACACCAGGATAAAGAAAGGCGGCGAGACCTGGATCGTTTCCAAACCGGCGGCGGAGAAACTTCAGCTGCAGAAGGACGGCGTGACGATATTGTCTCCCATATCCGGAAAGGACATGATCGGGTGGACGTGCGAGGCGCCTATGCTGCATAAGAAAGTTCCGGTGCTTCCCGCATCGTTCTCCGATCCGAACGTGGGAAGCGGGCTGGTGACGTCGGTGCCTTCCGACGCCCCCGACGACTGGATATCGCTGGAGGCTTTGAAGACCGATACCGCTCTCGCAAAGAGATACGGCCTGTCCAAAGAACTTCTCGATTCTGTTATCCCCGTCTCAATAATATCGATCGAAGGTTACGGAGATTTCCCCGCTCAGGACATCATAAAAAAGATGGGGATAACTCAACCCGGAGACCCGAGACTCGACGAAGCTAAAAAGCAGGTGTACAAGGACGGCTACCATATGGGCCGCATGAAGGACATCTGCGGGAAATACGGAGGGATGAGGGTCGAGGAGGCCAAGGACAAGATGAAGCAGGCGATGATCGATTCCGGGGAAGCGGAATTGTTCTTCGATCTCACCGAAGAGGTGGTCTGCAGGTGCGGACAGCCCGTAAGAGTGAAAAGGATCGACGACCAATGGTTCATCAACTACGGTGACGAGAGCCTTACGGAAAGGACCGACAAACACTGCTATGACATGGAGATCTATCCGCCGGAATTCTACGAGAATGTTCATTCCACCCTCAAATGGTTCAGGGAACGCGCGTGCGTGAGACAAGGCAACTGGCTGGGGACAAAGTTCCCCTTCGATGAGAAATGGATCATCGAAGCAATATCGGATTCGACGCTTTATCCTCTGTATTATATCATCTCGATCTATGCGAATGAGAAAAAGATAGTTCCCGAGAACATGACTGAAGAATTCTTCGATCATGTGGTACTGGGCAAGGGAGATGTAAGGACCGTATCAAAGAACACCGGCGTTTCCGAAGATCTTCTGAAAAAGATACGCAGGGACGTGAAATACTGGTACCCGCTGGACATCAACCTCGGCGGGAAAGAACATATGACTGTGCATTTCCCCGTTTATCTGTTCAACCACAGTGCGATACTTCCCGATGATATGCTGCCGAAGGGTATCATTGTCAATTGGTACATCACCGGAAAAAAGAACAAGATCTCCAAATCCAAGGGCGGTGCGCAGCCGATACCGGGAGCCGTAGAGCAGTTCGGCGTCGATGCGCTCAGACTGTACTATGCGCATGTTGCGTCCATGTTCGTGGATGTCGAGTGGAGCGAGGACATCGTCATCACGTACAGACAAAGGCTGGACAGGATAATGGGCACCGTTGAAGAGCTGCTCTCATCGGGCACCGGTGATAAGAAGGAGATCGACAGATGGCTGATATCCAGATTCAACGGCTATTCCGCTTCCGCAAGGGCGGCGATGGAAAAATACGACCTCAGGCAGATGGCCACCGCAGTCTACTTTGAAATGCTGAACGACATAAAATGGTACGGCAGGAGAGGCGGGAAGAATAAAGAGACCATTTCTGAGGCGTTGAGGATCTGGATCTCCATGATGACGCCGATCACCCCCCACACCGCAGAAGAGATGTGGAGCAGGGCGGGATTCAAAGGATTGGTCTCATCCTCGCAGCTTCCCGAGCCGGGCATGACGTCGAGCTCCGCCGAATACGGCGAAGGATTGATCAGAGATGTGATGTCAGACATTACCCAGATCAAGAAGGTCACGTCAGCGGAACCGAAGAGGATATTCCTCTACACTACCCCTTCATGGAAAACGAATGTCATGAAGATGGGTCTGGAAATGATGGAGGAAGGCAAACTCGACATACCCACACTGACAAAGAAGTGCATGGCGGACGAGGAGCTCAGAAAGAACGGCAAGGCCGTAACGGAATTCGTTAAGAAAGTTGTTACAGATCTGTCCAGATCGTCTTCCTCATCGAAGAGGGATATGATCGAAATGGATGAGTACTCATTGCTGACCTCGGCGAAGGATTTCCTGAAAGAAGAGCTCGGTGCGGAGGTCGACGTGTTCTCGGCAGACGATGAAAAAGCGTACGATCCGCAGAACAAGTCAAGGGCCGCTGTACCTGGGAGACCGGCGATTTATCTGGAATGATGCCCCCTTACCTTAATGTCACGTTGAATGCTTCGGCCTTTCCCTTGATCTCTGCGATAAATCTTTGTGTGTTCAGAGTAATCTGAAAACTTTGAACACACAAGGTTTCACCAGAGCCGATATTGCATAATTATTATAGGTTTCCACTTGAACAGTAATATATGAGCTCCGCAGACACAGGCTGTAATGTCACTCTCGATGAATTAAAGGAGATAATCGCACCTATCGCCGAAAAATACGGCATGATCTGCGTATATTTATTTGGGTCGAGAGCACGCGGGGACTGCAATGAGAAAAGCGATTTTGATTTTTGTGTTGTCGCTCCTGAAGGATGCACTCTCTTTGACCTCGGTGGGTTTCTTTATGACTTAAGGGACGCTCTCGGGTCGGAGGTGGATGTTGTCTGCGAAGAAGGCGTAAAGAGAAGACCACACCTCATGGAGGAAATGCTGCGCGACAGGAAAGTCGTCTTCGAAGCGTGACTTCGAGAAATAGGGGAAATCTTCAGTCTGTTGGGTGTTTCTGGATGTGCCCCGAAAGGGTTCATTCCCATCTCTTGTATAGGTTATGATCTATCCCGACCCTGTCCAAACATTTCCCAACGACGAAGTCGACCATATCTTCCACAGACCCAGGCTTGGGATAGAATCCCGGATTGGCATCCATTATCACTACGCCGCACCTTGCAAGTTTCAACTCATTTTCCAGCATAATCGCACTCTTTGGCGTCTCTCTTACGACCAGAATGACCTTTCTGCCTTCCTTGATGCTGACCGCTACCGCCCTGGATATCAGAGTATCGGATATCCCGGATGCGAATTTTGCCACCGAGGACTCGCTGCACGGAGCAACGAACAAACAATCGTAATGGTAAGATCCGGAGGAAATGGAAGCGAATAGATCATCGTCATCGAAGACCTTGTCAGCCATCGCTTCCGCTTGTTCGACGGACATCCCCATCTCTTCGGGAAGGATCATCTTTGCGGCCTTGGACATCACCAATATCTTCTCTCCGGGAAGCTCTCGGAGGAGGCGTACCCCATAGATACTGCCTGAGGCGCCTGTGATCGCTACCACCGACCTCAAATCATCACCTTAATCTTATTGTCTCAAGGTTCAGCGGCGCTTTCGTCTCGATGTTGAATTTCTTGTATATGGATGATGCCAGATCCGTACATTTCCTGTCCTCCCCGTGGCCGATTATTATCTTGCTCGGCTTAGGTTCGAGGGATTGGATATACTTCATCAACTGCTTACGGTCGGAATGTCCCGAGAATCCGTCGACCGTGACGCGGTTCATCTTTATGTCCAGGTCTATCTGCTTGCCCTTGCTGTTTAGAGTTATGTCCTGACGCCCTCTCTGTATCGTTCTTCCCAGACTTCCTTCCGATTGGTATCCGACGAATATCAGGGTGTTCTTTGCGTCATCCGCCCATTCTTTGAAGTATTCCATCACGGGGCCGCCGGCCATCATACCGCTTGTCGCCAACACTATGCAGGAGTCGGGCGAGTGGCAGATCTCCTCTCTCATGATGGAGGTCTCCACCCTCTTGAATATCGGCGACAGGAAGGGATTCTCGTTCTGCTGGAATATCTGCGTCCTAAGCTGACTGTTCAGATATTCCGGGTATGCGGTGTGGATCGCCGTCGCCTCCCATATCATTCCGTCGAGATAGACGTTCATCTGGGGGATCTTTCCCGTGCGCATGAGCTCCTCGATAACCAGCATGACCTCCTGGGACCTTCCCACCGCGAACACTGGGATGAGTACTTTCCCGCCGAGTTCTGCGGCCTGCTTCAGGATCTCTTTCATCTCTTCCGATGCGTCCACCCTGGACGGCTGCACGTCGTTGTGGCCGCCGTATGTCGATTCTATGACCAGCGTCTCCAACCTCGGGAACCTGTTGTTGGCGGGATTGAAAAGCCATGTCTTCTCATATTTCGTGTCTCCCGAAAAAGCGACGTTGTGCAATCCGTCGCCGATGTGGAAATGAGCTATCGCGGAACCGAGGATGTGTCCTGCGTTATGGAATGTCAACCTTACATCGGGTGCGATGTCGGTCGTTTCGTTGTATTTGAGTGTGATGGTGTGCATTATCTCTTTGCGCACGTGCTGAGCCTCGTACTGCTGTTTCTTCGCCTCGCCGAACCCGAGTTTGATGTTGTCAAGCTGGAGAAGTGCCATAAGATCTCTCGTTGGTGGTGTACAGTAGACCGGCCCTTCATATCCATACTTATAGAGTGCTGGTAGCGTTCCGCAGTGGTCCATATGCGCGTGTGTGACGACCACAGCATCAATCTTTTCCAACGGCTGCACTTCCGGTATCCCGAAATAGGGGGTGGCGTCGCTGCTCGGATCGAGACCGCAGTCGATGAGGATCTTGCTGTCCCTGGTCGTCAAAAGCGATGCGGACCTGCCTACCTGCCTGAATCCGCCCATGGTCGTTATTCTTACCCACTGATCCCCCAGCATAGCTGGCCTGACGAGGTTCCTTGCGACTGATTTCAGCATCTTGTGCCTGTCGTCCTGATATGTGCGTATGTATCCTCTGACATCGGAAACGGTCTTTGACGGTATGGGGGGTGCCCTGATCACCTTTACATTCCAACCCGATTCTTTCTTTATGTCTGACAGCAGCTGGCCTTCTTTCCCGAGAACCTCGTTGGGATTTATCGCCTCGATTATCGCTTCGCCTGTCTCCTCGATGAAATTGACGTCAAAGACCTCTGCCGATCCCGGTATCATGGAGAGGATCTTCTCCCTTACCGTTTCGGTGTCCTCCAATGTGGTCGGGTCCGGCCTTATGTCCACTCTTCTCCTCAGGTTCTGGGCGAGGGTCCTCGGCAGTTCGTCGTTTCCGGAGAATTTGTCGTATTCCGTTGTATAGATCACGACCACGGAGCCCTCGAAGGCTATCGCCGATACGTTCATTTCCTTTGGTATCAGCTTCTCTACTTCTTCCCTTAGGTTCTCAAATATTCTATCCGGGTTCATATGAAATCCAGCTTGTTATGGTGGAATTAAAAGATGTTTGAAAGAAAGGAATTAGTTCGGATATGCGAATCCGAGTTCTTCGCATCTTGCTTTGATGCTTTCCTGGGGTATCTCCTCGTAGCCTTTCGGCCCGATGTATGAGATGAGCATGCCGTCCCCCGATCCGCTGTCCCTCCTCCTGGAAGAGTTTAGCGCTGTAATTGCAACATCTATTGCTTCTTTTTTACTCATGTTCTTTTTGAACGAGGCTTCAAGGGAACCCATTGCGAACGTAGAGCCGGAACCTATCGACATGTAGTTGTCCTCGATGTATCCTCCGGCACCGTCGACGCTGAACACATGGCCGCCGGTGGAGTCGTGGCCGCCCACTATCAGTCCGAGATAGAATCCGTTGCGCATGACGTTGGCAACGAGTGTTGCCGCCGCTTTGACTGACATAGGGGATCCTCTTTTCATCGAATAGATTGAAACTTCGCTTTGAATGAACCTTACCATCAACTGAGCGTCGCCTACTACTCCGGCGATCGTCATTCCGAGGTTGTCTGCGAGCGGGTAGACCTTTTGAACATTGCTGTGTGCGATCATGTGGCTCATAGTCGCTCTCTGGTCGGACGCGAGGATCACACCGTCTTTTATCTTCATCCCGATGGTGGTCGTTCCGGTCTTAAGCGTCTCCTCGCTGCCGGATACTTCCGGAGGCAAGGTCCTGATTGTATACTCTCCAAGTTCAATTGTTTCCTCGTTGCTCATTTTTTTCCCTTCATGTAATGAAATGCAGCAAAATGCAATCTATCAGCATAACAAAGATGCTGCTGACCACATTGATACTCTCTCTTATATACTTTATTAGG
>JGI20166J26741_11465918_pt1 | contig 13246 bp, 7 predicted proteins | sample TergutCu122P5_FD_26741 | JGI IMG/M metagenome (IMG submission 26741)
TGTATTGTATTGTTCTTACGGCATGTACAGCGGCTGTATCATTTTTCCAAAATCCAGCTCTCGACCGCGAATCTAATACGCATCCGACTTTTTGGCCCTCTAAAACTGTAAAAAGGGTGCACATTATATTCGAGAATATACGGTAATGCACTTTTATATACAATAAAATATTAGTCTGAATTGTTCATAATAAAACACTTAAGAACGCTCCAACATGTTTCTATCTCATTCAGAACATCTTCAGGGAGCTCGTATATTCCTTATTAAAGTCACTGATTTTAAAATTTGTTAAAAACGTAAAATGTTAGTGTGGTGATGCGGCAGCATAACATATGGTGTGTGTACGTGCGCTCTGTTTGGAGAGGTATGCAGTCCAGTATACCTCTCCAAATAGAGCACACGTACACACACCACATGTTATGCTGCCGCATCACCACACTAGCTTTTTACGTTTTTAACAAATTTTAAAATCAGTGACTTTAATAAGGACTATACAAGCTCCCTGAAGATGATCTGAATGAGATCGAAACATGTTGGAGCGTTCTTAAGTGTTTTAATATCAACAATTTAGACTACTACTTTATTGTATATAAAAGTGCATTAGTTGGTCTATAAAACTCAGTGACATAACGTTAAATTTGTGAAAAAGGCATGTAACTACAAATTTTATATACAAAATAAATCATTTTTCCCAATATGTTACTGCCAGTTAAGTAAATTATGATTGTTTTAGAAAATCACACATGCCAACAATTAACTCATTTCCTAGTCAACGTGTCACAAAATAAGCTCCGTCACCTTAAATTGCCAGGGCTCACAGTTCTTGTTCTTACAGTTCTTCTCATCAGACGAATCAGAACAATCACTTTCACCATCACATCTCCAAGAATTCGGAATGCATTGCTTCAAAGAACCACACTGGAACTCTCCCGCTACAAAATAAGCACAGGATTTCAAGCACACTTATTTTGTATGCTACGTGTATTAGATACAAATGTGGAAGCATTCACAAACCAATGCTGACACTCAAGTGTTACTTACTTACTTACTCCACGCTGCAGAGTCCTTCTTGAGAAGCTAACTGGTTCTGCAGCTAGTCAAGAAATTCCCCGCATTTTTGGAACCCGAAGGTTCATCACTGTACTCGCAAGTGCCCGCCACCTGTCCCTATCCTGAGCAACACTCAAGTGTACATTCAGCAAACTGCCTCACATCTGACATGTCAGTATAAACGTATGCATTTAATTCCTGATTTCAAACTTTCGCCATGTTCTGAATGTTGTATGCTTTCTTCTGGGTTATTCCCCAGCGTTTGAATTTTATATGCAAACGTTTCGGAACACTCTGTCTGTTCCATCTTCATAGGCACCTATGAAGATGGAACAGTGTGTTCTGAAACGTTGGCACATGAAATTCAGACGCCAGGGAATTACCCAGAAGAAAGCATACAATATGCATTTAATATCATAAGTCTACATACAAAACCAGAATAGAAAATGAATATGTTTTGTTAAACTGGAACACTTTGTCCACTGAAACTTTACTGTGTGTTTCACTGCACAATGCACTGAACCATTTTATGTACTAAATTATTGGGCTGCACTATCAAATTAGGTGAAAAATCACATGGACTATCAAAAGTTTAGTAGTACCAAGATCTAGCCAGCTGACCTGAGGTTTCCAATGCCATGACTACAAAGACAGCTGTTTTCTTCAATGTGACACTGTGCAGTATGGTACCAGTTACCAATGTTTCAGAGGATTGTGATAATAGAGACAGCACGCTACATGACATTACATACCTGAAGACACCAACCCTCAAAGTAAAATCAGTCATAACATTTTTTTTTGCAAGTATTTCGGTTCAGGATGAGATCTGGGATGTTACACAGCGTAGTTAGCTAGTAACTAATTACCAATCTACACTGTGCAACACCCCAGAAGTGCAAAAATCTCATTCACACCATGGTGGAAGCCTGGAATTACGCATTTCCATTCAGTATTTCAGCTTTGTTACTCACGTCTGCAAGTAGCTGATGGCCTTGGACTTGAACAGTTGCGTTCATCAGATCCGTCCTTGCAATCATCCTCACCATCACAACGCCATCGTGATGATATACATCGCCCATTATCACAACTGAACTGTTCAGCAGTACAATTTTGATGCGCTACAAGAAACAGCATCAGTTACATACTAAGTTCTTGGGAACGTCATATTTCCTTCACCACTTTTTGGAAAACAACAATTTCTGTTCCTATGTAATTTTTTCTACCTATTCAAGCATTTCTCCCTCTCAACTGTTATTAAAATTTTAACAGATGGTTCCAGACAAACATTTCCAGAATGTGGACACCAAAGCTAACATAAGAATACATAAAAAATGAAAAGGACTATGAAAGAAATTTTAACATTATTATTTGTACAGTTTTACATGCACACCATTACAAGAAAAATGATTTCCTTCTACATTTTCTTTTTAAAATCAAGGTGCAGCCCTTATATGCATGCAGCTGATGCTCATAAAAATGAAAGTACTTTCAGTCCTGTCTTCATATCTGCACTGGGCTTGTGATACAGTGTCCAACCACTGCCCTCACATAACATGCATGAACTACATTCTTCCAGGGCACTGAACTCCATCAATGAGTGTTGGTTTCCCAGTGTTTCCAGACCATGAAGTGAAGCATTTCTTTGAAGCAGTGACCTTTGAGATGAGGCCACTACGCAGACTCAGAATGTTGAGTGATAAACTCCCAGTTCCAGAGCACAATATCCCAGAAGAACAAAGTTCTGTAATTCACAACACTAAACCAAAAGCAGGGACAAGTTTGTGCATTCAGTTGGTTTAGTGTCATGAATTAGTTATTAATAATGCAAGGAATGAACCATATAAACACAGTTTTCACCTGCATTACTTCAGAAGCCCCACAACTCTGCAAAACAAATTTCTACTGCTTCCACCCTGCCCCATTTTGTCTTTTGTCAAAGTCAATTACACAAAGAACAACATAACAACAGACCTCTATGCATCACTTGAAGATGCAGTTAACTTCTGGACATCTTAGCCAATGATTAAAAAATACTATACTGATTTCAACAGAATTGTAAATGCTGACTTGCTCCATGATGGGATAAGGAACAGTGCTGGCCTCTATGCAAAATAAACTGTACTAAGAGAGATATTTCCCAGTTGGAGTCTCACTTGCTGTCTTAGTTCACCTGTGCACACAGTATCACTAGAAGACAAATGACCATGGTCACAGAAACTGCAAATCTGACATGTTATACTCACTGCATCCGTCTTCATCACTGCCATCAAGGCAATCACGATCAAAGTCACAACGCCAATAAGGTGGAATGCACTTTCCATCCTTGCATGTAAACATGTTGGCCTCACAGGTTGTACGTCCGCATCTTGCTTCATCAGAACCATCAACGCAGTCATTTTCTCCATCACAAACCCACAGCTTTGGTATACACAGACTATTGTTACAGGCAAAGTACTCTGATGAACACGTGCTGTTTGCTGAAATCAGTAACATAATCACAAACAAATATCAAAATAATGAAGACATGGACTATGTTAACTGCAAAAATTAAGATATAATCCAGCTATATAAAAACATACATTCCTGCTTAATTTAATGAAAATGGAGGATCCAGAATAGCATATTTAGTATACTGACTAGGCTATGCATTGCATGATCCAATATTTGAATCCCAGTAGGGCCAAGAGATTTTCATCTCCAAACATCCAGACTGCTTGCAGGACCCACCCAGCCTCCTATTCATTTGGTACCAGGGTTCTTCTCCATGGATAAAGTGGCTGATATGTGAAGTTGACAACACACCTCCATCTAGTGCTGAAGTTAAGAATGAGTGGAGCTATAATTCCACTCCCCCTCTATGCCTTAATTGCATGGACAGGGTTAACTTTACACTTGCCTTTCTTAGCCACAACGTATTCATGGGAAATCTGCTGATAGACTAGTTAACATGCAAGACTTTTACACATAATGTTTCAGGTTACAAGCCACCAAGATTCAGAAGTGTTCACAAAAGTGAATGATCAGCAGCATATCAACCACAATAACAGCATGTCATGTATGCTACAGAATTTCACACAAAACAGTGGATTTTAGGGCATATTGTGTACCTCTCTAATCTGAGACCAATATTTTGAAGATAAAGTGCAACCTTTACGTTAGTAGAAAGAGTCTAACAGTAAACAGTAATGCCCAGAACTTCTAATCAGTAAAACAAAACCTCTCACCTTCAGGGCAAGTTCCATTGACACTAGGAACTTTATTTCCTGGACACATACACGACCTGTTCTCCTTGTTTAACTCCATACCATCAGGACAGAGGCAAACATATTGGTTACCAGGCTTCCCTAGACACAGGTGGGAACACAGTGGCTTGGTCTGGTTGCTACAAGCATTTGTTCCTTCTTGGACACCATGAGCGAATACCTACGAAAACATACATTTTAATATGCCGTGCAGTCATTCAAACATGGACACCCGTAAGTCTCAAATTCAAATTTCTACTTAAAAAATACAGATTTCACTTCACAGGGGTAAAAGGGCAAAAATTAAATAGCCTAAAATATTCTACCGTGTTAAATAAACATTAATTTACTGACTCTTCAAACACCATTAACAATCTCACATGCAATGAGATGAATCCCTCGTACAAGCAACCTTCATCCATTGCTTAGTTGCTACATCACACTCCCCTTCAACTGATGTAGTACTGAATATTTTATACATATTAACAACTGTAAGCACAGTTCTTAAAGTGCTAAGCCCGAGGCCCCACATACCATTTGTAACACACTAACTGCCTGTGGTGAAGAGCTGTCAGCTCCCTGCCCAATCCCTTCAACACATTCTTGATTAAACTTAATTCAAGTATCAACATCAACTACCACGTTTTCTCCCAATAACTTTTCTCTCACTGCTATAATAATTTTTTATTCCACAGTATACATATGCAAATCCACCACAACCGATTACTTTAAATGTATCATTTATCATTTATATAAACATAAACAACATTTCATCCCCTCTACCATAATTATCAGTTATGGTATAAAACTCAAAGTAGGGTACATTGTTCTTAGTTGAATGCCTGGGAAGTCCCACGTCTATTTCTTTTCAGTACACAAATGACTTTACCATACTTCTATTTGTATTAATCACCAACAAAACGAAGAAAGAAGAAATGTATACCAATACACCGTTTAGTTATGGCTTTCACATAAAGCATGCTTGTTCACAAACAGGCTCTGCTACCTGGCTCACAGCAGTGTTAACACATTTCCAGGTGAAAAAATATCACAACTCATGGAAAAGTCATATCACATAATGCTGCAAGTCTAATACACTAAAGTTATGGTTATTCCACTGCCAAGTATGCAGATCTGAGTATGTCATAATCCTGTCTTAAAGCTATGAAAAACTGACGTTTAAAATCATCACGAAACTAATTCTGAGTGCGGTGACTACCATGTGGAAAGTTCTGAGCCACCGCCCACTGATGGCTAGCAGATGCTTTCAACATACGAGGGGGTGCTAAGTCCTTATCCCCACCTACTTCCCGACGTCGTAAGACGGAATCGATAGTGTCATTGGAACGAGGGGTCTGTTCATGTGCCGAATTGCAGTCTTTTCTTGTTACAGAGGCTAAAAGGAGGCGTGTCAGGCAACATGCACAATTTCAACATCATCAAGACGTGAGCTGTCATCAAGTTTTTTCTCCTGCAAGGCAAGGCACCTAAGGAAATTCACACCATTCTGACACAAACATTAGGGAAACATGCACCATCGTATGTCCCCTTAAAAAACTGGGTGGCTCAGTTTAAACGTGGTGATTTTTCCACCTGTGATGCGCCTTGTCCTGGACGACCCAAAACAGTGACCAACCTGGGGATTATTCATCAAATTCACGAGGTAATCTTGGAAGACCACCGGATTTCGGCTAAACCAATAGCTGAGCTACTGGGCATCTCATGTGAGCAGGGTGGGTCCATCATTCATGAAGATTTGGACATGTGGAAGCTCTACGCAAAGTGGGTCCCGAAATGTCTGAACACTGATAAAAAACATCAACGGTGCCAGTTGTCTCAGCAACTTTTGCAATTCTTTCGGCGCGAACCAAATGATTTCCTGTCACGATTGGTGACCATGGACGAAACCCAGTTATATCACTATGTCCTGGAGACAAAGCAACAATCAATGGAGTGGCAGCATAGTTAAGTTTGAAAGTTTGTTCGATTTGCTGATAATAGCCACTAAATATTCAGCCTGGAAATGAATACAAAGCAAACTAAGCGTACATTCGTAAAAATATTCCAATGTTCAAATTCTTGGGATTGAGAGGAATCAAAATTGCTACAACAATAAGATTAAATTCAGGGAGTGCTCTTTATTCACAAAACTATCTACACAATCCTCAAAATGTGCCATTACCTCTCTCCTAACATTACTGTCACAAAACAAACTGACCTTCAGGTCCATGAGTCCCTGCAATCCATTCTGAATCCTAACAATCCCTATTCCAAGATCCTTGTCTGCTAAAAATACTGCAGTTTGCTTCCAATCGTCCCAATAGAGAGTATTCTTGAATACAGCCACAGCAAATGGGTGGGCCACGTATTCCTGAAAAAACCAAAAAAATTATTTTCCATGTTGGTCTTAACTTAAAGATGCAGAATGCAGATAATTACATTTACTGGGTAATGTTTCATATTCATAAGAAATAAGATATTCCAGACACAGAAATGAAACAGGAACACATTTCAAGCAAAAAGAATTAAAACATATAAAAATGCATAGAAAGAACGGAATGGGAACAGGTAATTACTAAGGAACGAATAACACCACCAAAAATAAAATAAACCAGGAAGGAAAGTAAAGTGAAATAAAAAATAAATTTCAACTTCATGTAATAAGTTTTAATGACCAATAAAGTAACCCCTTATGAGATCATGTCAATTCACTGAACTTAGGCTACAGACAGCAAGACACAAAAAAAACCAAGAACATCAAAGTAATGTGATAAAATATGCTGTGTTAACCAAAGGATTAAACAGAAAAGTGTATACCATGGTTTTATTAACGTATAAACATTGTATCTTGATAACAGTACGTGTTTAACTGACAACTGGCAAAAATATGTCCAAAGCCTTAAAAATCTTCATAAAATACCACTTGTTAAAACAAGAAATAAATCAGTTTTCATGCTTCTGAAATGTGACAGTGTCAATGGGCAATTCATTCCCAATGTGTCGAATGACTGAAGGCCAAGGAATACGTGACCCTGAAGATAAAGGTACTATGATCCTTTTACACACTGGAAACTACCTGCCTGAGTGCCATATCCCACAAGCCTTTAATGCTCTGGAACACTAATGTGAGGACCTCAAATTCTGCCATACAGCCTTCTGTAAATTTAAATATTTTACTACCTACACTTTCCCTTCCCAATAGTTTACTTTCTTAACCCAAACTGAAACTGAACCAATGTGGAGGAACTTTTAACCTACTGTCCATTGTTTAGGATAGCGAGTGGCCTTATAAGATCACCATTATATGCCCATGCATAAGCATTTTCTGTCTCAACTTTTAACCCTCTCAGTGCCATGCAGCAGGCATAAGTCATGCTAAAAAGCAATAACCTGTCAAAACAGTTTAAATATATATCAAAGTACAGAAAAAATGCTATCTGTCTTACTCTTGCGAAAGAGACAAAGGGGATTAACTTTTACTGTAAAAGTAAAGCAATCCCATTACAGGCCTGGACAGGCCCTGAGGGTTCCAGGAGGGTGAGGCTCCCAGACTTTCGGCACATGAAGGTAGTAAGGTTGTCAGACACTCATACTGGCTGCTTTACCCCCAAGGAAATAATCCTGGTACTCATTTCTGTTAGAGGCTGTGTCGCCCCAGGGCCATAGTGTGGCCAGAATGATTATGTCAATGAAAAATTCCAGCAACACCAATTGGAATAACTTTTACTGTACACTATTAAAATTTCACTTGCAATGTGAGATATGGGATATGATTCACTTTGCTCAAATACAGTCAAGACAATGTATGATTAAAACAGCGCTACAATTGTGCTTACATTCACAATTTACGAACATCATCAAATTATTGTCTCCAGCTGAATGACAATGCTGGCCAGCAGGCAAGCAGTTACTAAACCATGTCAAAAAAATACACACAAACACACACACACACTCTCTCTCCCATTAATGGTGTGAATTTAAATTTATCAATGACCTCTACATAATGACGTGGCAGTTCAAGCATAATATCAATTTTAAACTACAGTACACTTTACAGCTCTTGGTATACGCTGTTATAATCAAATACTCACACTGTTAGCAATTATTTTATTAAATCTACGCCCATCCAGGTCAGCAGCAGCAATGTAATCCTCACGAGCATCAACCCAGTAGATCCTCTCTGCGATATGATCAATAGTCACACCATTTGGCCATACCACAAGAGGTTTCTTGAAGAGCCGCTTAATATTAGTGCCATCTAGATCTGCCCTATTCACACTAGGGTCACCTGGTGCCCAGTCAGTCCAAAACATGTATCTGGGCACAACAAAAATAATGAAAATTACACGTATTTTAGTGTGTCAGTCAGTCATGCTCACGTCACCTAACAGAAGATCACTACGCATACTTTCTGTTCACAGTTAACCAGTGATGCATAAAACATGTGTTCTGCAGCATGACTTGAGGTCTTCACACTGTTGATAAACATTGAAGTCATCTGGGATATGAAGCCATGTGAAATGGTATTAGTTACCAACATGATTGAGAAGGAAGAGCTGTACACAGAACAGGCTTGAATAAAACTGAGTTGAAATGAAAATGAGGAGGAAGGACAACAAATGAAGAAACTAAGAAGGAAAGTAAGTCAACTGAAAAAATGAGGAGAATAGGAAGACAAAGGAATAAACAGGGGAGGAAAGGGATCCAAATAAAAATCTGAGCTCTGCACATCTCTCTGTATTACTCCTTTTCACTTCAGAACTCAACATGTGTCCAACATAAGCCACCTTAATTTTTCTGTTTTCATCAGATATAATTAGTTATCTTCCAACATAAAAGAGCCAAAAGGACTTTTGCAGTGAACCCTCTGTCATCTGACCCACTACCCACATCCCTTGCATGAACTAGTCCATTCAGCCAAACCTCCAGGAAAATCACTGAAGAGCAGTTCTGACATATGTGTGCAAAAAATCAAATTAGCACAGATACCATGTTATATTGTTTTTCTGTTGGGGGCCAGTAATGTAGCCTACATAACTAAATTTACAAAATTATGACATGCCAGCCTAGCCCTCCTTAGGTCTACCAGACACATCGAACAATAAGTGGCAGAAACTCCAAACAATATTAGTCTGTAAGAAAGTTATACCATATGTGTGTTGCACACATGCACCCACAAAAACTACTGTGTAGGTTTGGTCATTTGGCTTCGTAACTTTGCATCTACAGGCTACACTAATGGCTAGAAAGAAGACCCCAGACAACCAATTTAGTGACCGTTCCAATCAAAAATTTCACCCTATCATGCTGAACAACCACGGGTTCATTCTATGCAAAAAGGAAATACTTCTGACAACAAAATCTGATCTTCATTATGATTAACAGGAAAGACTCCCCTGTAATATACGACTTAAAATGCCCTCAATTCTATTTCTGACATTTTACACACATTAAAACCAATTTTCTAATATCTTACCCTTTTTTAGGATGAACAGCAATACCACGAGGTTTCTTCAAGTTCTCAGGCCCAAGTATTGTCTTGCGCATGCGGCCTTCATGGTCTATGTCTGTACGAATAATTTCTATTTTTGCTCGCATGCCATCAACAAAGTACAACACACTGGACATCCAATCCAGAGCCATTCCTTCAATGGATGACAAGTCTTTTTCTACAAGAATTTCTTGTTCTCTTTTCCCATCCAAACACTGTCGCTGCAAGTCACAAAATTGTATTATAAGAGACAGACAACTAACAAGCAAAGACAACAATATAAGACCAGTCATACGAATTTTGTTCCAATTCGCAAAATACATCTGTACCACGTGTAACATTAATTTTCTAACAATTTACTTATAAGCCTTTTCCTAGAATTTTTAACATATTTTCATTATATTATGGATTAAAAATACCTCATGAACAACCAAAAACTACAGTACAAATACATAAATAATAAAATAGTTCTATTAAAAATACTTATATTACCCCAGTTTTTACAAATATCAAAATAAGCTATTCCTTCACTTTCACAGGAGTCTATACATATTTATTCTTGTTTATAGATGATAGCATAAAACAGTTTCCAAACAGCCAACATCCAATAACTTTCGCCAGCAACACAGGATGATAAACAGGTGTGGACAGGCATGCTTGAGAATGTGATGTACAAAAAATAGGGAACTGTACACCACATGTAATCTGTTAAGTGGTATACATTTTATCTTCTGTTACAAACTAACCTTAAATAGTTCCAAAATAATTACAAATTTCATTACATGTTTTACAGCACCACACTGCTCATCAAGGTCGCACCAATAATGCCAGTCACGTGCTTCACGTTGTCACATGCACATGTATAAGAAAACCTCTTTGAACTTCACCTTTATGACATTTAGGATTTTAGCTGCAAATTTTACTGAATATTTTGGGTTTTCTTATTCCTATACAGAAATATTATTGAATGTATTTTTATCAGGTTGACAGTGAAGTGGAGCACTCTGCTATAGCACACTTTTCCACTTATATACTTATACCCTCTAGGTGAGAATGGTCAAATGGTATGACCAAAACAAGTCACAGGGAAATCATAATAAATGAATGTATAATGTTGCGTTTGTGTGGATCAGAGGGCTAATGATTAACTAGCACAATGGAATGACGATGCCCAAACAAAGCATATCCTTTAACCAGTTCCCTGACAAAGCTGGCACAGCAGACCAAAGCCATTTTGAAACCTTGGCATCTGTTTATTAATGGACACACACATCTTGTAAAAATGTGCTAAAAACAGTGACAACTTAGCCTAGGTTTCGAAATGCATTTTTTAAATACATTCTTTGTATTACTGCTGGTATATTTGTATTCCAAATAATGTAATGCAAAAGGTAAAATTACAAATATAATAATACACAGCCCTATACTTATTCATTCTCCATTCTGTGTCCTGAAACTATATGGTGGTCACATGCAAACCCAAATTTTGAAAAAGATGCCGCCACCATCACCAAAAAAAAAAAAAAAAGACTGATCAGGTCTGCTGTAGACTAAATTATAGGTCCAGAAAGTGATGGTGACAATGTGCTACTGTAGTTGCAATACAGCAGGACAGGTGGTCAATCCCTTCTTCAATTAAGTACCTTCCCGTGCAAACACATTTACTTCAGTGCTCTATCTCGCCTTGAACTGGGACATCAGGTTCCTATATGAGAAGTGTAACAAGTGGCAGAATGTATGTTTGAACCTTAACTTCGCATGTGGAGTGTAAATAAATTCCACATGGTTTTGTGCCTTGACAAGTAATAAGTTGACAAAAAACCAACAATTAACGAATGAACAGAGGATAACTGTGACAACTCTAGTTCAGAGACCAGCCCAATACACATCTCAACATCTCATGGATTACAAGATACTTACACCAATAGAATCATTAATAATGTCAGCCCAATACAAACAGTTGTTATGAATGTCAAAATCAATGGCAATCACATTTCTAATGCCAAAAATGGGTAGTGGCTCAAGGGTATTTTCAGCATCCAAACTTATTCGTGAAATCTTATCTCGCTGTGCAACAAGAAGAAATTCTGGCACCTCACTGAAAATAAATCATTTCGCTCTTGTTACTATTACTGCATAAAAATGCACAACTGTGCTCTGACCAACAACAATAAATAATAGATAAATGTGGACATAAATAAATAAATAAATAAAATGTCAAGTAACACAAAGTGTATTATTTAACGATTACCAAATTAACCTCATTAGGACATAATTTTCATCACAGAAAAACATCAACACCCACCTCATTCACTCCAAGATGTTACATATTACAAGGGAATTACCAAAAAATTGGAGGCACACTAATCCACGAACAAAATCAGGTGTCAAAACCATATTCCTATTAAATGACTTTTTCAGTCAGCTGGTCAAACAACAGTCAAATTGAACACGTTTTCACTTGACAGCTCATGAAATGTAACAGACAATACGAGTCACTGTTTTAAAAGACATTACAATGAAATATATTCAACCACCAAAAATGTTCCAGTAAAATCACACACAGTTCCCATAAAAGATACATGTGACTACTACATGAGAAGTATCAAACTAGTGCACTATATTACATCTAATGGTGTTCACACATTAACACACTTCGCGCATAGTGGCACACCTATCAGCCACCAGAACTCTTCCATGCTATGCCATCAGGCCACCTACTGACCACCACTTCATGTGCATTAGGCTTCCTTCTAGTCCACAAGACCAGCAGCAACCACAACACTAAAAAATGTGACTCTTACCTGATATGTATGTTCAATATTTCTCTATTTTGACAGGATACTCATTTTTAGCATAAACTTTCAATACAAACTGACACAATTAGGGTCAATGCAATGTACGTAGTTAAAAAAATAAAAATTGTGCATTCTATGCACCATCACATGCATTCTTTTAAGTACTATACATTGGAACACATTCCTTTTAGTATATGGACTAAAAAAATAAGCAAAATTACATACGCCACAGGGCAAGGAATTGTATCTGGTCTATAGCGATCATCATTGCTAACAGTGCAGACATCACCAGCAATTTTTACATAGCCCTTGGTACGCTGGTAAGTCTTGCCTTGACGACAAGATGATGGCACTTTATATGGATCTACACCTGATGTCTCATTACGAATGCAGAGTCCTGTGAGTATGGTCCTTCTGAACCCAACATCACTGGAAAAGAGCAAGAACAGTCTGTACTGCTGTCATCCTGAACTACAACAAAGAAGAAAAGGAGAAGACGTTCAATAGCAATGTAATAAAGAATGCTACATGTTTACAGATGTAACGACACTACCTCCAAAACAAAATACAGGGTGTCCCAGGAGGAATGGACAAAACTTCGGGAAAGTGTTCCTTATGTTGAACTATACCGATATAACCCAAAACACCTATATCCAAAGTTGAAC
>JGI20166J26741_11466029_pt1 | contig 13245 bp, 17 predicted proteins | sample TergutCu122P5_FD_26741 | JGI IMG/M metagenome (IMG submission 26741)
ATCTTTGTATGACGGTCTCTTCATCTGCCCTGTTTTGTTATATTCATGGATGCCACCCATCATCCAGTTTTCCCACTTAGCCCGCAACTGGTCTTTGAATAGTTTATTAACCGCGATATCAAGAGGTTGGAGTTTTTTCGTTAAACCGCCCGGAATGACGACCATTTTGGAATAATTGTTTTAATTTCTGGTGTTATGTGAGCCCTATGTGCGCGTTATACGTTAGGTGCGCGTTATCTGTACTTCAAAAGAAATGTAGAAAAGTTTGGGGTGCGCGTTATCGGTCGGAAAATACGGTAACTGAACATACAGTGTTCAAGGGTTGTGTTAGTCTGGACATAAATCGATAATAACTAGCACAAAAGGAAGATGTTACCGGCATTTGTTATGTTATACGTATTCTGCCTGTCTTATTGAGATGTGAAGCATGTCTGCTGCCAAAAGGCAACCATTTCCAAAACGTCCTTTAACTGTCATGTGCGAGAGCAATTACTGCCTGAAATACTTACTCCATTGATCAGAGTCCTTCTTTAGAAGCTAACTGGTTTTCAGCTAATCAAGAAATTCTCTGCATTTTATGGAACCTGAAGGTTCATTACCACATTTACAAGTGCCTGCCACCTGTCACTATCCTGAGCCAGCTCGATCTCACATCCTACTTTCTGAGGATCCATCTTAATATTATTCTTCCAAGTGACCTCTTTTCCTGAGGTTTCCCCACCAAAACCCTATACACGCCTCTCCTTTCCACCATACGCGCTACATGCCCAGCCCATCTCATTCTCAGTTTTATCATCCAAACAATATTGGGTGAGGAGTACAGATCATTAAGCTCCTCATTATGTAGTTTTCTCCACTCCCTTATTACCTTGTCCCTGTTAGGCCCAAATATTCTCCTCAACACCCTATTCTCATACACCCTCAGCCTACATTCCTGCCTCAATGTGAGCAATCAAGTTTCACCCCATACAAAACAACACGCAAAATTATAGTTCCACAAGTCTTAATCTGTGTACGTTTAGATAGATAACTGGAAGACAATAGATACCTCACCGAACGATAGCAAGCATTCCCTGACTTCCATCAGCTTTTAATTTCTTCCTGAATAGAATTATGATTTGTTAAGATTGTTCCCAAATATTTGAACTCTTCCAACCTTTCAAAGGAACTACTATCAATCTTTATACTGTGACTTCGTCCCGCATTCATATCTCGAGACATGATCATGCACTTAGTTTTATCAGCATTTACTTCTAGTCCAATCTCCTTACTAGCCACTACCAAAGCTTCTGCGTTTTTCTGTATAGTATGTACGCTTCCTCCCAATATATTAACATCATCAGCATAAACCAAAAGCTGATGTGTACCATTTAATTTCAAGCCATCCTGGTTTACCTGAACCCTCTTAATGGTGTACTCTAAAGCAAAGTTGAAAAGCAATGGCGATAGAGCATCTACTTGTTTCAAACCATTCCTAATAGGTAACATGTCAGACAAATTATTACGTACCTGACTCTGCTATACGTTTCAGTCAGACACATTTTTATTAGCCTTACCAGTTTCATGGGAATGCAAAACAAATGAGAATTTTATACAAGACTTCTCTCCTAACTGAATCATCAGCTTTCCTGAAGTCTATAAAGAGCTGGTGCACTGCTTCATTATATTCCCATTTTTAATCATGTATTTGACAAATGCAGAATATATGATCAGAGACTGACCTGTTATGTGGACATCCACATTGATGATCCCCAGTAATTTCCTCCATATATGGAGTTAACCTTGACAGCAGGATGTTGGATAAAATTTTGTACGTAGTCGGCAAAAGTGATGCCCCAATAATTCTACAATCTGTTTTACACCCTTCTTATATATAGGTACAATAATCGACCCCTTCCAATTCTCAGGTAATTGCTCCTTATTCCAAATAGAAATAATAAGTTTGTGGATCTCGGAGCGAATTGTTCTACTCCTGTTTTAGTCAGTTCTACTGGAATTTGATCAGTACCTGGTGATTTGTAAATTTTAGCTTTTCAATAGCCAACTCATCCTCAGAGGCACTTGACTCAGGCACTAGTGGTTCTGCTGTGTGTATTTCTGTCTGCCTAACATCGTTAACCTTGTGTATATTCAAATAGCTCAGAGAAATGGTTCCTTCACCTAGCCAAAATACTGTGGGATTCTGCAACCAAATCACCCTTCTCATCCTTTACTATATTAGTTCTAGGCTGGTAACCCTTTTTAAAGTCATTGATGCCCCTATACAAGTCCCTAATTTTTTTATCTTACCGTTAGTTTCAAATTCCTCAATTTTAGCTTTCAGATATTTCTTCATTTTGTTCCTGAAATGTCTGCTAGCTTCATGTCTTACAATGTTTATATTATCTACATTGCTTTGGCTTGGATCCTGCACCCACTGCATTTTTGCCTGCTTCCCTTTATTTAAAAAGACCTAAACATTCATCATCAAACCATACTTTATGCTGCTTCATTTCATGCAGGTCTAGACTCTCTTTAGTTGAGGTTTTGATATTATGTATGACCTCTCCATCACTTAAGTTCTCCAAAGCTGCAAACTTATCTCTAATCTCAGTCTGATACTGCTTCCAATCCTCCAGCACATTTAGTTTCCTGAGATTAAATCTTTCCCAATCAAACTTCTGTGCTGCTTGTTTACTTACTGCCAATCTTTCTCTAACTTTTGTAACCACCAGATAGTGATCAGTATCACAGTCAGCTCCCCTGAAACTTCGTGCATCTAATATACTAGAATGCCATACCCTGTTTATCAATATGTGATCAATCTGGTTGTGAGTCTAAGTGTACTTACGAATGTTTCAGTGCAGGAAAAACATGCTGTTAACAACCAGATTTTTTTATGTGGCAAAGTTTACTATTCTAACAGCATTATCATTACTATCTGCTGTAGTCTATCATTTCCAATTGTCAGTTTGAAAATATTCTCTCTCCCCACTTTTTCATTAAAATCTCCTAATAGAATTTCCATGTGGTCCTTAAGTAAATGATTTAAAAAACCTGCCCTAATTTGTCATAAAAGCCATCTTTTGAATCATCACTTTTCTCCTTACTTGGTGCATGCACATTTAGAACAATGTTATTACACTAGAGACCTCTCAGTACTGTATATGACACCCCCAACATTAACAAACTCTACTCTAGTAACTGCTGATACTATTCTGTGGTGTACAAAGAATCCTGTTCTCAGTTGACGATTTGCATTTCCTTTTCCATGGAAATAATTATAATCCCCTGCTATTACTGTGCCCCCTTTGTCCCACCTAACCTCCTGCACACCCACCTAATCTAATTTATATCTTGCTGATTCCCTGGCTGCTGCTGTAAGTGAACCTGCCCTATACAGGCTCCTAACATTCCACATACGAAATCTCATGTCCTTTTTTCGTTGCTAAGGTCGTATCAAAGTATCAGTCCAGGCCTGAGGATCACTGTATGAATGTCTCGTAAGAGGATACGTCTTTACGGTGAGGAGTTGTTAGCACCTCGCCCAACACCCAAGTTGGAGGACCACCCCTTGTCGGCTGTCCGCGACTGCTTATTCAATATATTCGCAGCTACATTCCGTATTGGAGGCTGTTCCTCCATCCGCAACCTGAGGACGTGTCCTGCCGTAGTGACAGGGACCCACTTATGACGGAGTGCCTGGAATACACCGTCTAAAATCCTCCAGCCCGACGCAAATTAGAGTTTGACAGTGGTTTTAAATCTGTGGTGATGGTCACAGATTGATACTTGTTGGAACCACAGATTAATACGTTGTTGAATGAACTGTCCCCCTACCGTTACCTCCGAGAAGTATGGTCGTCCCAGCTGTGGTTGGTGATCTGTGTTTATCGTGGCGAATTATGGTGGAAGTTGATGGTGATTGTGTTAAGGAATGTGTGTTATTATTTTGGAGGTTCTTCAGTGACAGTTGCCAATGAAGTGATTATAGTCTCAGTAAGCAGGATTATAAGTTATGCTTTATTTGTGAATAAAGTAAGCTGTCAGTTATGGTGTTTTTCCAGGGTTTATATGCGTTCCTGCCGTGCATGTGTATGACACAAGGAAATGCAAAAAGTCTTCTTATTTATTGCGTGATTTTGACATTTTTGTAATCTTTTAACGAACGCGTTAATGCATAAGTAATAATGTTGAAACTTACAAACTTAAAACTTTGTTGGTAGACATATTTAATTGCTGTTTTTGGAGTTAATGTAAATTGTAGATAGATTCGGATTTAGAATTGAGTGCTAATGTGAATCCAGCCTCGGCAGACGTAATTCACAGTACTGAGAATTACTGGAAGAGGTTCAGGAAGTTGTTTTTCGAATTTCATTCACACTTACGAATTGTTCTCAAAGTCAAAAACTTCGTACTTAGGAAAGGGGTTAACTTTTGGTAATGGTTGCACATTTGAGAACATTGCCTTTTATAAGTTTACTAAGCAGAGCGTTCATTGATGATAGTATACGAGTATGTATACACACAGCAGTACTGCCAGATAGGTTGACTTTACCTTGTTTGCTTCTTTACTGGAGAGCAAAGAGAGGCCACAGCTTCACAGCCTGCATGGCACCATGTGACCGTCTGTCAGGTATTTGGTAATCAGTAAGAAGAGATTGTATACCCCATGTGAACTCAAGCTTAGAGGACTAAAGAAAACAACAGTAGACCCCATTGTGGTGAAAACTGAACATAGTTTTGAAAGTAAGAGCAATATTACAACACCAAATGTAAAATTTTATACATATTTGTTTTAAAAATAAATGGTTTTATATAAGTAACAGCTACCAATTGGCATGATATGGAAGCATATTAACTAATTTTTTATAATTTCTGAGATCTCAAAAAAGCAATTGAAGTGTATACTTCATGTGCATGTTTACCATTTTGAAAAAGTTGTTATTCAGCGGCCTGATGATGGTTCTGTAGTGGACCGAAACATGTGGCTGTGTTTCAGTGAAGTGAAAGTTATGTTAGATGGAAAGGAAATGAGTCCTGTTGCTTAAATCTTTAAAAGGATTTTGCAGGTATAATTAAGTTTTGGATCTAGGTGGTGAGGAAACAAGAAACTTGTGGTTGAAAACCTCAAGTAAGAAGGACTGCTTCCAAGATCAAGGCATAGGTGTGAGGATAATTTACTGGATTAATTACTGTAGAATGTGACTGATGCAAAATTTGTAGTTCCTTTTCACAAGATGATAGTAGTTTTGTTGGCCAACAAATGCTGCGATATTTTATGGAACTCCTCTGTGTTCACAAGAACCATCCCCTGGACCTTATCCTGAGCATTTGAATCCAGTCTACACCTGCACACCCTATTCCTGCAAGACTAGTTTAACATCCACCTGTGTCTTGACTTCCCAAGTAGTTGCTTCCCGTCAGGTTTTTGTGAGACACATCGTGTACAATAAATTCTCCAGTTCTACATATATGCTACATTTGCTTCCCATCTGCTACACCTGATTTCATCACCATAATGATGTATTGAGTGCATATCATGTAGCTCCTTTTTTGCAGTTGTCCCATTCTGTTTCTCTGTTGTATGTGTGAACATTTTTCTAGGAACACCCTGCCTACATGTAACCTCAGTAAGTGTTTATCCTTTAATGCAAGGGTCCAAGCTTTACATTGACAAAAAAGAACAAGCCCACTTTTAGTTTTGTTGGCTTCAGTGCTGAATATTGTAGCTAGGAAATGGAAACATAAGAACCTACTTCCTATCCAGTGGGCACCCAGGAGCTCTTAACAGGACATAAAGCTTATTACAAGCCTCCATGTAGAGTGAAATTAAGAATTCCTGGAACTTTACATTCATTGGCCATACATCTTTGTGGCATGGTTCTAGTTAAGCACAAGTACAGCTTAAACTTTGCTTTTTGAATGGTACAATTTTTCTGGAATTTATTTGCTTTGAATGTCTCCATGTCTGTAATTATTACTTGTTACTTTCATTCCCTTCATTTTAAATGTATCGTATATTTTAATAATTTGGTAGCTGTTTTTATGTTATGATTATGTTCTGAATTGTGTTGATGAGACATAAATAAACATTTTTGTTGTTTGTGTTTATTCTATATGGTACCATCAAGGAGAAACACATACACACTTTATTCTTGCTTTTCCCCTGCATTTTGTTACTCCACAGAGAACATGTGGGTTTCAGAATATCACATGTTATCTCCCGCTTGTATCAAGAAACTAAGTTTGGCAAAACAAAACTTCAGGTTCTGTGCAATCTGCCCTTTGGATGTTTGACTTTGGGACATTGTTCAAAGACAAAATGGAAGCCGAGAAAGTTTTACCTGGTGTTGCCTCATAATCTAACTTATGAAATCCTTACATAATTTTTTAAGTCAGATTTAGTCTTTAATAATGCTGCTGATAAAAATAACTTCATTTAATTAGTATAACCTGTAATATTAACATAGTAGTTATGGCTCGGTGAGTGTGGGCTCATTTCCAGTGGGGGCAGTATGGATATTTCCCTTCACTACTACATGTTTAGTAATTTTAGTGTTTGCTTTGTAAATTCTGGATAATATACCACCTGGAATAAATGTGGGTGCATGTTTAACTTGACAGGTTTTTCTGTTTGGGACAAAGTTGATGCATCAGGATATATTGTATTTTGTGGTGTGGTGTTGAAGTGTGGAATATAACTTTGGCTTCAGTCAATGACTAATTCCTTTTTGTAAGCAAGAGAACAAGTCATGAAACTTCCATTTATGTTGTGCTTACACTTTTGGGTTGCACTGCTAATTGTAGTTAAACCTTAAAGTTTTTTAAACAGCATCCTGAGAAGTATGACTTGCAATAAATAAAAGAATGGGCTGAATTTTTTTCTGTATGTTGACCCTACAGAGTAGGCCCCTTGCCCTCTGATACGTAGAGTCCAGCAAGTCTGTCAGTGTTGGAAACATCTCTGGAAGTTACCAGTTTTGAACAGTGCAGCTGTAGCTTGCACTTTTTCTTGCATCACAGTAATATCATCATATGCTTTTCCCCAAGTACAGAATTTGATTTTGGAAACAGAATTCATTACAACAAACCCCAGCCTTCTGACCAAAAATTTGTGCACTGATGGAACAGAGCAAGTGGGAATATTGTCATGATGGAGAAATTACATTCTCAAGATGCAACACATCTGCCCATGTATGCTGCAGAATAGTGTGTAGAAATGTAGTTCTACAGTTTATATGGGATAAGTCCTGAAGCACAGTTCGGTCAGTGCCAAAAATCAGTTGCTTGAACGTGTATTCATTGTTCCTTAAAATTCTGGTTATTCTGTTAAAACAAAAATAGTAGGTAAATGATTTAACATTCCGTTCTACCCCTGTATTGTACACACACTGTACTAACATTATTGTGTCATCTTGCAGGCAGTCTAGGAAGTTTTTGATCATGTCCCATGTATCATGTTTGGTCAAAGCTGAACATCAGGACACTCCTGATACTATTGAATGTGTACTGTGTGGTTTTTTTTTTAAGGATATTGCTATGCTGTTATGGATGATCACTGATTGAACAACTATCAGAAAGGACACCTTTCAAAAAATGGCTGTTCCTTCATCAGAGGAAGATGGACTTTTAAGGGAGTGGGCTCCTCTAACTGACTTACTCCAGCAAATCCCATTGAGGGCTCAGAGAGGCCTCTTCACCCACAACCTGAGTCTGACATGTGTTGATGCACTGCCTGAATTCATTGCTGTTGGAACAAATCTTGGCTTAGTTTATTGGTATAACCGAAAAAAAGGAGACCTGCAGAGATTGCGTTGTGAGGTAAATCTCTTCATGTAGCATTGAAGGAATGAAAGTAGAAGCAGTCCTTTGATGGATCAGTTCATTTGTTGCCTTAGTTCTTAGCAGAACAGGTATAGCATTTTTCTATAAAAAGATTTTTGACATACTGTAGTAATTTTTTGTAAATGTAGAAGTTATGTTCTTGTATAAATGCCATGTTGCACAGAACCATAGCCAGTGAACATAGTATGTTGTGTGTAACATGAGATTAAGGGAGGAAGATTCATTTTTGGAAATAAGTAGTTATGTTGACCGAACTTTCACGTCACATTTGTTTCGTATTGAGGATATTCTGTGAGAGATTGGCCAGAATATATGAGGGTGTTTTGGAGGTCATTTGCAGTGAGAAATATTCAGTAAACCATAGGCTTATGTGGCATTATTATTGGGGTAAGTTACCTGTAACCGTGATTGAGTGATAGTATAGTGAGCTGGCACAGTGGTAAGTTTTCAGTTCTGCGTCTACTTGTAAGTCTTGGTCGGTGTGGTTACGTTTTGTTCAGTAGAAGAATTATTTGAAATGCATTTAACATTTACAAATGAGGAATGTGCTGACATGCAGGGTGTGTATGGTTTCTGAAACCCAAATGGTAGTGCTGCAGTACAATACTGGTACGATATCTAGGTCATCGAAACACTTTCCACAATGTATAAATAATATTGAGAGAGTCTGGGTTTTTCTGATGAGTGAATGAAAATATGAGTAGCCACAGCTTGGAGAAGACATTGTGAATGCAATGCAGCCAAGCCCACATACGGGTGTTCACAGAATTTCCATGTTGAATGCTCTGACATAGGCAAGGGGGATTTTGCTGAGTGATTGTTATTATTTGTATCACCTCCAGCTGGGAGATCGTACCATCCATGTACAATTTTATGAATGGCTGCAACCACAGGTACAGATTCTGCATATCATTCTGTTCGTGTGTGAGGCACAGATAATAAACATTGGCTGTAACAGCACAAGGTTTTCTCAACTTTGGGCACAGCAATATCTAGATGAATGGTGCAAAGTAAATTTTGAATAGAGGTTGTCTGGTAAATATGTTAATGTGGATTATTAGAGAATCACCAGTTTTGACAACATCTTATCAAGGGACGCATAACAGCTGCTTGTTGCAGGAATTATCCAGAAAATAAACTACAAATATATTTTAAGAATTTGTCACCCGTAACAAGAGCACAAATGTGGGTGCAGCATAACAGAGCACCTTAACGTTATGGAAGAGATGTTTTGGAATTTTTGAACCCAATTGTCAAGGAAGAAGAATGGGAAGGAAGAAAGCTTTGCGATTTCAGTCACTTGTCTTAAACCTGTTAAATTTTTTCCCTGATGATTGTGTGAAGTCTAGAGTGTACCTCTGCCGTAAGCCAGAAACATGGCAGCAGCTGGTAGAGTGCATATGAAAGCTGCTGCTGGTGTAAGAAACGAAATGCTTCACATTCAGTGGAGTGACGCCAGGTAGCATCCATTCCATTACAAGGTTTCCATTTTGAAAATCCGTTGTAGCTATAAACCTTTTAAGATAATGAACAATACTAATAAACCTTAATTGAAAGTTGCTACGGTGTGCCACCACTTCACTAGATAGTGGTACTGAATTGATGTGTTGTTTGTAGGAATGTTTGCTCCAAAGGACCACTAAAATGTGTGCCTGAAGTATGGCTGCCTTATTATGGAACATTCTGTATATTACAATGAGAATTCCCCCCCCAGAATATCCGCATATATCGAAAGACAGGTCGGATCTCACATTTCACATTTTGAATTTTCAGAGAACAATAACATTTCAGAAAGTAGTTATATAAATTAAATTTATGTAGTAAAATGAATCTAATATTTCTGAGCATGTGAGTAAAGTTATGTTGCTCCAGTCTGTTTTACACAAGGAAGGTGTCAGATGTTCGTGCATTGTTCCCAGAACACGGGATCTGCTATTACGTGTGTTAAAGTGATTTCAACGGTGGACTTCATGGTGGCTGCAGGCAATGATGAGGGAATAGTGACTGTATTCCAGATTCCCAAGATACCACCTGATAGTCTTCCAGAAAGTATAAAACCAAAGAAAAATAAACAAGTAAGTCACAACACTTATTTTCAGACTTTTCTGATTCACAGACTGGTAAAATAAAGAAAAACTGCCTGTTTCAAGTCTGATATTTCTGCATGGTCTCAATCCTCTGCCTGGAACACCTCCAGCCACTGCAGATGTGGGGAATCCCTCCACCATCTTTTAGAGTACATACTAAATTCTGTCTCATCTACCAGCAGTCATATGCATGTTCACCATTACAGCCTTATATATGATTGCCATTTTTCCAGGTGGAACGATACACCATCAGTGGACTTCATACATCTTCAGTAACAGCAATTGAATGGAGTATGAATGGAATGAAAATGTTCAGTGGTGATAAAAGTGGGCTTGTTGTTCTAACAGAGATTGATTTTTATATGGTAAGTATTAGAAATACTATGAATGATGTATGCACAGTTTAGGTGCTAGGACGATACTGGCAGGGGCAGGAAATTTTTTCTATTCTTAAGATTGTCCAGGCTGGCTCTGGGCCCCCATAAGCCTCCCATTCATTGCGTCTGAGTTTTATTTCCCAGGTGTAAAGCAGCCAGGGCATGAAGTTGACCGTTTATCTGGCATTGAGGTTAAGAATGACAGGTGCTGTCTTCCCATCAGGAGAGGTGCAGGTGTATTTATGAATGTTTCGGTGTGGGCATATCATGCTCTTAACAACTAGATTTTTGGTGTGGCAAAGTTTACTATTCTTAAACCATTTTCGTTACCATCCTGCTGTAGACTCTCATTGCCAATTGTTGGTTTAAAAATATCCTCCCTCCCAAATTTTACGTTAAGATCTTCTAACAGAATTTTCATATGGTACTTAGGAATATGATCGACAACCTGCTCTAATTCCTCTTAAAAACTCTTTTGAATCATCACTTTTCTCCTTAATTGGTGCAAGCACATCCAAAACCATATCACACCAACAACCTCTCAGAACTATATATGACATCCTGTCACTAACAAACTCAACTCTTTTTAACTGCTGATACTGTTTTACGGTGTACAGATAATCCTGTTCCCAGTTGATGATTTTCGTTCCCTTTTCTGTAGAAAAAAATATAATCTCCTACCCTTACAGTGCCCCATTTGTCCCATCTAACCTTGTGTACACCCACTAAATCTAATTTATTCCTTGCTAATTCCCTTACTACTGTTGTAAGTGAACCTGACCTATACAGCCTTCTTACATTCCATGTGCCAAATCTCATGTACCTTTTTCGTTGCTTAGGTTGTACCCAAGGATCAGTCCAAGTCCGTGACAATTGTATTCATTTTGTAACAAGGCTAGTTTTTACACTGAGGATATGTTAGCACCTTGCCCAAACCCCACGCTAGAGAGCCACCCCCTTGACATATGTCTGCAACTGCTTATTCAATATATTTGCAGCTACCCTCCATTCTGGAGGCTGTTCCTCCTTCCATACCATGAGGATGTGCCGTGCTGTGGTGACAGCTTTAGTAGCTGCTAGTAAGGAGACTGGACTAGATGTAAATGTTGATAAAACTAACTACATGGCCATGTTTTGGTATCAGAATGCAGGATGAAATCACATTATAAATATTGATAATAGTTCCTCTGAAAGGGTGGAAGAGTTCAAATACTTGGGAACAACCCAAATGAATCAAAATTCTTTTCAGGAAGCAATTAAGAGCAAATTGAAGTCAGGGAATGCTTGCTATCATTCAGTGCAGAATCTTTTGTCTTCCAGTTTTCTGTCTAAAAGTATAAAGATTGAGACTTGCAGAGCTATAATTTTGCCTGTTGTTTTTTATGGGTGTGAAACTTGGCCACTCACATCGAGGGAGGCTGAGAGTGTTTGAGAATAGGTTGCTGAGGAGGATATTTGGCCCTTAGAGGGAAAAGGTAACGGGAATGGAGAAAACTACATAATGAGGAGCTTAATGATCTGTACTCATCACCAGATATAATTCAAGTGATCAAATCAAGAAGAATGAAATGGGCAGGGCATGTTGCACGTATAGGGAAGAGGAGAGGTGCGTACTGAGTTTTGGTGGGGAAACCTGAGGGAAAGAGACCACTTGGAAGACCCAGGCATTGATGGTAGGATAATAAGATGGATCATCAGGAAGTGGGATGTGGGGGGGAGCAGGGACATGGACTGGATTGCTTTGGCACAGGATAGGTACAGTTGGCGGGCTGCTGTGAACACAGTAATGAGCTTTCGGGTTCCATAAAGTGCAAGGAATTTCATGACTAGCTGATATCCAGTTTGCTTCTCAAGAGGGACTAAGATGGATTAAGTAAGAAAGTACATAAGTAAGTAAGGAAGGAAGGAGCTATGTGCTCTCATGGCATGAATAGGAACAGCTTTCCCTTTAACTTAACATAGTTATACCATTCCAGAGGCATATCTTGTATAAGATTTATATCAGTGAAATTGTCAAGTATGATTCATTAATTACATGCAGTCTTCTGCTGAAGTCGAGGTAAAGATTTGTTATAAATGTGGGATCAAAACTGCCTCGTTAGCAGTATATTGCAACAATATACTGATGTGGCATCAACCTGGTATGCAGCATTGGTGGAACTGTGTCACACTGCCACATAACTCAGCAACTTCGTAAACATATTTTTGAACTTAAAATGTTGTTATGTTGAAATCTGGTAAATCTCCACTTCTCTGCTGTAACTTTCCAAAGCTTCCTGTTTATAACAGGTTAGTTCTGATCATATAGTAATAAGAACTTGTAACTTCATTTGAGGAGTTTAACATGATTCTTGCACTTTTTTTGGTGGGGGGGGATTGGTGTAGCAGCCCATCCCAGGGCTATGCCACCTCATTTTGGATGTTTCTAGAATGTGCACAATTTGACACACACACACCTGATAGGACTCCTATGAATGAGTGATCAGCTTGACACAGAGGCCACTACCGTCATAACCCACAACAAACACAAGAGACAAACATCCATGCCCTCAGCAGCTTTCAGACCCACGATCCTGGCAATTAAATGGCCACAGACCTATGCCTTAGACTGCATGACTGCTGGGATCAGCTGTATGGATTGTAGTCAAGAATCACGCAGTGCATTTAATGAAATGGAAAATAAAAATTTTTATTGTTCTATAAAATTCGCAACTACAGTACATGTGATGGCTATGGAAACATTTAAAATTATAAGGGCACATTTTGAAAAGTGTGTCCTTTCATCTTTCATTTTCAAAAACCATTCAAATTGGAATACACATTTCATTCCTCTTATTAAGTGAATTTCAGAAAGGAAGAAAATAACAAACCAACAAAATGCACAAATTAATTTTGGATTAATTAATTTATTATTGTTCAATCACTCCAACATGTTTCGGCCACTTAATCGAAGC
>JGI20166J26741_11466140_pt1 | contig 13245 bp, 7 predicted proteins | sample TergutCu122P5_FD_26741 | JGI IMG/M metagenome (IMG submission 26741)
CCACCTCCTTCTCCTTCTTCTCCTTCTTGGTTTAGATACTTGGAAGTTATCAGAGCTCATTATTTCTTTATTTACTATATAGATAGAAAATGGCGTAATCAGCAGCAATTCTCATTAAACTTACGCCAGCTGTTGTTAAATGAAACTGTAGCATAGGACTCACCACTTAACTGGTTATTAACCAACAGACAGTAGGAGAAAATGCAGCTGGTTGGTGCAGTTTTCTGTTTCTTAATTCTTTTTTTACAATATTAAATTGGAATCTGAAAATATAATTGAAAAGTAGCATCTTTGGTTACAATTTTATGTTTATAAAATCCAAATTTTTAATGAGGTGAGGGTCAACTTGACCACTCATAGCCCTTCTCCTTAACCTTGCTGTATTTCAAAGCTCACATCTTAAGAGGAATTTTAAAATTCTTTGTTTCCTCCTTCTCTCTCTTTATAGGGCGATATTGGTGTTCGTATTACAGGTCTACAGTTCGGAGCACATTATACCAGGAGGTGTGTTGCCTGGTTATGTTTTCTTATTATACAGGGTTATTATTTTATCTGACCAATATTAATTGTCACTTTCTGCAATTTTGTTTCATGTATGAACAACCCTCCCACATGTGTGTTGTAATAGCAGCAGAAATTTACAAATGATGTCAGTCACACGAAATAATAAACCCGTAACAGCGTACCTCAAAGGAGATAAAACTATGAAACTAATGAAAAGTGTGACTAGTATTTTGTGTGTATGTGGATTTAAATGACACACAGAAGCCATAAGACTCATCTGACACGTGCCAGTCTGATGTGTACCTACATTTTGTGTGACACTTTGTGTGCCTTTAAAGCATACTGCCTCTCACTCTAGTTAAATACATACACTGCTGCTAGGTGAAAACATTTTTTTTTGAGTACTGACACTGAAAGAATTAAACTTCATACTTTGCTTTACTGAAGTCCAAAAGTTCTTTTTCATATTCACAAGAGCCCTAAGACAAGTGTTGCACATCACATATGGAAACATACTGGTTCTCTGTCTCTCTCTCTCTGTCCAATGAATAGTTGTTTATCCCATCCCAGCTGGACAATTACCTTTTGTCAGCTATTTGAGGCTGCTTATTGATATATTCACGGCTGCTTTCTAAGAGGTACAATGTTCTCTAAACAGCATTATAGTACGTTCATGTTTAGCATTTTTATATTTCAATCCTTTAGCTAGCGGACATGACCTGTACACTTCACATCACACTATTTTATCACTTAAATCGCTTGGGTTGTTATTTGTGTTGCAAATGCTACATTAATTTATTTGCAGTACTAGAATGCTGCTTGTATAAACAACATGATTTTGAATGTGAGTGTTATGAGACTTTATGCTCATTCTTACTTCTTAACTTGTAGGCCTATGGTCAAACTATATGTTGTGCAGTGTGTTACATGTGGAAATTATTGAAAAGTATGTAAAACTAATTTGTACAGAATATTACAATGATGCAACATTGTGATAGTAACACTGGATTTGACTATTTTATAGAAACCCACTGAGTTCTGTTTCATTTTTATAAACTAATGCTGTCTCAGTCCATAACCTTAATACTGCAGTAGAGATATTCGTGATTTAAAATACAATCAGTATATACTGTGATATACAACCAATATTCTGGCCAGATATATTTCATATACAAATTCAAAACACAATTTTTATTCTCACATATTTACAGTTTAGAGAGAACTTCGTTAGACATTAACGATACTGGTAAGTCAAAACTCAAGAGTATGGATACAAACAACACATGTATCACAAAAGATGCATGCGATTGAATCCGTTCATGTGTAACTGACCATGATTTTTGGCACAATTTTACAGATGGTTTTAAAACCGTTTTACTTTTAAAACTTCTGTTATAACTGGCAATTAATTATTTTAGTGAATCCGCCATTAAGTACATTATTGTACTGAGAAATTAAATTTTACAGAAATGTGGAATTCATTGTAAGGCTTGCAGCAATTCTTGCATTCTGAATTTATAATACATGCATATTCTAGATACCATAATGGATTAAGGCAGGGATGAACAAATTTTCCAATAATGTATGAACCACCTCAAAATTCTAGTTGCCAGCATGGCAACATGAAGCAAATTTCATACTGAGAACTCATAAATATTGGGTGCCACCGTACGTAATTTAGTTGCCACAGTGACCTGATTCCCAGGATTTGTGCATCCCTGGATTAAGAAGGTATTTAAGTCTACTGGCAAGCCTGGTTAGAAAAATTTGCAATTACATGTAACATTTAATATCATCAGGTTCTTGGACTCTCAAATATGTCATGTCAATGACCTTCAGAAAAGTTTTTATGGAGTAGCACTAGGTAGTACAGTTATGTCTTCCTTGACCATACTGCCACATATTATATTAGAATAAAAGAGCTTTGGTTAAATTAACATATATGTAAAAGTTTGCTCAGTGTTAACAACAGTATTCATGTACATCATTGAGGACAGTATGGGGAAGGGAATTTGTTTGGAGGTGAATCCATGCATGTAAGAACAAAATGAAGACATTTTCGGAGTTTTCTTTCTAAAATTAGCATTTCTGTATTTATAGTTTTTTCACTGTTAATAATAGTTTGCAAGATGTACAGCATGATGAGCAATTGGACATTTACTGTGAGTTATATATATCTTAACAAAGGCTATATTTTAATGCACTGATTGTGCAGAATCTGTGTAAAAATTAACAGGTGAACACTGTTGCATCATTGTTATGATGTCCTTTATCAGTTTCTTTATTATTTTCCTTCTAAAGGGTTGCAAAAGTTTATTAGAACAGAAATAAATGTGATATTAATTGTAAGTATGTTGTAATGTAGTTGTAAAATCAAAAGCTGTAATTTTATCAATTTTCATATGGTGGAAAATAAAATTTTGTTTCATCTTCAGAAAACTGCTGTAATATACAAGTATTATGAACTATTAACACCAGTGGCGGCCAGCAGCTCTTTATACTGGCCAACTTCGTGAAGTATAATCCTTTTGGAGAAGCTAATAGTCGCTCATCTGGTCAAGCAATTACTTGCCTTCTGTAGTAATCAAAAGTTTATTATTGTGTTGACAAGAGCCCGCCACTGGACCTCAACCTGAGCCAATTGAACCCAATCCATACACTCGTATTCTACTTCTTTAATTTCAGTCTCAATATTATCGTCCCATTTATGCCTAGCATACTCAGGTGCTCTATTCACTTCAATTTTTCAACCAAAATTCTGTATACCTTTATTATCTTTCCCATGTAGTGCCTATCTCAACTCCCCTTCCCCATGATTTGATCACCCTAATAAAATCTGTTGATACAAATTCCTTGCTTCACAGTTTTCTCCATCCTCCTGTTATTTCCTGCCTTGTAGGTTCAAATATATTCCTCACCATCCATTTCCCAGACAGTCTGAATCCTTTAATACAAGAGAGCAAGTGACACAGCTACATAAAACAACAGTTATAGCTTAATATATTTTAATCTTTATGCTTTTAATTGAGCAGACATAAAGGCAGAAGATACTGAACCATATACTAGCAAGAGAACTGTCAATTTTATCTGTCATGTTATTTGTGAATGTAAGTTTCATTAATTTGTTATAGTCAATCCAAAATATCTGCATTATTTGTATGTGTACTAGATACATGTTCCACTAACTTGATATAAGTCGTGTGTGACACTAAATTGCTTCTGGTGTCATGGTTTTGTTTACTCTTTGCTAAAAAAGATACACAACATGTCCAACATTTGGAAGTTATAGGTACATGTAGTTAAATGTCTTTGTGAGTGCTGATTCATTTTATACAGCTCTGAGCCCAAATATTTAATATGTAGGAAGCTGATAGATTTGCACATAGGTTCTCAAAAAATATGATTGCCATTCTCCAAGAAATCAGAAAATTTTCCCATGTGAGCGGTAGGTACAATATTAGTTTCAGCAGATGGAGCCTCGTTGTTATACTTGTACAAGTATTGACAAAGATTGAACGCAGAAATTGACATTATTATAGTCTCCAGTGGAATTATGAAATATAATAAGTTGTGAGGATGCCTCAAGAAAACTATGAATGATACAAAACATCAGTCCTTGAGTTAAAAAGTAATATTACAAGTGGTTCCTATAGCAGCATGTATGTCCATGAGATACAGTTTCATATTCTGTATATAGTGACAACTAAGCTGCAACTTAAACATTCTTTTCACTCTCTAGTATTTGTAATAATTGTGTTCAAAATAATGATAAACCAAAGTAATAATGCTTTAGTAGTTGATTTTGTTCAGTTCACCACAGCTTGTCAGAAGCCTTGTTAGGTAGAGCTGTCTGCAGTCATTTTAATATCAAGGTTTCTAGTACAACATTTTTAATTCTCTTACTGTCATGGCAGTGAAAATAATATGAGAACATTTGTTTAACTTTAGTTTGTAAATTGGTGTCAATTCTATTGTAGGATTCATAGACAAAATCCATTGTTACCTCACTTCAGCATACATTTGGTAACATAGGCTGTGTGTACTTCATTTGCACCCTACACGGCCATAGCCTGTAAACAAATTGTCACTTGCTACCATAACAGCAACTTGACAGAAATGTCAATTGATATGTTGACATTACTGCATATATTTCAACCATAGTTAAATTACCCATTTTCAGGATGAAAATATTACACTGGGAAAGCTAGCTACCTTGTGTTAATGACTTAGCACAGAATAAGAATAATTATACAGTAGAGTACACTGTCTGAAGCACTGAGTGTAATATAGTGTTGTTTGTTTAGAAATTCACAGTTTATTATTCCAGTTTTCACAGCTAGCTATCAATGCATGTGTAGTGATAAAGGCTTTTACTGGCTGCTGTTCTGTATTTGTTAGAGAATGACTTTGGTCTTTTAACTTGCAGCATGTAGCCATAATGTATGTACAGTAATGTAGTAGTATATAGGTGGGTACACAATTTTGCTGTCACTTTGTGTAATAGCCTTGATAAACTAGTTCTATTGGCTAGATAGAATGGCTAGGTATCTGGTGAAAATGTGTTCTATCTTATATCTGTTTTAGAGTTCAAGATTAATATTTTCATCTTCTTGATTACCCAGTCTAATGATCACAAAGAAGGACATAAACACTATTAAGTAAATACCATAACTGTTTTTTTAATCATAAGTCAATTCAGGTTTATTTTAACAAACGTCTTGGCCAATATCATGTGGAAAATCACAAAAAAATTTGCATTTCTTACATCAGAATATCTCATTCCACTCTTTCGAAAATTTTTATCAACAATCATATAGTTTAATTAGGTTAAAATTCAAGTATATTGTTTCCTTTCAATATTGTATTTATTTAGAAAACAGGTAATTTAAAATACAGTATATACTGCTTGAAATACATTGCCTGTCATGTCATTGCTATGCAGTGCAAATTTGAACATGAAGGCAGACATAGTCCAACCTGACTATAATGGCTGCCTCATCAGCAAATAGCTCTCCTTTCAGTCATATATAAGCTCTGCTAAATTAAAAGTTAATAAATATTTTAATATTTTGTACATTCTTTGCAAAAAATGGCTGAAATAACCACACAATTGGATGTTTTCTATTTGATTATGTGGATATTTCATATCAATAACATTTCATGGCTTTTGCCACAGTCTGGTATTCATTTTCTACAATGGTGTTACTGGACAAATTTAATTTTGATTTTACTCATCTAGGCAGCCCTTACTTTAGTTGAAGCTTAAACTGAATGTGTCAGTCAAATGGAAGATTTTATATAAAATTGGTACTTGACGAAAGAATTGGATCTAAAACTTTTGTTTGACTTTTTTTGGTATTGTAAATAATGAAATATAAAAAAAATTTACTTTTTTTATGGTGTTATATTATTTTTAGCTGCAGATTCATGTATGCAGTATATAAATATCACTGCCAGTGCGGTATGGGAGAAATAAATTGGAATGATAATGAGATATGAGATGCCTGCCGTTTTGAATATTTAGATTGCAGCCTACTGCATTGTAACATTGTGCAGCCTGATAAATCCTTATGCCTGACAGAGTTCTGGAGGAACCTACTGTCTCCATCTTCACTTCTGCTGTAAAGATGGAAGAAGCAGGTTTCTCCACAACCTCTTTCATCACCTACAAAGTACAATCTAGAAGGCTCAAAACTGGGTACTCGAAAAAGTGTGTAGTTTGCTGCAGCACATGCTTACCCTCAGTTTCTGTAAGGGGTAGAATGGAGTGATAAATGCAGAGAGGTGCATGGTATGTTAAATCACATCACCTGGCAAATAGTTACCAACGTTTTGAAGGACTGAAGTCCAAAGGACTGCTTGATACTAAAGATGAAAGCATCATTATCTTTCCAAATGTTGGTAATTATTTAACCATCAAGGTGGTGTAACATCAAAGAAGGCTTGAATCTTCAGCAGCACCACGGTAGGATCTCAAATCTCATGGTTACATGTTTATTTCATTTCAGTGCCTTATTATAAGAGTGGATTTTCCATAAGGGTGAAGAAAATATTTAGAAAAATACAGATGATTTTTGGATATTTAGAAAAATACAAATGGTTATTTTATTAAATGCCACTCTTGCTGTGTTGCTCCCACTGTTTTGTTGTGTGTTGTGCAGCATCGCAGTCAAGCACAGTGAGCAGTGTTGGAAGTGGGGGTAGGCGAGCCACTGAGCCATCAGCTACCACAGAAACACCACGAGGACCCTCCATATTTGGTCGCCAGAGTTCTACTGCTACTCAGAATGGAGAAGACACGGAAGATACGATGAAGAATCTAAGAAAAACGTTTGCTGGCATCTTTGGAGATATGTAGAGACATTGTTAATACCACTTTTATATGTATATAATTTAGAATTGTTTGTAAAAAAAGATGGAGAGAATTTAGGCTGATAATGGAACCCCTTCATGTATGATTTTGTTATACCTGTGTTTTGATGGGACAGTATTTCAGTTGTACTCTTTATGTAAGGTTTCAGCAAGGCCTTTTTTTTTTTTTTTTTGGTAGAATATGTTGCAAAGTGTAGTATAGTATGACATCTATGGGCACTCTCATGTTATGTACTCTCCTGTAACATGTGGTGTACTGAGATATGTTTTGTATGTCAGTTTGAGTTTATGACATTAAAAAAAAAGGTACGTCGTGGTGTTCATAGTAAATTTCAGGGCCAGATCTCAACACTGAAAACGTTATGATGGCCCATGCGCTTTAGATTCTGGGAACTGTGTAGGTAAAAATAGTTATATCTGCAGTTCTGTACCAATTACATTTATACAACACTGAAACCAATCACCACCACTTTAATTTCATTATTGATATTTCAATCCAGATTACACTTGAAAGACAGTTCCGTGCGCTTGTCCTAGACCATTTCTTTCACCAAAACGGCTCTGAATTTAAACTTAAATGAATGTCCGAATACATACATGTTAAAATGCATACAAAAGATAACATCTCTTGCTCCACATCCCTTTAAAATCAAGAAATAACATCACTGAAAGTGTACTAAATTCCTGTACTCCCAATTCATCTTGCTGGCAAGAAACATGGGGCAGTAAAACAGTTTGTCCAGTGGGGTGTAGATTCACATGCTTGTGGACATTTCAGATATTACAGGTCATAAATGATTTATGTAGTTGAATGCAATATGGTTTTTAGCCTAAATAGGAAGCCATGTATGTTAACTTAGGAGAGATGTGTTATCAGCCTGAGGGCTCCCTCTTTTTTATTATTATTATTATTATTATTATTACTATTATTATTATTATTATTTCGTGTGTTAGGGTAAGAATGGCCGTGGAATTGTTAGTGATGAATGTGTGCAAATAGGCAAACATATTTCTCAAATCTGATCATAGAACGGTGGTAATGAATTTCTTCTAGTGGACTAATTACATAAAGTGTTATGTGCAATCAAAGCATTTAGAATGGTGGAAAACTGAAAAAGAAATATACTGAATATCATGGCTCAGTATTCTGGACTCCTGTGTTATATTCTGGAGGTCTGAGGTTCAAGTTTTGCCCACAGATTAATTATACTGTCTGAGGTTTTCAAGTCTTCCCTCAGTTTCTGCTGTCATGTTCTTAGACAGGGCCCTACAAAGGGCACCATCTTCCATATACTCTCCAATATGTCATTTACACTCACATACCCCACTTGTCACTATATGACCTTAGCAGCCGGAAAGCATCATTAAGAATCAATCAGTGAATGAAAAAAATCAGTAAACTATTATAATTTATGTAAGAAGAAAAAGAAAAGTGAAGTCATATTGAAAGAGTTATTTAACATAGCAAGTCAAGAAAAATTTTCTGTCCCTCCAACCTATTCCACCAGTGTGGTCAACATTTAATGTGAAACAGTTATCACAGGCTATATGAAATCAACATATTCTTGGTTTATACATGATTAACATTACTTTTAGATGCAGTGTCTGGTTTAGTCACACTTTAAATGTTAAACTCTCTGTAGTCCTTTTTCACATGTTATGCATTCTGACTGAAAATTGGCTTCGAAAATGCTGTTGTTAATTATTTGTTGGAAAAAATTTCTTTGAATATTGCAATATATGAAACTACTCTTCAGCCAAAAGTATATGTCATTTACATATTACAAGAGGTAGATGTATAACTCAAAGAAGGCAGCGCAGAAAGAGCATACACAGATATAAAAATTCTGCCTGTTGTTTGTATGAATATGAGAGGGATTTGCTACGATCTTAACATTTGCCAACTTGATAGTAAACAGAAGCAGGTATGATTGCCAGTATGAGGGTTCAGTGATATATATCAAGATTGTGCTTTAAAATCAATTACTCTACGTTAACCCATGCATGTTTGATGCTGATCGTATGATAGGGTTTTGTACAGGCTTAATACAAAACATTTTATTCTATGAGGATCATTCAGAATATAAGTTTACAATGTATGTAGTTTACAATCTTTATTTTCGTTTCTATAAGAACAGTTCGTATTCCATTGTACTGCTGTCCCAATACTCATCCATTTAAGGCATTTATAGTATCTTATGTCAAGCTTTTCTATTTCCTGTTGATGTTAAGTTATCAGCCATCATGTCACATATGTTTCCACTTTGTGTCTTGAAATTCGTCACAGCCAAGGTTTTGCGTCAGCATTGTAAAAGGACGACAATACTCAGCCCTGAATGTCCCTGATTCAGTCACAGCCAGCAAACGTTTTTCAGTTACAAAATTTTACACTGATAAATTTATTTTCTGACCAACCCAAATTTTAAGTATCATAAGTTACCTTTCAGACAATGATTTGGCATTTATTTGTGTGAGGTTTTGTAGTTATATTACACTGCAAGGCAGCAGTCATTGCAATAAAATGTGTGGTACTGCTATTGTGCATTCTGGAGGTCCAGGTTTCAAATCTTGTCCTTAGTGACCAACAATCCTGAGATCTTATGTGGTTTTCCTCAGGCTCTACAGAATATAACATTACAGTACTTCAAAATAGTGTATTTGTTTCTTTTATGTCCTTTTTCGTTTCACTATCCGCTTATCTTCCTATCATTCAACACTATATAAGTTGAACTACTGAAAATAAAATAAATCAGGAATAGTATACTGCAACACTACACAGAGAGAGAAGTACTGTGTTTTGCTTATGAACATGTTTGTCACAATAATCCAGCCACAAAATTTCAAAATGTTATTATTTATAATTGTTAAAGAAGGAAGTCATCTCTGTATGCGTAGTATCCTACAACATACTCTGTTATAATGTAACCATAATTCAAAAGGGCCTTCTGTTTTGGACAATAGTTGTGAACTAGAGAGTTTTAGACATCTTTTTATGCTGGTAATAATTTCAAGACGATTCTCAAATACATGTGTTGAAAGCACATGTAGCATATACATATATATATATATATATACATATATACCCATATATTGACGTTTCACATACTAGATGGTGTTAGGCTTCCATGCCAGTATGCCTCAAAATAAAAAGAAAACAGGTGTTAAATTTATCTAACTCTTGCAAGAAATATTTAATAGTAGGGGATGAGAACATAATTTTATAAGTTTTTAACATGAGTGCCATGTTTGTTAGTGACAGAATATTTCCTCTTCTTCTGTTATTACATTATATTTTACATAATACACTAATAGTCTTGTCAGTAAAATTGGTTTTCATGAATGTAAGAATTATGAATGACATCAGTTGCTGAAACTTCATTAACTTATTGGCTTAAGATAAATTTTCCATAAGTTAGCATATTTCTCACATGTGTAAGGTAGGTGCTTCTCAAAGCTATGATTTTAAGTCCCAAGATTATTAATACAAATCCAGAAATTCAGTAGCTTTTTCGAGTTTTTTATTGAAAAATTAATAAATGATTAATGTCTTCTGAGATGTGATACTATGTAGTTTGTTCAACAGGTAGCAAATTTGAGGAGGGGAGATGTTCTGTCTCCATCTTAAAAGTAAGGGAACCCCTTCTACCCTGAAGATGGCGGCAGCACACTCCTCCACAGCACTGGTACCTGTCTACTGAGTAACATGGCATCATATTCCAGAATGTAACACTTTACATTGTCATTGCAGTGAGAACATAAATTCTCACTATGTTATCATAAACCTACAATAATATTTTCTACCATCTCAGAATTTAAATGTAAGAGAAAGAGCTTTTTTGTACACCTTAAATTCACTGTAACATTGAAATATACAGAAAATGTGATTCCAAATCAGAAAAGTGTGCTAGATAATTTTATTTATTTAAATTCCTACTACAATGCTGAGAAATTTACATCTCTCATGGAATTGTACTCATTAACTTGCACAACATAGGTGCTTGCATTCAAAATTCAGATCCTTGTCTTTGTAATATGAAATTAGAATGGACATTAATTTCGGACAATACGTGTGAAACTTACAACAGTGTACATAAACATTAGGCACATATTTCTGTTGTTTTTTTAATATAGAAATTAAAATGAAAATTTAGTGGACATCTTGTCACAAGGAACATTGAAAACCCTGATCATGTGACTCATACATGTGGATTCAGGTTATTTTGAGTCACTGCAGGTACATGCATGTAAAATGTAGTGCTGTTTTATGAAGTGGTCACAGGCAAAGGTACAACTCAACAATTGTGTTGGAGCAAAGAACATAATAATAGGTAAATATTCTGAGAGATCAAAGCATTGTAATTATAGTGATGAGTGTTTGTAATTTGTGTATTTACTGAGAGAATGTTCAAAACACACAAGTTACCTGGAGTTATTTGCTGTACAGCATAACACAGGTCCCTTAATCTACAGCTACTACATTCTGTTATGCCTAAAAGTGAAAGGTATACAATTTTGTTTTAGAAGAAATGTTGCCAGTTATGCATGGTTAAGACCTCAAAAGAGACATTTTCTAGAAGACACAGACAGACCTTGAGGGACATCTCATAGAAGATATGGAACAACCATATTTTAAAGGAATATGTGTGGTACATTATAAAATATTTAAAAACTTCTTAGAAACTAAAAAATATGGATGGCAAAAGGTACAGTTTCCATGAAATCGTAATTAGTTTGTACTGTGCTTTGTAACACGTGTGGGTGGTCTTGTTTGTGTGTGTGTGTGTGTGTGTGCGCGCGCGCGTGCGTGTGCGCGTGCGTGTGTGCGTGTGTGCATGCGCGCTCGCGTGCGTGTTGTTTAAGAGTGCTGTCATTTGTTGAGTAACAGATGAAGGACAGAGCATGTATCATTGACACGATACTAAGGGAAGAAGGCCGAAGTGTGTGTCGGGCGAAAATCCTGTACCAGTACCTCTTTGTTAACCACAAATACCACATTGACTAGCATGGTGTTGAACCCAGGCATCTATGATGAAAGACAATTGACTGACCACTTGAGCCATGAAAGGGTCCCATTAATATTCTGAAATTTGCAGCCCTTTACTTCTCTGCACTTAAACTATTAACTAAAGAAAATCCACCAATATTCTATTACAGGGTTCTGACAACAGTGTATGACATCTAAACTTACTAACTTTGTGACTGTTTTGCATTGTATGTATTGATATTTAATAAGCCAAATTGGTGCAGTATGTCTTGGAAGAGGGCATCCAGTTAGTTTGGAATGAAACCTAGATCCTCCATGTAGAGTCCAGCACCAGGTACAGGAAATATAAAGTCAACACATATGCTTGTGAAATAACATCAGCCAACCCAGTCTGGAGATCTCTTCTATTTCTGTCTCCCTTATCAGCAAGAAGATTAGGAAATAAGGACAGATTCTGGAAGCAAACACAGGAATATATATTTTCTACCTCTCTTGTGTAGTACTCTTGAGATGGGACCACAGAAGGTGCTAGGGGTATGTATTAAACCAACAACTAGTGCCTTGGCCTCACAGCATCTACAGTATTGAAGGCTTGAATGGAGAGGAACAACTGTGTTGCTGTAACTGGAAAAAGAAGTACACAGCTTTGTCTACAATGGGATGTGAAGAACTGTAGCTTTGGAGATTTTTCATACATACATACATGACATTTTATCTCATCAGTCCCTATAAGACACTAGGCTTTGGATATGAAACACATCTTCAAGATTTGACAACAGTAACAGATATACACAAAATAAAACGTATACCCATACAATTAAAATATCAAAATTTAAAATATTACAGTATGCATAGTAGATACATAGTTCCATGGATTATATAATCTAAAAAACAATGTAACACTCATAAGAAGCATTGCCACATTGGGCCTCTCGTCATAGGTCTATTATGCAATAAAATATTCTTCTAATGAGTAAAAGGGCTTATCAGTTAGACATTTTTTTAGTTGTAATAGGAAGCGTTTCTTATTTGATAATAATTCAGCAAGATCATCTGGGAGTTTGTTATAAATATTTATGTTATTATAATAGGCACTCCTCTGGTATATTGTAAGTCTCGCCGTTGGTTCATGCAGTTTTAATTTGAGTCTAGTATTTATATTATGCACTGAAGTATTAAATGTGAACATCTCCAAATTGGACGAGAGGAATCTCATAGAGGAAAGTATGTATTGAGTAGTCAGAGTCAATACTTCTAATTTCCAGAACAATGTTCTACCTGAAATCCTTGAGGTAGATCCTGTCATAATTCTAATTATTCTTTTTTGTTGTTGGAAAATTCTTTTACTTTCTACTGAAACTCCCCAGAATGAGATACCATATTCC
>JGI20166J26741_11466251_pt1 | contig 13243 bp, 9 predicted proteins | sample TergutCu122P5_FD_26741 | JGI IMG/M metagenome (IMG submission 26741)
ATTTAAATTATACGATTAAATAAAAATTTGCATATCATTTTACATGAGGAATTAAGATCTCATTTCCTTTACACTGCAATATCTATACAACATTTGTCTGTCTAGACGTCATTTATGGTATAGGAATTGCTATATTTCGTACTGTTGATGTGCTGGGCTTGTACAGTAACAATTAATTCCACAAGTAATTTAAATTTCTCTGCGTGTTATAAAGTGTGCAGGTTACACGGAATTGAAGTTATGGTAACGACTAGGAGAACTTTTTTTCTGTAGGACGACACCAATCAAAATCGAGTTTAATACACATAGTACCTAGGAGTACCGGTAGAAGCGCTGTTTGCCAATGTCCCTTGGGCGTCAGGTCAATGAATGGCAACACAAGTAGCCACGTTTCCATGGATTAGCATTGATTTTCTCATCTTAATTCTGATCCATGCGTTTTAGTAACGTGTATCGGTTGACTTCCCAAAATCATTGAGTCTCAAATCTTGTCATTTATGATCTGTGTCTGAGTAAAGAAGGCGAGTGTAGGACAAGTGGAATGTTGTGTGCTTAGGTTGTGTTTTTATCAGAATGGAATATGTGAAAGATGGAGAAGTTGTGTTGTCTATAATCATAAGCATAGATTAGGAAGAATGTGGGGTTAGAATTTTGTAGGTAAGAGTGAGTTTCGATTGTTACTACAGGATGCCAAAGGATTAGAATCCTGAAACATAGATGGTACTACCCCAGGGGGAGAGTACTAGCGCCATGCTTGGCAGACTGCAACATCATTGGCCACACGCCTGGAGTAGAGCCGAAACCTAGGAGAGATCGTTAGGAACAAGACGTTATGTACAGTGTTAAGTGGTTTGTTGTATTTTACTGCTGTACGGAAAGCGCGTGATCCAGTTGAGTATATCCTATTACCGATCATATTCTGTAAAGAATCTCGGCTGTAGAGGAGACCAAGAGTCGAATATGATTGTAACGCCACAACAGTACTGCTGAATTACATGAGGCTTGGCAATGCCTGATCCTTCAGCCAACAAATCCTACCTCTTCTCTGAATGACGATTTAGGAATATCGGCAGTAAAGGGGTCCAAGATTTAAAAATTAAAAAAAAAAACTTTAGCCCTAAGAAGAAAAGTTTTTCAGTCTGGAACTGCTTTCATTACAGAATAAACACACTGTAGTAATACTATGCTAATACTGAACAACGATTCTGATGTCTGTGCAGGATGTTATAGTTCATGTTTGGCTCTCTCAACACTGTTTTTCTCGTGGAGCAGCTGTGGTATTTAGGCTAAAAAGAGGCAAAAACTAGCTAAAAACTCTAACCTAACGATGATCACTATTCTGTGGGGCGTACCAGAAGGCCTAATTGAAAGAAATGACACTTACACAAAGACATGATTAGTAGTGTCAAGCTATAAAAAAAACTAGCTCAAAAGTCTAACCTAAAGATGATCACTATTCTGCGGTGCACCTTAGACCGAAGCAAGCCGACATCCTTAAGAAACTGTATAGCGATTACCTCGTCACAGAATAGGTATGTCAGAAACATCGTGTTCGACCCACCGTCTTCTTGCAGCATCCGACGTCCATATGAAAACCTCGGCACGAACAGCAAACGTTTTTCGTAATCGTCAGCAACACTACAGATATTTTCCACCATTCGACACTCAGAATCAGAAACATGCCACTTAGACCCTTCGATGATGGCACAAAACTAAACTTCAAGACGGCCACAGGAAGTAAAGATGCATTATAGGTGTTACATAGAAAATGCAGAGAAAAAGGTGAAGGCTGTGTGGCAGAAATGAAAACCCGAATCACCACGACTGCAGCGACACGTGTCAGTGAGCTACATACTGGTCCCACGACTGTGCACCGTACCCAAATATTCTATATTCTTCAAGGGATATAACCCTAACACACTTTTTATTCTCTCTCTCAATTGTTTAATTACCAACCTGTATAAAGAAGCAGCTGTTATGAACCTCTACAACCTGCAGATATGAATATTTGAGGGCAAACAGTTATCTACCTGGACCACAGAGAGTACATGTGCAGAAAATGGTTTACATTGGTATGGACAAGCAAAAATGATACACCAATATCATTTTCAAGTGTAACAAATTGAAACCTGTCAACATACAATTGCACACAAAGTTCACATCAGGCAGACACATGCTGCCCCTTCCCTTGCAACATCCACTTACAGCCACCCTGATGGTGCTGAGAATTGTACTACAATTTTTGTGAATAATAAAACAAAAACTTTTTGGGATAACACAGGAAATAATGTACTCTACCAGTTATCATCAGTGCAGACCCAGTCTCAAACCTGATTCATATTATGTGCATGTTCACAGGCACCAACCATTTAGGGAAAATGCCTCTGTTCATGGCAAAAGTCCTTCCCACAAAACACAGCACGCACATGCATACACACACACACACACACACATACACATACAGCGCTGCTGTTCTTGGAAAGGATACCTGCCCCACAAATAATACCAAATCAGTATGAAATTTCTGAACATGTTTAGAGCATAATGAATAATGCTAGAGGACTGCAAGAGCATTCGGTGTCAGCGCAACCAAAGTGTCGACCGGCTACAATTCACACTGTACAAAAGCGAATGCCTGGTTTATTCATATCAGAATGCTGACCCTACATTATAATTTACACCTAGCAGTGTAAAATAACTGCCACATGCCCAGCACTTACACACTTAGCAACTTTGGAATCATTCTCAGTAATAAGAAGTCATGCTTCTCACAACACCAGTCAAAAACAAGAGCACCCAACGTCATATCTTGCATTAGTCAGATGCATTAGAACTCGCCGCAAAACCACAATCCGTTACTGAAGAATCATTTCCATTGCCATGACAGTCATTAATAAAGTCTTGAGGAGTGCCATAATGAGTATGTGGATTTGGTAGGATTCCTGGATCTTCACCGAGAATCCGAAATTCCACTGCTGGAGTCTCTGCGTTCAGGTTCCTTTCCAATGCACATAAATCTCCCCATGTGAAGAGCAGTGGCATTGTTCTTTTTGGGTCGAATGGACCAAAATCTGTTATCTGTATCTTGTTGCTTGATTGCCTTACAACATCAAAAGTGTCTGAAAAGCAGTTACAAATATGTCATTACACATTCACATAAAATAATTCCTTTCACATCAGAAACATTCATATCATCTACAAAAAGGTTCAAACTACTATTTTCAGAGTGCAGTAAGAAAACTGATAACTAATTCCAGATAGCACAATATATCATGAGGAGCAGACAGTTGCTCAACCATGGTAATCAAGAAAATGCCCACCCTCATGCAACCCTGAAGGTTCCTTACTGTGACCAGAAAAGCCTGTCTGATATACAGCTGGATAATTTATGACTTAAAAACTGTACCAAAACTCCAAAACCAAACTTAAAATCACTGAGCACGACTTTCAGCAGCAGCATTTCCTTCACAACAGATTATCTGCTTATTATCATTATCATTGTCATCATGACTCGATCCTGGAAACCTTGCAGTGACAGATAATCAACAAACAGCAAATGGGATTCCAATTTTCTCAGACATAATGCTGTGTTGTTAGGACAGCGCTTCGTGACATTTTGGGGAAACGTAGTACCTCCAAGCTTCAAAAAAAAAAAGCAGTATGTCCCTTCAAAAAATTGGGAACTGCTCACCCAGTGACAGTGGCATGTTCTGTTCCAAAGGCCAGAACCCTCAATCACATCACTGTGACATTCACATAACTCACAACAAACATCCTCATCACATGCTTAGTTACCTTTGCACTCTAAACTTAACACTTCTACATTGCAAACCATAACTGATGATTTGTAAAAGACATGGCGGTAAGCAATTGTGACCTATTTACAGTATTAATCCAATATTTATGATGTGGGACTCCAGAAAACTCACAGCATCTACTGTTCTGGTAGAGAATAGAATGAGACACAGGGTAGGAAGAGGGAGCCTAACCACACTGCACTGCAATGCTCAGTTTTACATTTCATATTCAGATCAATTTAACTGGTACTAAATATGTGATGCAATCAAGTAATTTCTGGACCAACTGTGTGGCTACCATGAACTCCTACTAACAGATACAGCAAAGTGTGCTCAGTCACTGCGAGCTTGGAATAAGGCTGTAGTTTGTGTGATTGTTAAGTAATGTCTTGTGCAGTCAAAGTTTGTGCTGCTCCACTAGCAGTTTTGTCATATGCAGGTAACAGCAGAAATGAAAGTACAGTGTCTGCATCAGATTCTGCTGCAATGGGCAAAAATGGTATGAAAACTTCCAAATTATTGAAATTAGCTTTTGGACAGCAGGCAAAGCAAGAAACACAAGTGTTTGAGTAGCTTCCAAAGTTTAAAAGTGGTGTTGAAGATGGTGGATGCTCAGAATATCCACTGATGGCAAAACAGTTGAATTTGTGGCAAGTCAAGGGACCTTTCTCCAAAAACATAAGAATCATTACACATGCAGTTGCTAATATGTTCAGAATTTCATTTGGATCACATAAGAGTATTTTTAAAAACAATCTAAATTACTGCCAAATTTGCACTCTGCCTGCTAAGTAAGAAGCAGAAAGGGGATTGTGTCAATAAATGCCAGGACCCTCAAGAGAGTCTGAGACAGACCCAGTATTCCCTTCACACACAATCACAGGTGATGATATGTAGAAGTGCCTTCATCATCAGGGTCAAGCGCTGCAAGAAGACTCTCTGACCCTGCAGATGAAGGCAACATAATCCTTTGGAACATTGGGTATTTCTTGCCTAATGACACAGCATTACATCCCTGAAAACCTGCATCTCAAGATTAATTTGATTTATACTACTACTCACAATTAGGTATAGGGAAATTTCCTCTTATATTTTCTTTAAAAAACTTTGTTATTTCTTCCATGATCTGGTATTTTCTTTGAGCCAAGTGTACATAATACACTTTGTAGTCACGCTGAGAAATAGCTGCAATAGAACAGCACATTAAAACACAGAGTTCATTTCCATCCACAACAAATTCTAAATAAACAGTACTAAGAAAAACCTGGGCTGTAACACTGTGTAATCTGGTAGCCTGCTACTGATGATTTAGAAAAGGCTGCTAACTCCATCTTCAGGGAAATACTGTCAAAATGGAGGAAAGAGGTTCCTCCAAAATACTTATGTTGAGATACCACACTAAATAGTGCCACAGCCTACTGTAATTGATATAAATCCTTTCACCATGACAACAGTATGAAACTAAAATTGTTGAACCTTTGCAGTGTTCTGTTTAACTGGGAAAGACAAAGATATTCCACTAGAAGTGGCAAACTACCTCACAAATTGTGTTCTGATCAAACACAAGTCTTGAAGACTACAGACAAGAGTGAATGATAATAAGACGTATCTCAGAGAAAAATAAGTTATGAAGAACAGAGGTGGATTTGAGTGGCTCAGAACCACACCCAACACTGAGCTGTGTTGCTAGTGGTGTCGAACGCTAACGGTTGGGATGGCGGTCAGTTAACAGTAATGTCTCACAGTCTTCAGCAAAACTATCTGTACTCTACACATACCTATCAATTCCTGCTTGCACACAAAACAGCGAAATTCATTTCCTGGGTCTATATTTTGCCATTTCTTGAGGACGATACAACTGCTCATACTGTCTGGAGGTTGCTGCTGCTACAAAGTGAGAAAAATTTATGTTTTATATTCAGATAACCTTGACCCTGAGTATCTCTTGTTCAAGCATGACCCACAATAAATATTTAGCAATGTCCTTACCATGATACATGTCAAATCCTTTACAAGTAAATCAGAACTCTTTAAAAGAAGGTAAACATCCTCAATTGATGTGCATCTCAAGGATTTTGTAGATGTTATCCATGCAGCATCCTGTTAACAAAATGCACTAATATGATATAGGTATCATACCCAGATGCAGAATTGCTGTGGTGACTAAGAAAGGGTAAATGCATACATTATATAACCCATTCAGGACTGGTATAGGAACTCAATTGGGCATGTCAGCCAAAGTAAAGAAATATTAGTTTTGTGCCTAGTAATATATACTCAAAAGAAATCAATGTTCCATATTTCACATTTACACTGCTTATCAAATTACTAAAAAAATTTAAAAATGGTATAGATGCAAAAACATAATATGCAACACTGTACCAGACTGGCACGTGTATTTTAAGAAGGTACAAAACATTAATAATGTACCAGTGGCTTCCAAGTTAGAAAATGACAGCACAATGGTATGGCATATGGCATGCAGAGGCTGGCAGTGGGCAATATAGCATAGGTGTACAGCACTCACCCAAGGTGGCTGCAACAGAAATCATACTAATGCACCTCATACACTATAATGTAAACATACAGCAACTGTCCTAGCAGTACCGATATAATGTCCAAGTGTAACATGGAGGACAGACTATCCCAGCATCTGAGTTGAGTGACTGAGGACAAACACGTGAACTCTCAGTCATGCTAGCCAGTAAGCTGACCAAGACTTACACCAGGCACCTCCCAAATACAAATCCATATCTTTACTAGTAAACCAGCCTGTTCATTATGTTTCACTTATATAAGGCCTGTACTGAAAGCCATTGAGTGGCATCATATTGCACATTATAGTGAAAGCTGTACAGCAGTTTGGTGGCATCATTCATCTCAGACCTGAAACACTAGTCCAGCACGTGCGCACCGAAATGTAGCCACAAACTACTGTGACAAAATGGCTGTCAACAGTGTTTTGTTTTACTGGCATTCTGTCACTCAATTTCTAACAGAGGAGAATAATTCACCTGCAGAATCTGTCAACTGACTCATTTTTATGGAGAAGTTTGCATGGGTGTGCCAGCAGTGGGTGGCACTGGATAAAACACTGCAAAAATGGAAATACAGACACTGGAAACTGGCCTTCAAATGTTCAACCAAGGGCTGCTAGCACAAAATGCTACAAGTAGGCAGCTGATGCACTCATCAAAGACAACCAAAGAGTGATGGCTGGAGAAATTTAATGTTTTGTGAACTGTCCATCGTGAAATATTAATGTAATAAGAACCCAGGGGATGCACTATTTGCTTTCAATTTATTTGACGACTAACCTCTACATGTTTCAAGCAGGTTTACTGCTCATCATGAGGAGGTACTAGTCTGTATATACAGCAGCTGGTATGTATCATGGTGGAAATACCGGAATTGTTTAAAGTTACTTAAGTATATATACACTGTCATTAAAAAGCATAAAACATTTGTAATAAATAAAATTTCCAGAATATGTTAGAAGGCTGGAAAAATCACAGCACTTGTTGGATCTGGATGTACGAAGTGCTGGAGATGATAATGACTTTCAGACTCCGAAATGTTTGTTGCCATTGTGCTCCCTGCTTGCTAATACAAAAACACAAATCAGCATGTATCAGTGTGGCTTCACAGTTTCTTGAAAGAAACGTTACTGAGGGTGATCATTTCCTACTGAATGTCATGACTATATGGCTGGCTTCAGGGGAAACAGCAGGCCCGTATTTACGCACGGGCCCCCGGGGCCCAGGCGGCAAATTTTCAGGGGCGGCATATTAAAAAAATCGAGATTGAAGTATGGTATGCAGAAAAAAAAGGCTGTCCACGAGAGAGAAATTTAAGGGTTCCAAATACTCCCTTCAGTCTAGAGTCTGCCCCCTCACACCATCACCTGTCATCAAGTCTGGCACTATAAAATGTCCACAAAGCTGTCTAAATATGGTTGCAGAATGCTGAAGTCAACATATGCAAGCTCATACAGTGCTGGGAGAAATGTGTAGATCGCAACAGGTGTTTATTTTTGGAAAAGTTATCCAAACGCAATACAGAGGCCTCATTACTTTCACTAGTCCTCTATTCAGTGCAAATGGCAGTCATACCAATGGAGCACTCCAATTCAGCTTGATGAAGACTTCACCTCCAAGTTTGTTGATCCCATCCTTCAGGGCTTTGCTGAGCGCAGGAAAACTTGGTTGCTAGAACAACAGAAATTACAGTGCAGCACGTAAGGTTCGAGATTGTCATGACAATGAGGGTTAAGGTTATGGTCATTTGAAAGTGATGCTACATAATTTAAACAGGTATGTCCATCTTCACAGTTGAAGAGACCTGTGTGTGTAAATACAGACATACACCTCAAACCATGACACGTGCCTCACTGTGTCATTTATGCTCACAGAGTAAAACCAAATTTTCTAAAAACAAATAAAACAAATTTGGTCTACTATACTTGCTGCTGTTATGGCGCCACCAACAAAATGTGGGAAACCCAAAAGTCTATAGACTTCTACCCAATCTGAAATGGTGTGATAACAGTAGACACTGGTGTGAATTACATGATCAGTTACAATGTGGATTTAATTCTGCATCTTAAAACTCCAAAAATAGACAATTCTCGCACAAAGCACATAGTCTTATGACTGCAAGGGCCTAAGGACAACACCATGTCCAATTCACCTTTATTTCAGAGGAGACTTCTTCAGTATGGTCCAAGTCCAGGCGGTCACCTTCATGATCAGAGTATTTGTCTGCAGTACTTATGCAGGCTTCTTCTGGAAGAACAAGGGTTGAGTCCTCCAACAAATAGCTGACAACATTATTACACATTGGGATCACAACTGATTTTACAGTATGATCCTTGAAAAGATGATACCAGTTTTGAAAGGAACACGATTTCATATCTGATGTAAGTATTATCTGCAATAATAACAAGGTTATACAGAATGTTAAATGTATGAAGTTGTAAGAACAATGGTTCTTCAGAAATTACTGATTTTGTCTGCCACTTCAAAGACATAAAGATGCCAAATTACCACTACTTCAAAATGTATATAAGGAGTGCACAGTCCCACGTATTCTTAGTCTCAGCACTAAATGGATGTGAGTTGTATGCTTCACACAATGGCTACTTTAGCCACATGCAATTAGACCCTAAGTTCACTCCCATGCCCTGGTTACCTTATATTAAGTCTAATGGAAACCCTTTACTAAGACTACAAGCAGCTGGACAAATCACTTGCACTTAGTGCAAAAACAATGGTCCAGAACTTGAACATTTTAAACGGTTTTATGTAATACAGCATGTTAAATATAACCTGCGTTGCATTACACACAAGGTTCGCCAAATTCATATCATCATAATAACCTACAGCTGATTTTGCAACTTGGAGAATGTTGATGGTTTTCCAGTTCACAAGCACATATGAGAAGTAGCCAGTATAATATTTTAATTAACACAAATCTCCTCAGGCAATTTGGCGTGTATAAACAAAAATTTGTCAGTATGCTGTTAACCACATAAGTTCTGAAATTATTTGACATTACATTACTATAAAGTACTTGTAATTGAACTGTGGCATTTCTTCCAAAGGTTTTGAGATTCGCAACTCCATAAATAGGTCTGGAACTTCCATTTTGTTGAAAAGCAATTAAGTGTTTAAACCGGTGAATAGGTTATTCAAGTTTTCCATCGTCAGAGTATAATTATTACACAATTGTACATTAAATTCCACTTTATATTTTAACATCTCCCCTTCGTAAATTGTCTGTTTCGTTGATATTGCAATATAGCTCCATCCCGAAAACATATGTTCGAATCTCGACCTTGCGGCAGGTTATGCCCTTTTGATTACCGTGCTTTTCTCAGGTCGTCCAAGTGAATGCAATGATAATACTTTCAGATACAGTTACTTCTCTGGACAGCCTTTGTTCGTGTATAATTATCCTATAATACACACACGCAAACACCCATACTCACAGACACGAACTCTACATAGCCTATGCAAATTTAACAAAATACATGCATTCACTAATGGAACCGGGGTACCTAAAATAACAAATACATCAACATTAAATCTGCCAAATATAATGAATTGTATGTGGAATAAAGATTTTAAAGTGCCAGCTACCACAACACATAATACGCACACATCTGAACTTAGAAATGGTCCGTGTTTGCATTTACCATTTTTAAATTCTGAAGATTTGCACTGCACTGCACTCTAAACACGAACTTTAAATATCACTTCACCAAATCATGCAACAACTGGGTGAATGTAGGAATAGTACTTCCTACACTGGCCTTGCTAATCGAAAATTCCACGGTCCGTTATACGACACACACACACACACGACGACAGTTCCCACATCCTTACGTAAGAGTCCTCTCTGTCCCAAAAACCAAAGATATTCGTCATATAGAGTGCTGTAAGTTTCACGTATGTATATGATATGAGTGCGATTCTTACATATAAGGTTAATGCAGGAACAAAGACCAAATTTTCGTGACTTCATTGACTTTGTTCACCTGGCGTTCATTATGTTCCCGTGTAATGAAGAAAGCGTAAATAGAGCCAAGAGAAGTGTTTACGCAGCACGTGGGAGCGCGGATTAATGATAAGCGTTTGACGCTTTACTTATATAAAACCAAATGCAGGATTAACAGAACTGTTAAACTCAGTCAAAGAAGAAACAAATAGGTTAACTAAAAAGGACACAGTAACTGTGTTTGGTGGGACAAATAATATTGAGAGAAATTTGCATGGGAAAAACCTAACCTCAATAGTAAGATTTTTAAATGCTCCCCAGCATACAAATGTCATCGTAATAGATGTTCCACTGAGATATGATGCAGGAAAAAGACCCCATATTAATGAGGAAATTGTGAACTACAACAGGAAGTTAAACTAACAAAGAGTTTTAAGCGTGCAAAATTAATTAAGGCAACAACCAACATGGAATTTTTCACCCACCACGGGCTACATTTGAACAAAAAAGGAAAAGAAATAATATCTAATGAGATAATAGAGAAACTTTTGATTAATGTAAATAGTCAAAAAGTAGATGTAATCCATTTGCCCTGGAAAATGGAATTACAAAGCAATCAGCTAACGGACAATCAAGACTCCTCAACTCAAATTAATATTAGAGCAGTAACCCCAACCAAAAAGAATGGTAAAATAAAAGAGGTCACAAACACAGACATGAAAGGTAGTAAGGAAACAAGTAGGAGCTCAAGTAAAAAGGGTATTGAAACAAAAATGGCATTGTGCACAGATACACATCTAGAGGGCAGTAAGAAAATAACTAGAAGCTCAAGCAAAATAGATTTTAAAACAAAATAAATACTAAGCTTAGATACTCAGCTCGGAGATAGTCAGGAATCAAACAGAAGCCCAAGTAAAAAAGGGATTGGAACAAAAAAGATCTTGAATAAGGATGCTTTAACAAAAGAATATCAAAGCACAGATACCCACTTGGAATGCAGTAAAGAAAAGTAGGAACTCAAAATTACAACGAAACTGCCCAAAACTAAAAAATGATGATTTTTTATGGAATTGACAACACGTAATAAAAGAAAGAGAATGAACAGCATTATAATCTATCATCAAAACATCTGAAGCATAACTAATAAGAGTGATGAATTAAGCATAAATCTGCAAAATGAACTACATTAGGCCTCACCTTATCTGTCTTACTGAGCACCACCTAAAAGAATCTGAAATTATAAAATTTTCCCTAGATGGATATAAACTAGCCTCTAGTTTTTGTAGGAGGGAATCTCTGGGAGGAAGAGTGTGTATTCTCATAATCAATAATATAATCTTTCAGTCAATCGACCTAAAACAATTCTGCCACAAGAAAACATTAGAAATATGTGCATGTACCAAAAAAAAGAGAGCTCTATTCCCTATATAAAAATAATAAAGATAATATTTAAATAAGAAATCATTATAAAAAATACCGCAACATACTAATGAGGCAAAAAAACAATATTTTCACAATCAAATAACAGCCTCTTCAAAGAAGGTCAAAACAGCATGGAAAATCATAAAAAAAAAAAAATCTGGACACTCCCAGTCATATGACACAATAACTAAGATAAACTGTGGAGATAAATTACTAAATAACCCCAAAGACACTGCAAATGCATTTAATAAATTCTATACACAGTCACAAATTCAAACAATAAACATAGTGACACGCACAAAGTCTCAGCATTATTAAGAAATATCAAGCTTGATAATATAGCTCAAATGGAAATAATTCCAGTTTCTGAAGTAGAAGTAAAAACCATAATAATATCCCTTAAACCAAAAAAATCCAACAGGATATGATGGAATACCCAATAAAATCCCAAAACACTGTGTTCACTCTATAAGTAAACCCCTGACTTATATATATATAATTTTTCATTGACCATGGGAAATTTTCTAGAAAGGTGCAAATTTGCAATAGTGCGACCTATCTGTAAAAAAGGGGAAAAAAAAGAAATGAATAATTACAGACCAATACCTCTACTAACAGCCATGTCAAAAATTCTAGAAATAATAATGTTCAGAAGATTGGAACAACATCTAGAATCAAATAATATCTTGACCACAGACCAGTTTGGATTCAGGAAAGGTGTACATATTGAAAATGCAGTCTTTTCCCTTCCTAACAATATAATTACTTCACTAAATCAACGTCAATGGGTAGGGGGTATTTTTTGCAATTTAACTGCAGCATTCGACTGCGTCAACCACACTATTCTTTTAAACAAGTTACATTATTATGGAATCAGAGGGAAATGCCATCTCTGGTTTAAGTCTTACCTTGAAAATAGAAAACAGAGGGTCTGTATATCACCACATATTCTATAGCAAGAAAAATCTTCCGGCTGGGAAATGGTAGTCATTGGGGTCCCCCAGGTTTCAATCCTGGGACCCCCGCTTTTTATAATATACCTGAATGATTTATCATATGGATTACACCAAAGAGCTAAACCAGTAATATGTGCTGATGATACTAGTGGTCTGTTAACGGCTAAAAGTGGTGGAGAGTTAAAAAACAAAATTAACTGTACGTTAGATTACATGACAGGATGGTTCTCAGCAGATGGATAAGCTTTGAACATGGAGAAGACAAATATAATGAAATTTACTTCAAGTTATCACCAGGATGAAGCCTTCCAAATTATATACCAAAAAAAAAAAAAAATAATAACTGGAACAAACAATACAAAATTTTTAGGATTAGAACTTGACAAAAATGTAAGCTGGAAGAACCATGTTAAAAAAAATTATACCTAAATTTAGCAGTGGCTGTTACCTGGTTAGAAGAATGTATCCATGTTGCAATTTAGCAGTGGCTGTTACCTGGTTAGAAGAATGTATCCACGTTGCAATTTAGCAGTGGCTGTTACCTGGTTAGAAGAATGTATCCACATTGCA
>JGI20166J26741_11466584_pt1 | contig 13233 bp, 7 predicted proteins | sample TergutCu122P5_FD_26741 | JGI IMG/M metagenome (IMG submission 26741)
TATCGTTCCGAAAGAAATCAATCGCGGACTCGACCAAGCTGCCGGCGAATACTGGCGTTTGCCCTACGACTCAGTCAATATGGCTGCTCATTGGGAAATCCAACCGGTTGCAGGCGGAGGCTATCGCTTAATCAATATGTTGGGCGACACGCTGAAATATGATGTTCCGACTGCAGGAACTACAAACTATTATATTTTGCCCGGAGGCTGGCAATCGGTCAACTGGGCAATACCGGGTGATCCCGCTGCAGTACCCCAAACGCTGCAAAAATATTTCGGACGTCCCGAAATAGAAGGAACCGATCCGTTGAATTGGTTTGCACCGCGTACAGCGGCTACCGCTGCTACCTGCGATGTCTGGAACATTCACCAAATGAAAGGCTCCACCACATTCTACTTGGAAATGGGATGCAGCGGCGCTCCGCAAACGTCTTTAGTTCCATATACAACGTTTGGCTCTTACAACGGATGGTTTAGCGATAACTCCAGTTTAGTAGCAGGCAAAAACACAGTTTCTGGAACACCTTATTATTATTATCAGCAATATGTGGCTGTAAAAGCAGAAGCAGCCGGTTTGGTTTCCGAAGCCGGCAACATTTCCGCTTGCGGCGGTATGGCCCTTTCGATGGAAGAAATCTCTTATGTTCCTAAACACGGACCGTTCTATCCGGGCGAACCGATGAATGATGTAACGAATACAAACGATCAAGGTTTCCAGAAACAAGACTCGTTGGATGCTTATACTTTCTTAGAAGGCGCTTACGACTTGCGCGAAGCTACACAAGTGGATAATGGTTTGCGTTTGGGTTCAGCACAAGTAAAAATTAACGATGGCACAAACAAAACCGTTAATGTGGCTCGTTTGGCTGCCTCTACCGAAGCACAAGTGCTTCAATTTATTCCTGTAAGCGGCAAAGATGGTCAAAAACGGACTGCCGAAATCGCTAAATTTGCAGGTTATGAAGATGCAGGCGCAATGTCGGGAATTGATGTATTGTACGGTGAAACCTACAAATGGTATTTGGTTAAATACAAAGATAAATATCTGACCTTTGATACGATTAACCTGGCTGCACAGACCAACCGTATGAAAGTTGGTTTCGTATTCGAAGCCGATTTGATCAACGCTACGCCGGTTCGTTTGTATCAACCGTTAGTAGGCGATAAGAATCTCACCAACTTCTTGATTCAATTCTATATGCCGGAATATACCTACGTATATGACAAAATCAACAAAACCCTACCGTTGGCTGCATTACAGAATACATTCCCGGATATTGAAGCCAATTCGTTGACTGCTGCAGCAATTTACGGCGGCGGCGAAGTCTGTTTCGCAACCCTTGCCGGTCAATCGAACTACATCTTCGGCGCTCGCGCTTACAGCAGCACGATTGCCGGAACTCGATTCACGCCTGTCGGAAAAGAAGTGCCGCAGTTATGCGAACCTCAATTTATCGATCCGACCTGGATGGGCGCTGAACGCTTGTTAAGCTTGCCGCTGAAAAATCAAGTTTGGGTACAAGACGCTGCAATACAGGCTTGGATTGCAACCGGCTCAAATAATCGCGGAATTATGTCGAGAAACGCTTCAACGCAAACCACGTTGACTCATACCTACGTAACAAGTATTAAGGTATATCCGGGCGACGTCAATGCAAAAGTGGGTATTCCACGCAATTACTACAATCCGACTCCGGCTGCCGGAGATACGACCTGGATTGGTAGCAGCCTCACCACGCCGACGAAGTATACGTCTACTATTCATGATCAAAATCCGGATCCCGTTGAATTGGGAGGCGATGGCGTAGGATTCAGTCGCGATCTTGAAGTACCTCTGTATTTCGTTCAAAATGATGCAAATCCGATGTTGTATTTGACAGTTGTTCCCAATACCGCTATGTTCACCCAAGGCACTACCCCGTCTGATGTAAGCAGCATTCGTTTGGATTGGCAACCGAGATTTACATGGGATCAAGCTTTCTATGATAAATACGGATTTGACAGACAAGCATTGCAATTGTTCGCTATCAGCGGATGTAAAGACTTGAAAGACGGATGGTACGGTAAATTCATCTATCTGCCTTTGGCTTCTTACAAAGTTGAAGATTATAAGACAGGAACCATCGTTCAAACGCAAAGCGGAAATACTACCGAAACGAACGATATATTCTATAACTGGGATTTGGGTAGAGCCATGCCGTTCTCCAATGGAAACGACGTACAAGGTTGCTGGCGTATTTCGCAATGGAATGCTCCTCAACTGCTCACGAACGACTTGGTTGTTATGACAGCTAATGCTAAGAATAACGCCGGTTTGTCACCTCTCGAATTCAAGTTGTCGAAAATGCAATATCTGAAACCGAAGTGCGACTATCAAATGGTACAAAATACCTCTACAAGCAGTGCAGATAAAGGTAAATATTACACCTTCGGAGGCACAATTACTCCCCCGACCAACGCTGCTCCTATGTGGTATACCAATCAAATTCCTGCACATTGGGAAATCAATTACGATGCCACAGATACGTATTTAGCAACCTTTACTCCGGAATTGAAAGAAGTGTACGGCACGAAAATCAGCCCGACCGCAGCCGGCGACTACAAACAAACGAAATTGAACGGTGAGTACTATTTTGTTAAAGAAATATCTACCAATAAATATCGTATAATTGACGTATCCGGATACGATGGAGGTAATTTCAAAGCGGTATTCGATACAATCACGCTTTCTTGCGTTGATCATACCGTTCCGTTCTATGATCTGGAAGAAGATGCCCATTATAACCTTATGAACCGTTTGGCTATTTTGGAAACTCCTTATACAGACCGTAACATTACTTTCAAAGCCGGTGATGAAATCACCAAGATTTATCGCGGTGGCAGAATGATTGGTTATCAAACCTATCTCAATCAGGTTGGAGAAGATTTCAAAAATGCTGATTACTTAACCGTTTACAGGGAAAACAGAAGACCTCTCACCGAGAATCACATCATTCCGTATTATTCGTTCTCTGTTACCATAGACGGAATTGAATATTTCTTGAATGTAGATAAAGCGGGCGCTAACGTCAATCGTACGGATTCTGTTTATTGGACCGTATTAGATGGTGAATCCAAGAAAAAATTGATCGATTGGGAACATAACACGGACTTCCTGCCGACCTATAAATTCTGTCTGCCCTATCAATTGAATGCTGACGGTTCAATGAAAGATAAAGTTGATTATGCGGATAGTTCATATCCTCCTGTTTACTTGCAGACCTTGGATCTTGCTATCAATGACTATCCTGATTTGGTTATTGTCGGCGCTGCTTCGAAGTTCGCAAAATCAGTAAGCTTATGGAATGCTATGTATCCTGCGAATCGTGCATCTACTTTGAAATGGAATATCTTCTCGGTAGATTACAGCAACATCGACCCGCAACAAGTTACGGCTTGGATCTTCGGCGGTCAAGTACCGGCAGGCGATCTTTGGGTACCGATTGCAGGCGCAATTAAGAACGGCTCTCAAGACGGCGTAATAACCAACAATGCATTGAACGGCTCATCGTTCCTCGATCAAACCGGAAAAACACCGGTGAACTACGGAACTTTGACCACGGTTGACGCTAATAATATGAAAGTCGAATTTGAAGGCGACACCTTGATCGGATCCTACGCTCTTCGTCCAATTTGGTACTATCGTATCATTGTGGATGGCAAGTATCTGACCGATGCTACACCAAAAGATCCGTACAGCGCTTATTACTATCCGTTCTATGGTAACAATTATCCTTATGGCTACTTCGGAGCTAAATTGGATAATGATGCAACGTATGTAAGTGAAGGTATTAAGGCTGATCCGAGCTTCATCCAAACCTTTGGATTCAGATATGTCAAAGACAGCTCTGATCCCGATCAGAAATTCTATATAGTTTCTAATGCAAACTATAAGAATAAGCCGACCAAAGAAAACGAATTCCGCTTCTTGGCTCAAATCAACGACCAATTGGTATTCGTAACCGACCCGGCTTATGCATTGATCTTCCAATGGGGTGGCATGGACCAAAACGGTAAATATACCGATATCCAAGTAGTTGGTAAAGCAGGCATCTACGGTGTAGAAGGCGGTGTTAAATTCTTAAGCACTTCCGGAAAAGTAGATCTCTACTCAATCGACGGACGCTTGATCAAATCGGAAGTTCTTACCGGTGTAGAAAAAGTAGTTCCGGCTCCTCGCGGCATCGCCGTTGTGAAAACCGGTAATCAAGTAGTGAAAGTTGTTGTTCAATAAACGGCAATTTCTGCTAATCAATAAAAAGGGGCGCTCGAAAGGCGCCCTTTTTTAGTTATGAGTTATGAATTATGAGTTATGAGTTATGAGTTATGAGTTATGGATTGCTTCGCTACGCTCGCAATGACGAACACCGAGCGCGTAGCGCTCACGTGTTTTATAGCCGTGTGCGACAGCGCACGGGGCGGAACGGGACGGGAACGGAAACGGGACGGGACGCGAAAACGGGAACGTTATGCAAATAACGAGCGCGTAGCTCTCACGTGTTTATAGCCGTGTGCGACAGCGCACGGGACGGGAACGGGACGGGACGGGACAGGACGGAAACGTAATGCACGAATACCGAGCGCGTAGCGCTCACGTGTTTATAGCCGTGTGCGACAGCGCACGGGGCGACGGGACGAAAGCCCACGCAAGGCGCCGCGTAGCGGTGCCGCCATTATACCGGGTCAAACAAATAATTTTTATCGTAATCGATTTCAAATTTATCTAAGAAATACAAATATTCTTCTATGAAAGTTTGCTTTTTATGATGCTCGGGTTGTTTATTTATGTAATTGATAACAGAGGTAATTTTAGAATGAGAATACGTAAATGCTCCATATCCGTCCTGCCAATTAAAATGAAACCGCATAATTTTTTGTTCATTAATCAATTTAGATGAAACAGACTTTATATCTCTCACTAAATCGGAAATTGAGAGGGAAGGTCGAAATCCCGTAAGAATATGGGTATGATCCGGATTGCAATAAATGGAGAGAACCTTACATTTATCCTTATTAAAAATCCCGCAAATGAATTTTTGTATATTTTCTCGATTCGATTCATGAATCAAACATTTACGATTTTTTACCGCAAAAATAAGGTGGGCATAACATTGATAATAGGTATTGGCCATAATTAAAATAATTTGTTTTGGTTAAAAATATAACATTAAACCACAAAAATAATACAAATTAATGATATATCCAAATGGCGGCACCGCTACGCTGCGCCTGTTTGGGTAAATATTTGCACCCCGTTCCGTGCGCTGTCGCACCGTTCCGTGCGCTGTCGCACCGTCCCGTGCGCTGTCGCACACGGCTATAAACACGTGAGCGCTACGCGCTCGGTGTTGGCATTACGTTCTCGTCCCGTTTCCGTCCCGTTTCCGTCCCGTTTCCGTCCCCGTGTCCCGTTCCCGTTTCCGTTCCGTCCCGTTCCGTGCGCTGTCGCACACGGCTATAAACGCGAGAGCGCTACGCGCTCGGTGTTCGTCATTGCGTTCCCGTCCCGTCCCCGTGTCCCGTTCCCGTTTCCGTTCCGTCCCGTTCCGTGCGCTGTCGCACACGGCTATAAACACGAGAGCGCTACGCGCTCGGTGTTCGTCATTGCGAGCGTAGCGAAGCAATCCATAATTCATAATTGACTCCGTCGATTCTTCGAATTCATAATTCATAACTCATAACTCATAATTCATAACTCATAACGTTAAATATGGTTAATTATATTTAAATCTTAGTACTATGCAATACAAGGTATTATTTTATTACGTATCTTTGCAGCATAAATAGAAATACAAAGAAATGAATGTAGAAAACGTAAAATCACAAATGCGTAAAGGGATCTTGGAATATTGTATTCTGTTGATTCTGAATCGTCGGAAGGCTTATGCCAACGATATCATTCAGTTGTTGCAAGAAGCCCGTTTGATCGTTGTTGAAGGAACTTTATATCCTTTGTTGACACGATTAAAGAATATGGATTTGCTCACCTATCAATGGATAGAATCGAATCAAGGTCCCCCGAGGAAATATTATGAGCTGACTTCAAACGGCGAACATTTTTTGTTTGAGTTAGAGCAGGCTTGGGGAGAAATTGCAGAAACGATTAATCATTTAAAAGAATTATAAATTAAGATTTTATGAAAAAGACTATAACTGTAAATCTCAACGGAAGAGTATTTACCATGGATGATGACGCTTACCGGTTGTTGGATAATTACCTGCATAACCTTCGTATTTATTTTCGAAAAGAAGAAGGTGCTTCTGAGATTATCGCCGATTTTGAAGCGCGAATAGAAGAACTGTTTAGTGAAAAGACACGTTTAGGCGCTGAGGTAATTACCATCGAGCAGGTCGAAGAAGTAATTGCGCGCGTGGGCAATCCGGCCGACTTTGCGGAGAGCGATGAAGCCAAGGAAGAGAAGCAAACGTATTTCACCAAATTGGATGAAGTCAAAAAGAAGTTTTACCGGAATGTTGACGACAAAATGTTTGGCGGCGTCTGTTCGGGTGTTGCCGCTTATTACGGGTGGGATGTGTTGCCGGTGCGTATTGTCTCTATCGTTTTGTTGTTTGCCACCTCGTTTTGGATTGTTCCGGTTTATCTTTTGGTTTGGATTCTTTTACCCGGCGCCTATACGGCAGAGCAAAAACTTCAGATGCGAGGGAAGCCCATTACCGTGGAAAACATCGGTAAAACCGTTGCTGCAGAAGCAGGACCAATTTCGGTTGCTAAACCTAAAGGTTGTTTATCCGGGGCAGTCGATTTATTTGTGGGCTTGTCGAAAGCATTTTTAATATTCGTGGGATTTTTGACAGGGATTATTCTATTGATTGTTTTCTTTGCAATTCTTATCGCATTTATTGCCACTTTATTCGGATTAGGCGGCGGTTTATTTAGCGCCTTACCTTCTTTTCTGATTGCGAATCATCCGGTTTTGGCAACGACTTCTTTTCTTTTTGTGATAGGTATACCGATAGCTGCTATGATCTATGGCCTTATCGCTTTTTTTGCTAAATTAAAGCCGCTCAACCCTTCGGTCAAATGGACGTTTTTCTTTATTTGGCTAACTGCATTGGTATTGTTTCTATCTTCCGGATTACGGATCGACAGAGACCTGTGGAAAAATAATAATTGGAATTGGGGTTGGACGTCTTCGCGCGATCCTCATTTCATCCGCGGAAACGGCATTGCTTCCGAGAAAACCTATACGATGAACGAACCGGTAATGGTTGTGGATCTGCAAAAATATGTTTTTGCCAATTTACAGATAGAACAAACCACGGCCGATACGGCTTCGTTGATCATCAGCGGCGATGAAAATTTGGTGGATAAAATCAACTACGACTTGAAAGACGGACGTTTGACTTTGTCCTCTTCTAATCCGTTTCGCAGCGGAAACAATTTGACCATCCGGCTTCAAACGAAGGATTTGAAAGGGATCCGATCCAATATTGCGGGAAACATACAAATGAATCGTGCATTTACAGGCGATGAATTGGATATTTCCATGTCCGGGCCGGGTAACTTTCATGCAGACAGTTTATATGTACGTTCATTGAGTGTTCAATCGGAAGGCATCGGCTCTGTCCGTTTATCCGGTAAAACGGTGAAAACGCGCTTCAATATGTCGGGAGTAGGGAGTATCGATGCTTTGGAATTGGTTTCCGATTCGGTGTATGCTTACGTGAAAGGCGTCGGTTCCGTTAAAAGCAACCCGGTGGAATTTATAGAAGGGCAATTACAAGGAATCGGGAAAATTACCTACAAGGAAGAACCGAAAGTAAAGAATCTATCTTCAGAAGGAATCGGGAAAATAGGGAAAGAGTGAAACGATATGGCATTAATCAAATCAGTACGGGGATTTACTCCGGAAATAGGTAAAAATGTTTATTTAGCCGACAATGCAACGGTTATCGGAGATGTGATAATTGGTGATGATTCGAGTATTTGGTTCAACACCGTTTTGCGTGGCGATGTCAATTCCATACGAATCGGGAAGCGGGTAAATATTCAGGATGGGACGGTTGTACATACTTTGTACGAAAAATCGATTGCAGAAATTGGCGACGATGTCAGCATCGGGCATAATGTAACCATTCATGGGGCAAAAATTGAAGCCGGCGCTTTGATCGGCATGAATGCGGTGGTGTTGGATCATGCAATCATCGGCGAGGGCGCTTTGGTTGCCGCCGGTTCGGTGGTTCTCGGCGGAACGATCGTAGAGCCGGGCAGTATGTATGGCGGAACTCCCGCCAAATTCATCAAGAAAGTCGATCCCGAGCAGGCAAAGGAGATTAATCAAAAAATTGCCCGCAATTATTTGATGTATGCCGGGTGGTATGCTTCAGGAGATTGAGGGGAATAGTTTTTCATAAATTTTTTGTGTAGCGCCAAGGTTTCGTATAACGTATTCCTTGGCGTTTTTTCCGGTTTCACGGAGCCAATCGCCGGATGAAATCAAATCGTTCATTCGGAGAGCAAATTCATCTTCGCTTTTCACGGTGAAAGCTCCTCCGGCGGCGATTAATTCTTTAGCTTCTTTGAATTTCCGAAAATTAGGGCCAAACAGGACCGGGATGCCGTAAACCGCTGCTTCGAGAATGTTATGAATGCCTTTCCCGAACCCGCCGCCAATATAAGCGCAATCGCCATAGCGATAAACGGATGAGAGCAAACCGAAACAGTCGATTATCAAACAGCCGGCATCGACGACTTCGTTTTCACTTGCTTGCGAGTATCGCACCACCGGTCGATTAAAACGGCTTTTCAGCGATTCAATCCTTTGCTCATTGATCTCATGCGGCGCAAGGATCAACTTTATTCCGGGATGTTGATTGATATAAGGAATGATGATTGCTTCATCGTTTACCCAAGTGCTGCCGGCAACCAAAACAAAAGGAGCGTTGCTATCCGTTTGATTTAGGAATTTCTCAATTACAGGGAGTTCTTTTCGCCGGTCAAAAATTTCAACTACCCGGTCGAAACGGGTATCGCCGGTAATGCTTGCATTGGGATGGTCGAATCGTTTTAATAACTCCAAAGAAGGTTGATCTTGAACGAAAAACCAATCAAAATCATTCAGAACTTTTCGATATCGATAGGCATACCAACGAAAGAAAATTTGCGAAGGCCTGAAAACGGCTGAAATGATGTATGTTGGGATTTGCAACCGTCTCAGTTGGTTCAAATAATTCATCCAAAATTCATATTTGATGAAGATTGCCATCACCGGTTTCACGGTACGAAGAAATTTTTGTGCATTCCAAAGATGATCAAAAGGCAGGTAGCAAATGAGTTCAGCCCCGGAATAATTTTTTCTTACTTCATATCCGGATGGAGAAAAAAAGGTTAACAGGATTTTGTATTCCGGTTTTTCTTTCCGGATTTTTTCAATCAAGGGTCGTCCCTGTTCAAACTCTCCCAGTGATGCAGCATGAAACCAAATATAGGATGCTTTTGGGTCCAAATGTTTTTTCAGACCGGAAAATGTTTCTTTCTGACCTGCCAACATTTTTTTCGCCTTTTTGTTGAAGGGTGCTACTAAGCGGACAGCAAGTGAATAGAGGGCTATTGCGAGTGAATACATAGTAATAATTATGAGTTATGAGTTATGAGTTATGAGTTAAGAATTCATAACTCATAACTCATAACTCATAACTGTTTTTATTCGTTTTATCGTTTCTTCTTTCCCGATTATTTCCATGATGTCGAAAATATGCGGGCCTTTGGATTCGCCTACCAGCGCCAAGCGAAGGGTATTCATGATTTCGCCGGTAGCATATCCTTTCGATGAAATCCGGTCCATAACAATCGGTTCGATGGTTGAAGCTGAAAAATCGTCGATCGGTTGCAAAACGGAAATCAAGGCTTGCATCTTTTCGGGAGAATCATTTTTCAGGCATTTGCTTGCAGTCTTTTCATCATAAGCGTTGGGAGCAATAAAAAAGAATGCGGATTGATTCCACCATTCGGTTGTGAAATGAACCCGTTCTTTGATGAGTCCGACTATTTTTACTACCTTATCCCAAGAAATATTGATTCCTTTCTCTTTCAAGATCGGCAGGAATAACTCTGCCATTGCTTCATCGGATTTAGATTGAATATAATGTCGGTTGAACCATTCACCTTTTTTATAATCGAATTTGGCTCCGTTTTTACTGCATTTTTCCAAGGAAAACAAATCGATCAGTTCTTCCAAGGAGAATATTTCCCGATCATCGCCCGGATTCCATCCAAGCAAAGCGAGGAAATTCAGTAGCGCTTCGGGCAGATAGCCGGCTTCGCGATATCCGGAAGCCGTTTCTCCGGTTTTCGGATCACGCCATTGTAAGGGAAAAACGGGAAAGCCCAAGCGGTCGCCATCGCGTTTACTCAATTTGCCGTTTCCTTCCGGTTTGAGAAGCAGAGGCAAATGAGCAAATGCCGGCTGGCTTGTTTCCCAACCTAAATATTTGTATAAAAGTACATGTAAGGGAGCGGAAGGCAACCATTCTTCGCCGCGAATCACATGCGTAATTTCCATCAGGTGATCATCTGCTACATTCGCTAAATGATAAGTCGGTAATCCGTCGGAAGATTTAAATAACACCTTATCATCTATAATGGATGAATTTACGTTGATATCCCCCCGGATTAAATCCCGGACATGAATTATTTGGTCCGGCTCGATGCGGATACGGACGGTGTGGGGTAGGCCGGATTCTAGTAAAGCCCGGGTTTCTTTGGGAGATAATGTAAAGGAATTTCTCATGGATAAGCGCGTGGAAGCATCGTATTGAAAATTCGGAATTTCCTTTCGCTTGGCTTCCAATTCTTCGGGCGTGTCGAATGCCAAATAAGCGAACCCGTTGGATAATAATTGATCAATGTATTGTTTATAGATATTCTTTCGTTCCGATTGCCGGTAAGGACCATATTTACCGCCTACATGCGGACCTTCGTCGAAACGGATTCCCACCCATTCGAGCGACTGAATGATATATTCTTCTGCTCCGGCTACAAAGCGTTGGGAATCGGTATCTTCAACCCGAAGGATATAATCGCCTCCGTTTTTTTTTGCAAAAAGATAGTTATATAAAGCGGTTCGAACGCCCCCGATATGAAGAGGTCCGGTGGGACTGGGTGCAAAACGAACTCTGATTTTTTGAGCAGTCATAGTTGAAATGAATATTTTTTTGCAAAAGTACATATATTTCTTTTTTTTTTACTAATTTAGCGAAAATTATTGAAGGTATGAACAGGAAATCGTTGGTTATACCAAAGTTTATCTATTTCATTATCGTTGGTTTACTCGTTTTGTTCTTTTTTCCTCGCGAAGGAAAATTCAGTTATTCGTTTACCGAGGGACGTCCTTGGCAATATGGCTTGCTGATTGCCCCTTTTGATTTTCCGATTTACAAAACCGATGCGGAAATCAAAAAGGAGCAAGATTCCATTCAAGCTCAATCGTTCCTTTATTTCCGGAGAAATGAAGAAAACGGACGTCAGCAAATGCAAAAATTCAATGAAAATATCAGTAAGTTAAATTCGATCCCTCATATTTCGGAATATAAGAAATATTTGGATGAGGCGATGACTAAAATTTACAAAATAGGCATACTGAGCGCCACGGATTATAATAATTTGCAAGATCGCCGTTCCATTAACCTGATGGTTCTTCGCGATAACTTGGCGGAACCTCATGCTGTGAAGGAATTTTTTACGATACGGACGGCTTATGCGTATATATCGGATAATTGTCCGGGTTTTTTAGATCCGGAGGAAATGCGAAAAATAGCGCCGGAGAATTATATTCGCGAGAATATGGAATATGATGAAGGGACGACTGAAAAAGTCAGACAGGAGTCGTTGCGCCAAATTTCTCCGGCGAACGGGATGGTTCAAGCCGGTGAAAAAATTGTCGACCGCGGCGAGATTATCGGCGGAAAGGTTTATAATATCCTTCGTTCGTTGAAGCTGAACTATGACAAACAAGCCGGGACCATCACTCGCCGGATCGGAGTATGGATCGGGACGATAATCATTATCGGCATTTTATTTACCGGTTATTTTTTCTATTTTTATTATTTCAGGAAAAATATTTACGGGAACAGGAAAGATATTATTTTCTTTCTTTTTATGGTAACTTTTTTCACATTATTAGCTGAATTTTCCATCTCATACGATCTTTTCAGCATTTATATTATTCCTTATGCCATTATTCCGATTGTGGTTCGCACGTTTTTTGATTCTCGTTCGGCCCAGATCACCCATTTGTTGACGGTTCTTATTTGCTCCCTGTTAATTCCATTATCATACGAATTTCTTCTCATGCAAATCATTGTTTGTTGGGTTGCTTTATATGTTTTGAAAGATTTGTCGCAACGGTCGGAATTGATGAAATCCGCCTTATGGATTTTTTTCGCCTACTTATTGGTTTATGCCGGGCTGATGTTGTTTCAAGAGGGTAACTTTTCAAAGATTAACGAGCGCATGTTAGTATATTTCGGGATCAATTTTCTCTTTGTTTTGTTTACTTATCCTCTCATTTACATTCTTGAAAAGGTTTTCGGATACATTTCCAATGTGACATTGGTCGAACTTTCAGATATTAATATTCCTATTCTTAGGCAATTGGCAGAAAGTTGTCCGGGAACTTTTCAACATTCGCTTCAAGTCTCCATGTTAGGTGTAGCCGCTGCGACGAAAGTAGAAGCGAATCCGCAATTGATACGTACCGGCGCTCTGTATCATGATTTAGGGAAGATGAAAAATCCGCATTTCTTTATAGAAAATAAATTGGAAGGGAACAATCCGCATGAAAATCTGACTTTCGAACAAAGCGCTCAAATCATCACCGATCATGTTCCGGAGGGAGCGAAAATAGCCGAAAAAATAAGTTTGCCTCAATCCATTGTTCGATTTATTCTGACGCATCATGGAAAAGGGAAAGCCCGATATTTTTATAATTCGTTCCGCAACCGCTTTCCGGATGCCGAAATCGATGAGGAAGCCTTTTCGTATGCAGGGGATAATCCGGATACCAAAGAAACGGCGATTTTGATGATGGCAGATTCGATCGAAGCTGCATCCCGTAGTTTGAAAGATTATACAGAAGAATCAATCCGGAATTTGGTCAACCGGATCATAGATATGCAAATCGTCGATGGTCTGCTGGACGAGGCTCCATTAACATTCAAAAATATAACGGATAT
>JGI20166J26741_11466807_pt1 | contig 13231 bp, 4 predicted proteins | sample TergutCu122P5_FD_26741 | JGI IMG/M metagenome (IMG submission 26741)
CACACACTACAGACACATACTACAGACACACACTACAGACACACACTACAGACACACACTACAGACACACACTACAGACACACAATACAGACACACACACATACATAGACCACAAAAAATAGTTCGTCCGCATGGAAAACGCCCACTGTACGGATTTTCATGAAATTTGATGAACATTTTTCGAAAATCCGTCAAGGAAATTCAAGTCTTAATAAAATCTGACAAGAATAATCGGTACTTTACATAAAGAGAAATATACATTTTTTATCATATCTTGCTCATTTCTTCTTAGAATGAGAAATGTTTCGGTCCAAGTTATAGAGAAAACCAAAACGCACTTTTATGTTCAGAAACTTTTTTTCGAAAATCAAGTCGCTTATGAGATAACGTGACGAAAATATTGTAGACTGGGGCAGGCCACAATTGATAATATAATAAGGCGCATGCGCATTGCATGCGTAATACCTAAGTCTACAGACACATTTAACAATATGTTATAATTACTGCTTTTCCACTGCAACAATGGTTACACGAAGGCGCCTCAATGTTACGTTGTACATATGTTGCCTGACTTTTTGAAAAACTAGTTAAAGCCAGCAGCGAGAAAGAGGCCGACCGCATACCTGTGGCAAACGTACTTCTCTGTCGTACGTTCGTAAATGACATTTTTACGTATATAGCAATGCTATAAAAGCTGTCTTAATATTGTATGCAGCGTGCATGATGTCAAATGTAACCTATCTAACCAACTATCCATGTACTAAAAATGAAACACAATCGACAAACTATTCCCTTCCTACTTGTTTCGGCACTCCCGGGATGCCATCATCAGGGAATCCTACGTAGCCAACATAGGATTCACAGATGATGGCATTTCGGGACTGCCGAAACATACAGGAAGGAAATAGTGTGTCGATTGTGTTTAATTTTTAGTACATGAATAGATGGTTAGATACGTTGAGTTATAAAAGCTGGTGTGGTACTGATTGAAGTAAAGTACTATTCAGTCCTAAAACAAATACAAAAACAAAATAACTAACTAACCGACTGACTGACTACTTACTGGCTGACTGACTGATTGACTGAATGGAGCATGTCTTTCTTGAAAATTTACTTGATACACAGCTGGAGAAAAAATTCCCTGCAATTTATGGAACACTAAAGTTCATGACCATGTTAACAACAGTCCGCCATTTTTTTCCATGCTGAGCCACATGAACCCACGACACATCAACCCACCCTATTTCTTTAAGTACCATTTTAACGTTACCTTCCCATCTGAGCCTAAGTCTCTACCAAGCATTTAGCCCACACAGAAAAATAACTTTTTTCTTATGATTAAGTGGTTTTGAGGGTTTGTCCATCGTGACGTGTTACAAGCGAAATTCACTTTCTGAAACTCTGTTTCCGTCGTCAGGTGTGAAGATGCGGACAGGATTACATCCTTGTAGCGAAACGCTGTAGAATGCGATACAATAGACAAAGCCCAGAAGCCGAGTTGCAGTAAGCAGTTGTTATGTACCACGTTCAGAAGGCTCTGGAATAATTTCGTCTACTTCCTAAAGAACAGGACTTAAACGAGGCAACAAGTCACACCTTGCACAGTCACCTTCAGGCCTATACAATAATTTTCAATAAGTAAGGATTTATATGTATTAGAAATGTGACAATTCATGACAACCTTAGACGTAGCTCTTTATTTCGCTGGAATATTGTTACTTTTCAACATATTTCTCGAGGATATTTGTACAGTTTTACCATTTCGACATGAGTTTAAAAATTCCTGCATGGGGGATCGAGTGCTTGGATCCCAGTTCTTTGTGGACATTGCTATATACAGTTCGGAAGGACACCTACAATGCAGTGAATAATCTCGATTTGCGACTTAACGGTCTCCAAAATCAGTTCCTCCATTCTTGATGGGTTTATACCGTCCGTATTATGCTGGTCCGATCGGTGTGATGTCTGTTCTACTATTTTCGAACCCTATGCGACATTTTATGACAAGCTGTACTCTTATTACGCCATTAACTTACACCTCTATCAATTGGCTTTGACTTAATGTGGCGGAAACATATTTCGCTTATTAAAATCGAACCACACTACAAATTTCTTCACTGGACCAAATACCCATTATCGCTATTGCACATTAAATTATCCCCTGAATAGCATATCGAGCTGACTCACGTGCTATCTCTTGCACCTTACCTGTACTGCACTTTCTGTCTCCTATCGAAAAATTAAAATTGTACCAGAAGTTACAGGCTAGGGAAGATACTTACTGAGCAAGCCTCGTATAAGTAATACTAACTTCCTGAAACACCATGTCACAAACACATTCGTAACATCGAAACTAGATAGTTGTGAAGAGAAAAACTCAACTTTGTGCACATAAGATTCTGCTTGCTGGTTGCAATAACGAAGTGTTCAATAAAATAAATTTCAACTCAACAAGATAGGAAATGTACGTGTAATGTAAAAACGAGGCCCTTTCAGATACTATCGCAGATTAGCTCTCATTTATAGGCACCATCATGTGTTTACTTCGTCAACTGTTTCCGCGGCCTCTCTTGACTTTGCCCTACTTGTTCACATTTCGTAAAGGCCGAGATATGTTATTGTTAAACTTACTAAATATACGTTAATTAAAAAAACTTGCATTTTATCCAGAGATTATATTAAAATTCCCCAATGAATAGGGAAAAGTGTTTTATTTAACGATGTTGTCAATTGCTAAGGTTGTATAGCGTCGAAAGTAGATGAATTAAATAGGAGTATGGAACATTGTTGGAATGATACTGACAAGAGAAGACAGATGTATTCGGAGAAAATCCTGTTCAATGCTACTTACCCATCACACATACGGCACGGACTGACTTGGGAATGAAATTCGTTCTTTCGGCGTGAGAAGTCTTATCCCTGATGTAAAATTTCACGAAAATTTTTCCAATGGGAGCCGAGATGTTTAAAGTGGACAGACAGACAGAGATACAGAAAAACAGAGAGACAGACAGACAGACAGCCCCTTTGAAGGTAATAGCCACTTTCGCAATTTTTGAAAACGGATCTCATTTCCATTATGAAAGTTTTATCGTATAGGGCACATTGGGTAGCTGATCGATGCTAAGGAAATTTATCGAAGAGAAGCTTACGCACTGGAATTAGATTAAATCTGTTTGGGATTTTTTTACTCGTATTTGAAGGCTAAAATCATTGTGATTTTAGCTTCTGAATCAAAACTGGCATGAAATGCCTTGAATTGTTGCTCCACTTTTCGTCTGGCAAGGCCAAATTTTCAACGAATGTCTTTCATTTTTAACAATCGACAAAACGAGAGTTTGTCCCCAACTTATCCAACTTTGCCCTGGGCGTATGTTGTACACAGCTATTTTAAGAATATTTTGGTCTTCTGTATGAATCCTTTCTCAGAACATCCCATTTTTATTTAAGTAGGCAAATATTTTAAGCCTCACTTTTACTATGGTACACATTTTCATATTTAAAACAATGCTCAAATCGATAATTAATTAAATAACATCTTGGAACACAATCATTATAGAGAAATTTGTAGTCCCCCAGATAGTGAAGAAAATACCTGCATTTTAAGGTACCCGAAGGATTGTTACCACTTTCATAAGAATTTGCCAAAAGTCCCTGTACTGCACCAAATAACTCCAGTCTGCAATTTCCCATCCTAATTCTTGAAGACCAAGGAAAATTCTCGAGACTGTGATCATTTGAAAGATTTCGCTACATGCTGATTTTACCTTGAGTTATCAACCACTTTTCAAACCCTAAGGTGGAGCATCATCCACTGTCGGCTCTCCAACACTACTTATCCCAGCTACCCTCCGTTCCTGGAGGCCGTTTTCTCCATGCAGTCTCTGGATGTCCATGCTGTAGTAACATGAGACCTATTTAACATAGGAAATCGACAGTTTCATGTCAGTAAACACTGAAAATCAAACCAAATCGAGCGGTTTCATTCAGAGTGAAGCTCTTCCCTGCAAACAAAGAACATGTTTACCTCTAATTCATCCGTTATAAACAAAGGTACGGAATTAGTATCATATCCACGCCTCGTTACTTTACTACAAAGTATTACGCTATTGATACGTAGTCCCTTGTTACATGAAATAGGTAATTCATGAACCTCGTTTCAGTGTCGTGACATAACACCATGATGACACAGGCCTGCGTCTTCACTACCAGAGCACGACCGAAAGCATTGTGGTAGGTCTGCCAAATTGCGCAATCAGTACAGGACAACAAGTAGCCTGTCCGCTTGTCTCTTTATCCACCAGAACTGTGCTGTCCGCTTCTGGTTGCCATCTCATCTAGTCCTACGGGTAAACAGGAAATTTGTCCCTGTGCACGCCATTAAAGCATATGGAAGAATAAAGGTGTATGGTTCCACTCTTTCTCGACATCAGCATGATATGAAAAAGAACCTTCATCTTCACGCCCAGACCCCCTCACCATCGGAGAAAATTTTCCTGTTACCCTTACTCATTAAATGGGATGGCGTCAGAACCGATATGGACGCTTTGGAGTAGAGATAAAACTCTTGCCCCTGCCGGGAGTCAAACAAATATTTCTGGACTTCTACTCATAGCCTAAACACCGTACTGACTAAGCTATCCGGCTCCCTTGTCGTACATGTGGCGCCAGTACAAGTAAGGCGTCACAAACGGTAAAACCTATGAGTTGTAAATACCGGGTTTCATAACTCTACACTAGAGACTTCGAGGGCCAAAAGTCTGACCTTGATATAAACGTATTCCCTGTCCTGAAACGTCGGTAAACAATCATCAACCAATAAATACTGCGTACGAACCAAGAACAATGAAGATCACAACACAGCTCAATACAATAAATGGTTCTTTGTTGATGCCTGTTAACTGTTTATCATTTTAACGGTTGAGTGTTTTACAGTGAGGAGGAGGAGGAGAGACACTGCATGTCCTCAAAGGCGCAATTTTTACGTCAACATCACTAGAATGAACGCGATAATATAACCTAAAGTGAAGTGGAGCATTCTTTAGTGTTAATCATCATCATCATGTTTATGAAGTGTTAGGCGTGTTTCCTGTTCCTTCCTTTAGTATTGTTTGAAAAATTACCTAAGCCGATACTGAACTCTACGGATTTGCTAACGAAAGAAAGGCCTAAAGCTTTCAGAAAACCTATTGGCTTGGAGGTCAAATTGCTGCAAGCAGTGAGCTACAACTACTGGACTGTTTTTTTTTAATATATTGGTAGTTGGTGATGTGTGTGTGAATTGCGGAAGGAAGGGGAACGTACTGAAATGGCAACAGACGGTCTGAACATCGCAGGTAAGCTGAGTGAACTGACTAATCAATTTTATTCATCAGTGATTAAGCCCAGAGGCCAAAAATTTTCCAAAAATCTAGGAGTAACCTCAAAATTCGAGATGTCAGAACGGTGAACTAAAGCAAGCTCCATACTGAGGACCCACGAATATTAGGCACCATACAAACTTCAGTCGTCACACTGACCTGGTGCCTGGGATTTGTGTAACCCTTGTTTGGCATATTTAACAATAGCTTTATTTTCATTCTTTTCCAGAACTGACGACATATAACTATAACTTGATAACCCAAAATTTTGTGTACATATACTGCCGGTTCTATTCACGTTGCGGCCTATGCCTGAGATGGATTCTTGCGTCACGAAGAAGAATGGGTAAGATATACAAGGGCTGGACAGCGTACCCAGAGATACAGTTTGTTCCATCTGATCGACCAAGCTGTGTAGGTTTTTCACATTCACATGAAGACAGAGACAAAACCAATCTCCGAAACACTGAAATTTGAGGCTTCCTCAGTGGTGAAGAAAAAGTTCGGTAAAGTTACACTATGTAGGTCAGCAGATAGGCACCAAAGTTTTGGAGGAATCTGCTGCCTCTCTCTTCAGGATAAATTCATCTATCCTTCAGAAGAGTCTAACCTGCAGATGGAGACCTGCTTACCAGTTTTACAATACATTACACGCTAGAGGACAACTATCTGTATAGTCACTATTGGAATTGCTTCAAATCTCATAAAACTATAAGCCGCTTTCATTGTCAGTCTTTCAAACACACTTCCTAGTACAAGAAACCTGAAAAAGACAAATTTGCTGTGCATTTGTAAAACAGTCGTGACTAGCAGCCCAGAGGACAAAATATTCTTTCCTAAATGAAAGACGAACCGCCCTCAAGTTCCAGCCTATTTATCTAGGGGGAATAGAAATAGGCTAGGAAAATTTCTGGTGGATTCCAGGTCCTTAAACTAGTACAGAACCTAAAAAATTTGATACACGTAAAGAATAAATTATATTTAAATATCTGTTACACCCACGTGTCATTACAATGTTCATTCACATTTACAGTAATGGAGAATATTCATCGTCCCGACATTCACTAACAAAAATATAGAATCTGGAAGGTGTCCACGGAATTTACATAAAAAGCAAAATTTTATCATAGAGAAGTTTCCTAGGAATAGAAGTTATTCTTATTCGACGCAGGCATTGGTAATGGTTTTCTGTTTATTGTAGTGATTACTGCCTGGGAATCAATACTTTGTATTTAAATTAAAATCTGCTTTCTTTATGTTACTTGTCTCTAGGAGTTTCCTTTTCCCGTGTTGCCACCTTGAAAATTAAGTAGATGGAGGCAATATTTTTTAAAAGTAATACATTTTATAAAAGTAATAACAAAATTTTTCAAGGAGCACTGAATGAAACCAAAATGCAAGCCAAGCGACAGCATAAGAAAATAAATGGGCACTAACAGGCCTAAATTGCTAATATTGAGGCTGCGAAATATAAATGGGCTTAATGTTGTAAATTTCGAAACATTTACATTGGGACCTACCACTCGATAGCAACTCCCTCGTGACGAATATTGCAAATTGCTCTCTCACTATCCGTGATTTGAGGTTTATACTGTGTTTAGGGTAAAGTTTACTGTCATGTGACGTGTACCGCCGTGCAGTTTGGTAGGTATGGCTTCTACCGAAAGTATCGAGGCAGTACATTTCCCCAAAACATTGGTAAGTAGTTCCCACGTTACACGTTGTGATATTCCAGACGAAAGTGCTTTATATGTTTAAAACGTTTGTGTATTCGGATTATATTACTGGTAAATCGGCGGAATCAGCTAATTGAAAGTGTAATAAACGGAATCCCTTAATTTTAAGATAGGTTTTTTTGGTGTAATTTAGTATTTTTAAGATATCTTTATTTATTTTATATGTTGAGATTTATGAGGCGCGTTCGCATAGTGGGAAAAATTGCCTCTTACCTTCGTCATATTCGTCTCTCCGTCCGTCGGTCCGCATATATCAGCGCCGCTCCCACTGGACCGATTTCTGTCAAACTTGATATTGGGGACTTTCAATAAAAAAACTGCCGAGGAGATCTAAATTTATTTAAAATCGTGCAAAAATATCGGACACTTTATACGAAGACCCAATTTCGTTTTATTATTGCCGGTAAAATTAAATGGCCATAAAAGCGCTGTCTTCGAGTGCAACGGTATCAGGCTGTTATTCTCTTCGTCTGTCTGTCTTCCGTCTATCCGCTTGTGCCATTGCGGCTCCCTCTGGACGGATTTGCGTAAAATTTGATATTGGGAACTTTTGTGAAAGTCTATCGAGAGAATACAGGTTTGTTTAAAATCCAGCAAAAGTATTGGGCACTTTATAAGACGACCTAAGTGTGTGTTAGACTACTGGTGCCGGTGATATAGTATAAGATTGTTATTCTTCTCCTCATCTGTCTGAGTGTCTGTGCCTGTCCGTCTGTCGACGTGTGTCAGTGCGGCTCAAACTGGAGGGATTTGTGTGAAATTTGATATTGGGGACTTCTATGAAGAGAGAATACAATTTTGTTTAAAATCGGGCCAGTGTCAGGCACTTTTTAAGAAGGCATAAATATGTGTTACTGTTGCCGGTGATAATAAATTGCCATAAAAGTGCTCACCAAGAGAAATGATATCAGACTGTGAGCATAGCCGAGAAGGTATAAACATTACGCAAACGTGCCACAATGTTACGTTATACTATATTGTCTATCTTGTTCTATGATGAGTTTAATCACCCTAAGAAAAATATTTGAATTCCTCATTTAAGGAAGATGAGGCAGACAGTGTACATACCCGTTCACTGACCTTGCACTTTTCTCTGCTGGAAATGTTTACTTTACAGATAACAGTTTTCCAGCGACCTTTACAACAGAAAGAAAGCATATTCTTCGAAAAGAGGACAACTCACTGACATTAATGAAATAACAACTACCTTCTCTACGCAGAAAATATTGCACTCCAAGCTTGCCTAGACAAAAGTCGATCTTATTCACAATAAGAACAATAATAGCAACAATAACAATAAAAACAACAAACCAAAGTTCATGGTCGACTGTGTAGCACTTGTGTTTCCTATCTCAGGTTAAAATCTCAGCCTGAAGACCTGTAAAACTGACCAAGGAATTTCGTTGTATGCCTCTCTATTACCTAAGATTAGAACACGATAATATCCTTCCACAAACTTTTCAGTTCACTGTTTAAAGATGCTCTTACTACGCGATATTATGCAAACTAAAACGTCGATATCATTACGTAATTAATAAGCATGAGCAATCCAAAGATCACCACAGAACAAAGGGGGCCTACATATGAAGAGTCTCTTAGTTGGTATTTTTCATTTAGTAGGAATAACTTTTCGTGGATTAAATAAAGAAGCTGAAATGAGAGTCATCAGCTAGGGAAGTGAAGCATCCTTATTACTTCTTATCTACAGGGAATTGAGGTAGAGCATGAATTCGGGATAAGAAACGTCACCAATACTTCAAATCTACAGGCAACTTAGACGGTGAGCATGAGCTATGGATTAAACAGTCTTCATTATTCCATATCTACAGAGAACTGAGATGGGGTTGTGAGCTATGAATGACAGATATCAATATTCCATATCTGCAGGAAACTGAAATGGGGTCGTGATCTGTGGATGAGAAATGTCATTTTTTCACATTTACAGGGAACTGAGGTGGTGATGTGAGCTATGGATGACAAATATCAATATTCCATATCTGCGGGTAAATGAGATGGTGTTGTAGGCTGTGGGTGAGAAATGTCATTATTTCATACCTACAAGGAATTGGAATGGGGGATGTGAGCTACAGATGAGAAATATCATCTTTATTCCACATCTTCAGGTAAATGCGATGGGAGTCGTTATCTTTGGATAAGAAATATCATCTTTATTCCAAATCTACAGGAATGTTTGTGAATATTTTAATTCACTTCTGCCACCTCAGAAACGTCTTGCATGGGTCAGTTACTTACAAATGTTAATTATGAATGAGCCGTGGCTCTTCTTTTATGTCACTAACAGACTGAAGCAAGATTCTCTTTACCCATCCGCTGCGGAATAACCCTGTCATCCTTTGTTACGCGTTCTCTCCTTTTACATAAGCCTGTAAATATCTTCCTCGGACCCTTCTCAGGACAGCAGTTTCTCTGATTGTCCGACATTTGGAACCATAGCTTCTTCTCCCTCCATTCCGTCTTTACATTACCCTTCCTACCATTTTTGCCATTATCCTTTTCTGCGTAAGAATCCAGGAAACGACACAAAGTCTCTCAGTATCGCCTGCGTTCCACCTAGTAGGGACAACGTCCGAGTTAAACCCCTTGTTTGAAATATAGGGAGGGCTGAAAGGAAGAAAAGAACTCTGAAAGGGGCGAAAACGTAACAGAAAGTCAGCTCCAAAAGAATTCATCACTCCCTTTTATCTTCAAGCCGTCCCTTTTCGTGTATATGCATTTTCTGGGAAGACTGGAACACGGCAATGATAAGCCTCTGAAGTTACGACAGGCTACGAGCGAGAAGGACAAAAAATGTAAGAAAACAAGTGTGGGGTTTAGCATAGTGGGGGCCTTTCTTAAAGAACTGGTCAAAAGACGGTAGGGTTTTGAGTTCTGCCCGTAACAAATTACTGATCATTCTTCCTAAACAACAGTCCAGTCCAGGTTTAGAATGGATTTGAAAGTGGTGATATTCTAATTTTTTTGTAGGGCACTTGAATTTACCTCGTTAACTTTCATTTTCACGGTCATCATTGTCGTGAAGGTAGGGCCACTAAGTTACGAGGGTCAGTTATGTAACAAGAATAGAAGGGGTTATGCAGTTTTATGGTCTTGACTTTAGAAAGAAGCAGTGAGGCGATCTTCCTGAGAACATAAATTTCATTTAAAGCGAAGTGTTCAGACCACCAGGACCGATACCATTCGCTTGTAGTTTATCATCCTGACAAGATGATTTCCCTAAAAAAAAGGTCACATTGTACAATGTTTGTCAAATCAAACGCTTTGTTATGTGGGTATTATGTCTGTTTTGTATTTCCATTATGTGCTTAGTACAATATCTAGCTACAGGATGACGTCCGTGGTATTATTTCTAGCAGAAGCATGAATTTCTCTCTTCACTAGCGCGTCCTGACTGACTCTGGGACCCACTGGATTTCCTATTGACTCTGCAATGGGCAAAGCGAACAGTGCTTGAATCTGACCATCATCTCAATGCAGTCTCGAGGCAGTTTACAGTTTCACTTCCACTCCCTCATACATCTTAATGGGTTTGTGTCCAAGGTAGCACAGTTCAACTTTCGAAGTCGCTGTTAAGACAGTGATATCGAAAGTGGGGGATGCCCCTGTACAGGCTGCTTCTGGATAAAGACAAGGGGGTTACCTAAACCATAGTCAATTCTGCTCTGGGGACCACTTCTGGATACCGATATGGGGATCACCTGAAACGAGATCAGTGCCTCTGTGGTGGCCGCTCTTGGATACGGAATTAAGGAGTAATTAAATTTGTGGAAAATGCCTATGTGTGGGGGGGGGGGAAGGATTCTAACACGGGCGTTACTGTAAGCGTGAGCTGGGATTTGACGCCGTGTTGTGTGGTAGCAAATTGACTTATTATTCTTTTCGTGTTTCGGAGTCAGCTGGTTTTATTTTCAGACGGAAAATGTCCAATTTTACAAAAGAAGGAAGAATGACAAAGAATCAGCGGAACTGTACCTACTCAGTCCTTTCAAGCCCAGTAGAAAATACACATACCATCTGCTGTAACATTAAAAAAATCTGCATTTCCTCCACACATAGTGTTTTCATGTCCTTATGAGTCTCACCTTAAACACAGGGGGTTTCCCCTAGAGATCTTTAACAGCTTAGATTTTACAATACAGGAGGGCCTTGTTTTCTCTTAGATAGGGACTGAGTTTTTGTGTATAATTTAGATGAACTTGAGTCTTCAAATAGTTAAATCTATCTTTGGACTTATCATACGTGAGGGTCCTAGGTATACATAAGGAACTCTTATGCTTTAGCGATTTGCGAATTCTCGAAACGTAATCACGCTGTAAGGCGCCGCACTAGAACCATTTGTGTTTAAGCATTTCAGCTCTTTAAATTGTGAAGATGACCTTAACACTTTTGAAATGTTTGGTTTTTACCACACAGAAAGCACACCAAATGGTTCTTATTTTGGTTTATATTTATTTTCTAGATCAGAAGTAAAATTTTAACTTCTTTTTAGACATTGGGTAGGATTCCTTGGACTGGAAAGTAGTCTATTACAAGACGTCGACTTCACAGGACAACACAAACACAGGAAAACGCGCGTGTTACTCCGACTAATATTCGAACCCTCTACCTCAAAATTCGAACACTCCGAGATAGTAAGTTTTTTATACCGTATGCCAGCGAAATCGGCATAGAAGAAATGTGTGCTGTAATTTCTTAGTTTCCGTCCAAATGCACGTAACATTACCACTGTCAAGTAAAAAAAAAAAAAAGTGATGTGGTAACATTTTAATTGTCGCCAGAACTGAGAATTTTCCATTACTTAACCGGTCACTATGGAGGTCATTTGAAACGCATACAAAGATAAGGGTTCTAGAATATTTACATTTGGGAAGAATGCGACTGCTATAGGGAATTTTATCTGAGGACAGGACGCCTTATCTCGTAGAGTGTGTGTTTGTGTGTGTGTGAGGAAAAACCAGCAATTAAGGGCCTGCTTTCGAAAATGATAGAATTAATTATCATACATTCTTCTGCTACGTAGTATGAATGCCTAATATCTTACTGCTTACCAACACGTAGAATATGCGGTCGTTGAATTATCGTACATACGGCAATGAGAAGTCCTGGAAAAGTCTCATGCCATTTAATTTCTTTAAGTAGTCCAGTATTAATACAAATATTACCAGTAAAATGTTCACTAAAAATTAAATGGTAAAATTTTACAATTCCCATTTGTATCCACGACATTCCACACAATCCTTCCACTGTTCGACTATTTTACATTATAATCCTTAAGAGACTCTTTAAAAATACGACTTTACTGCAGTCTGCACGGTATGTAACTGTCTCCGGTAAAGGCTGAGATTGCAATAACGACTAAATCAAAGTACTTGTCGTTGCCGATTATTTTACCATATTCTAATCCGTTCTTGTCTGCTAGCAACGATCGATACCTCTACGTACTATACAGACTACAAAAAGTACCAGTCCATTTTCTACTTGCACCTACTATTCTAGACAGTCTGTCTATATGAATAGAACATCTCATGCCATGCTTGTAATTTTAATATGATTTTTTGACACAAAATATACAGAATACATTCGTGATCTAGATCTACAAAAAATTCTCATTTATAGACGTAATTAATTGTATAATGTATGGAGCCGAGATAACTCATTCGATGTAGGGACTACGTTACGGACTGGACGGCCAAGAAATCTCGAATCGATCCCTGTCGAGAAATGTTTCTGTTCTCCATAGCATTCAGGCGGGTTCTGGGGCCCACACAGCCCCTTTTTAATGGATACCAGAGGCTCTTTTCCCAGAAGTGGAAGAGGTTGGTATATGAGGCTGACCACTCATCACCATCTAGTGTCAACATTAAGAAGGCGTAGAGGTATACACCCAATTGCTCACAGGTACGGCTTCACAGAGTGTAGTTCGATTGCGCCCAAGAATACCTATACGTTTACTATAACACAGCGTTTTTACGTATAAATGTAGCCAGCGTTTGGAGACCACAATTTAACTAAATTTCCCTGAGCAAGTAACAGGAACGTGACATCATGAAGTACGGTGTTGTATTTTGCACGCTGCTGTCTTGGCAAAACAGCGATATGTCAAATACGGTGGGGGGG
>JGI20166J26741_11466918_pt1 | contig 13226 bp, 8 predicted proteins | sample TergutCu122P5_FD_26741 | JGI IMG/M metagenome (IMG submission 26741)
CTGTCTGTTCCATCTTCATAGGCAGGTAGGTGTGTGTAGAATGAACTAGTCTGAGGGCAATGTTGGGGTATTATATGGGAAAAGGTTTGGCTTGGAAATGGTCTGAGCCATTAGGATGGGCGGGGTGTCAGAGAACAGAAACAAATGTGAAAGTTTCCCCAGCTACATTGAGGCCAGATGTGTGAGGGAGATAGGATGAGTAGGGGTGGGCAGGGGATGGTAGAAATCAAACTATTGTGTCATAAGTGGCTGTCTCCTTTCCTTCAGTGTGCGTAAAAGCGGTTTCCATGACTTGCTTAGGGTCAGGCCATCTTCTCTGTTTATGTTGTTTGGGTGCATTTCAAGTTCAATGGCTTCCCTGATGAGATGGTCCATGTAACCAGTCTTAGCCGAGAGGAGTTTTGTGTCCTGTAGTTTAATTAAGTGAAATCAAGAAGTTTGATTCTGATGAAACATCTGTAACGGCTTCAATACATACTGTGTATTTGCAGCCTTCTGCTTTATATAATTCAAGCACTGAACAGTTTTGTGCTGAGTACCAATTCCTTCCACATTTCCTTTTATGTTACTCTATATATTTAGGATTCATTGTATCATAGCACTTGTCTGAGCTGCAAGAAGCATGTTATTCCATGCTGTTGTGCCTGCAAAAAACTTAACAAGTACTGAACAGATTCCATGTTGCACATTTATGATGTCTAGCAATGAAGGCATGCATTTTAGTGTGTATTTTTGTTACTGAAGATGCCAGCATAGCGGGAACAATGATGTGTCATGAATATTTCTTGTAGACGAATACAGTTTCCAGTTTTGAAATTTATTAATGGCTTTCTGTGGTGTTTATGAAGATGATGCTGTCATATTACACAGGTTTGAATGGTTTACACATATAAGTACATATTGTTATATGTGCAAAGATACCTTTTTATAGTTAGCTCTTAGGCCAGAACTCCTGTGGATTCATTATTTACATACTAAAGTGTGACCAAGTAATTTATGAAGTGATACAACAATAAGTTTCACTGTTTCATTAGTGGAAACAACATTTTGCCTCCTATTCCACCAGTTTTTCTATTGCAGATGATATTAAAACCTTCAGGCAGGCTAAGAGTTAATTTGAATTTGGATGACTAAAATCTTTTTGTTATCTGAATGCATTATCCTTGTTTTCTATATATTACTGTGCTCTTATGTACCCTATGTATAATTTTGGTGCATTTGCAGTCAAAACAGCAAATGTTAACCTATTTGTTAAACCATGGCTGTCTGTATGTAGCAACTTGAGAACTACTGAAAACATTTCATGAAACTAGATAATGGAGGGTTTTGCTAAAATATGACAACACATTCCAGTTTGGTTAAAATCAATCAGTAGTAATGCATACTACACCCAAAAAAAAAATCAAGTAAAGTACACCCTAGAACAGGCCATAAAGACCCAGAGGGGGAGTAGAGGTGTAGCTGTACTCTTTGGCGCTAGATGCAGTTGGGTGGTCGTCACACCCTGGTCGCTTTACCCCACAGGAAAGATGCCCTGTACCCTTTGTACAGGAGGCTGAGTGGGCCCCAGGGCTGGTCTGGACAGGTGTGGAAAATCTTGCTGCCACCAGGATTCGACCACCAGACTGTCCAGCCCATAGCGAGTTGCTATGCTGACTATGATATCCCCGCCCACTGAAACTAAACTTTCTTGTCTCCTCATCCACTTGCCCAGTTTTATGTTATTTATAAGACAGTGTCAAAAGATGGCATTCTAAAACTGAAAATACAGTAGCAGTAACAGCTAGTGCACCAAAGGTGTTATGCAGTGTTTACATTTTGTAACTTGTTCTGTATTGACAGGTACAATTCGTGGACATTGTGTGTGTAAATCGTTATCCAGCATGGTACAGTGATTCTGGTCGAACAGATTTAATTCAACTGCAAGTGAAGAATGAGCTCACTACATGGCATCTCAAATTCAAAAAGCCAGTGCTAATTACAGAATACGGGGCTGGATCAGTAATTGGAATGCACATGGTTGGTCAACATCAACACTATTATACTGTTATCATGTATATTCCTCATTATTTACCTCTGATAAGGTGAATCTCCTTAAAGTGGGGGAAAGGAAGATTCTTGCCATAATTGAGGATCTGCATTAACTGTGGGTGTTTCTATAGGCTATTTTGGGGATATTTTCTGAACTCAGTATCAAGTGCCTTGGTGAAAAAGATATTCACCGTTTTGCAGGATGGATCTTTCTTGGACCCCACAAAGTAAGCATCTTCCACTTCTACTTGAAGAAAGCAAACAAGCCAGCCTTTAAAATGATATACAGTTTATTCATCCAGAAAACATTCAAAGAAAATGTGCTCATTATGATGTAAGGGGCAGATGGATATGCTTCCTGTTCTTTCTGTATCTCCTTATATTCTCTTATTATGGGCATAAATGCTATATTAGTGAAGTCTTTGAGTATTACCCATGAGTTTTTTGCTGTCACAACTATTTCACTCGATAGATTGCAGGATCACATCATTCTGAAGCGAGGAATCAATGATGTGTTATTAAAACAAAAAGAGATTAAGTTGTTGGCAGCAGGAGGTGAGAAGCTGACTTACATTCATGAACGACTGCTCAAAGCACATGGTGAAGCTGCTTTGATTATGAGTACTTTTTGATGGTGGGAAGATTGATTAAAGAAACTGAAACAGGAAGAGCAGTACCTCATAACAAACCATGGAGTGGTTGCGCTTGCACAGCAGTAATGCCTTACAATATTCAATGGTTTGATGAGCTGATATGTGGTAAAGCACTTTATATTTAACTGTTGAATCCTTTATTAAATTAATTATCAACATAAAATAAATATTTATGATTGCTTTATAAGAAAGGAATTATAAATATTTTATTATTTTGGTTGTACATTTTACGTATTTCTTTCAGATATAAGACTAGTGATTGTTGTATATAATCATGTTTTTATAGTATTGTAACTTTTTCATATCCAAATGCCATGTGGTGGAACAATGGATCAATGGAATGCATGTAGGTATTGTATATTAGTATGTGTATATGTACACGCGCACATGTGTGTGTGTGTGTGTGCGCGCGCACACATTTAAATGTGTAGTTTGTATGTATGTATGAATGTGTAGATAGCTGTATGTATGTAACAACCAATGGGTATGTTTCATCCTGTTCATTAGTGAAGGCAATATAATGTAAATTATTGAGAGTTTTGGCTGTTCCAAGGTCCTTGCTTGTTGGATGCCAAGAATGCTGGTTTACACACAAAGAAGCAAGGGAAGCAGATTCTACTAACCTTTTGCACCTGTATCACACATCTATTATAGCCTCTCACATTTCACTATCCCAGCAATAATAGGTGACCTGTCTGAATCACAATGTTTATTGTATGTAATCTCAGAAATGTACTCACAGTTTGCTGTTTACAGGCACCATCTTCCATGTGGACAGAAGATTATCAAGTGGTCACACTGAAAGAACACTTCAAAGCTTTTGACACCCTGTATAAAGAAGGCTTCCTCATTGGTGAGATGATTTGGAACTTTGCAGATTTTGCTACACCCCAAGGTGAAGTGTTCTACGTATATGTATTAGGTGGTGTATGTTAAGGAGTACAGTCTTCTGGGTGTGGCATCATGTGGTTCTGGACACAAGTACCAATGTTGCAGAGGCACGTACTACCTCCATCCTCTGTGTAGAAGACACTGTAAAAGTAAAGAGGACATGTTCGTCTGAAATATTGGTACACATGCGCCAGAGGACATGGTATCACTCATATCCGAGAAGATAATAATATTAAAAAATCTCAGATCCCAGGTGCTGTCTGTGTTAGATATAGAAAGGTGTATGATGATTCCACTAGGTGAACATAATTTAGCATAATGCACCATACTGACATTCAAGATGAAAGTTAAAAGTTCTTTCTGTGCTTACTTAAGCAACACATTATGAACATATGATGGGGAATGAAGGTACAGGTCCATACATTTTTAACCTTGGTAATGGATGGAGGAGCATGTTCAGATTCACACCTTAGCTACTTTCTCCTGGGACTGAACCGCAGGTATCCAGTGCATATGGGGTTACAAGGGCCTCAAAGCCAGCCTGAATTTGGTGTCAACAGAATCCCTGCCTCTGTCTGGAACGTGAGTTAATGCATGGTGTACCAGGAGGGTATCTGCCATATTTCAAAAGAACATTCCTTAGGTTAATTTATACTGATAGAACCACACATACCTATATCAAGTTAAGTGGTTACAGGGATAATGATGTGAATAAAGTGTGGTCTTCATGCGGTTCCATGTACTGTACCTGTTAAACGTGATTTATTATCCATACACTGTGCAGGTCCATTCTTGAGCTAATAACCAAGCCACACCATGTGCAGGCCACTTAATACTATGTAGAATACTTGGAACCCTAACAACAATTCTTATGACAATAGTATATGTTTTCCTAGGTTAAGTAATGTCTTTATGTCTTTGAGATGTTAATTAGATGTTAAGTACAGGTGTTAAAATGTCTCATTTTAATATGTATTGGGTAATCTCTAAATGTATAAAAGCTCTCTTTTCTTTAAAACTTTATGCGTAATGATCTCTGTAAACCTTAAACTTTGTATATAGGTATGTTCATACATATTGATGTAATTTAAGCTGAGGGATGTTTTCCCAAAGTGTGACAAATTCCTCCTGGTACATCGTATATACTTCTTGTCTATTTAACGCTCCAACTACTGCCCACTAGAGAGGGCTTTTAAACTTCATACAGTGCACTCAGTCTGGCACTGAAGGGTTAATGATAGGTATGTTGTCAACTGAAAATGTTACAACAGCAGGATGCAAAGCCAAAGAATTCACATAATATATTTGTTTGCTTCTGTTAATTTGAATTTCACATTTATGCAGTTCCATCTTTCTTTTTATAGAATTCACTCGTCCTGGAGGATGCAAGAAAGGCCTTTTTACTCGGGAACGACAACCAAAAATGGCAGCCCATATTACCCGTTGGCGGTATTGGACATTGGCCCATAGTGCTTTTAATGTAACATTGCCAAATGATTTGCTGTTTATGGGTTCATAATGTACATGTGTGTCAAAGTTTTTCTTCTTGTCATTTATCAGTGTAATTTATTTATGGAATATAACACAGCCAAGACAGCTGCTTATGGTGAGAACCAATAAGGATATATATATATATATATATATAGAGGCAGGTAACAAATAGGCCACATTGTGAAAATTTTACTGTGTTTAATAACAAGAAATTGTGAACAGATCAAGTGTTTAATTTTTTTTAAATAACTGTAAATATGTTACACGTTGCGACCATATGCATAATGTGATTCGATGCCATCATGGGCAAACAGTGGGCAAGCGGCTCATGAATATATAAAATGTCTTATGACTGCTACGGTTGCTGGCACAACTGTTATTAACACTTCACAAAAGTATCTCATATGAAAGTGCTGCTCCTTGTGGTCTGTATTTATACTGTTCCTGAAAGGAGCATTGAATAAAACATCTTGTGCCATTTCTCATTAGGGTGAGTTTATTACAGAGGGAGCAAGAATATATGAGAATTTACAGGCTCAAGTTTTACTGACCTAACGTGACATGATGGTGGTGATGATGGCAAGAGACATTTGCTGTTGAAATTTACAGCTGGGATATTGGAAGAGAAAATGGAATAAAATCAAGAGGACACATATCAATTTCTCCATAAACAAAATCTATATTGTATTTGTAATTTTAACATAATTACATTAAATTAACTCATCTTATCTTCCTTTCACAGAGAATGTACTGAACAATCCCCAGTAATCCTTTCCATGGAAACCTAATTTAGTCCATGTGTATGTATGGACACTAATAAGAGAAAAATTGCAGTTTGTTTAATACACTTTTGAAATAATCTATTCCGTTTTGATACAAAACTCAATAAATTCTATGTATGCTTTCAGTCATGCAGCTACCAGTATATACCAAATAATATACTATATTGCACATTTATTTACATAATAACAGTGGAAACTAAAACAATAACACAGTCAACTACCAAATATATATTACAATAATACAGCCTACACTACATACATGTAATATGTTACAAAGTAAGTCAGATTAGGTGGCTGTAGTGTTAGACAATTTGCATCATAACAACAAATGCTGTCTACAGCTTTGCTGTTTGAATATGTTAACTGGCACATTCTATGCCCCCCCTCCCATCCCCCAAGGAAAGAAAGGAGGCTTATGAATTTGCACCCCAGACGACAGCAGTCTTTTTAGTCACCTTGTGAGACCCTCATATTTCTAACTCAAAGCAGCAGAGTCCTTGAGAAACCAGTATTTCCTCAGTCATTCAAGAAGTTCCCCATATTTTCTGGAACCTTAAGTTTCATTATCACCTCCACTGCAACCTGCCACTGGTCATTAAGCCATATGAAAACACCCTAAATCCTTCTAACATATCCTTTATGATCTCTTTTAATATTAAGCTCTCATCTACACTAAGGTCTTCCCAGCAGTTTCTTTCCTTCAGGTTTTCCCACAAAATCCCTCACGCATTTCTCAAATATTTCATGCATGGCACATGTCCCATCCATGTAATCCTCCTTAGTTTGATCATCCTAATAAATGGTTTGGAGTACAAATCATGACATCCTTCATTACATAATTGTCCCCAGCCTCCTGGTATTTTCCTCCCTCTTACAGAAGCACAAACATTACTAAACAACTGAAGCTTGTTGCAGTGGCTGGCAGAAGGTGCAGATAACTGGAGTGTGACAGGTTTACAAGCTCTTGGTCATGAGCCTCTGATGCAATTAAACAGCATGACAGTGGGAACAGATAGAATCACCAACTACGTGATACATGGTAGAGTAAGGCAATATTATAATTTAGCCTTTTACTATCAGGTGCTTTCAGGAAAGTCATGTTAGATTTGCATCATCATATTTTGGTTCAGTTCAACTCAGAACTTGTTAGCATAACTTCTGCTCTGAATGATACATACTGGTACTGTACTGAGATATTTGAGGTTCTCATGGTGGTGTGCAGACTACACATTATCACATCCTAGAAGACAGTAATCATCAATCATATACTTTCAGTGTGTAAATATGATACAGAGATAAGTGAAAGTTCTGTTGCTTTACTTAAACAACAGGCAAATAAATTTATGTGTAATGAAATTAGTAAAATTTCTTTCAAGCAGCTATTGCAAACTTAACTTTTTAAGGTTCATCATATCATGTTGTAGCATAACTGATATTATATTATTATTTATATACATATATATATATTAGGTAGATCAAATATAAACCGACCTCTGTCAGTTGCAACCAGCAAATGAGCACGATTGTGTTATTGACCTTGTGCGGTGGTGTGGTGGTGAGTGGGGACCCTCCTCACTTCGCCGTCAGACTCTCCCTTCTCAGTTAGTTGAATTCAAGATGGGCGAGAGAGAGGTGCCAATTACTGTTGCACAACGTGTTGTAATAAGGTTCCTAACCAATGAAAACGTTGGGCCCAATGAAATTTGGTGTAGATTACGTGCACAATATGGGGAATCAACACTATCGAAGACGCAAGTGAAATTCTGGCATAAAGAGTTCCGTGGAGGAAGAGAAGCCATGCAAAACACAAGTCATCAATGACGCTCAAGGACAAGCATCAGCCCAGAGAATATCACAGCGTTTCGTGACCTTATTGAAGGCAATCATCGGCTTACTGTGGTTGAAATTTGTCAGGAGCTTGGTACGTGTATCAGCTATGGGAGTGTGCAGTCCATCATCAAAAACGAGCTGCTGCTTCGAAAAATTTCGGCCCGATGGGTACTCAGGCTGTTGAGTGATCAACAAAAAACTGCTCGTGTTCAAATCTCTGAAACATTGTTGGCGCGCTACGAAGAGGAAGGAGATGCATTCATTCATTGCATAGTGACCTGTGATGAAACCTGGGTGCATCACTACACACCAGAGACGAAATACATCTTCATGAAAAAGAGCAACTGGTTATGCTGTTTATGAAAATAATAGTTGTATACCCTAAAAATCATATAAAATGCATAAATATACCTAACAGACAACTTGTGGAGTTGAAATAGAAGATACACAAAGCATCAGTCTTAACTCACATGAAATGGCATTCATTGGCCAGTCTTTGTAATGGAGATGCAGTGTGTTTTCTGTGCAACAGGAAATAAATGTTTAAACACCATTTAAATAAATTTCAGTCTTAAAATGGCTAAAGAAATAAAATTCAGTCACTACTTTTGTTTATTATGTAGTAAACTGGCAATTCACATGACATCCAGCATGAAGCATTTGAGTAATAGCTCTTTGATGTATGCTGCTGTATAAAGATCATTGGCATGGCACAAGTATACACAGGTTTACTGGGACATACACTGACTATGACGGTTCGTTCATATCTCAGTACAATCGTATGAATCAATTCTAGATACAGTGACTGACTTTAGAGTAAGTCATATCAGGTTATGAATGCCATAACATTCAACTTGTTAATCTTTTGCTTCTGCTGTAGCTTCAGTATGTCACCACCATTTAATTTACCATATATATGTACACACACACACACCACTAATAGATAAAATAGCACTTCTAGTTACATGCATTTCATAGTCACTTTTCATTCTGATTGGATGCATACAGCATAATTACACACTGCATTCACTAATTTATCAAAATTAGGCTATAGAATTTCTCATGATTAACACACCCCTGTACAGAATACACTACAACTGAACAGTTTTGCTACTTCACCTTCTGCAAGCAAAACAATCATATTCCACCTGTAGTAACTGAAAAAATTATATTAGTCTGTCTGAAAAACAGATAATGAAACACAAAACAAAAATTGCTGTGATTTAGGATTCCAAACTTTAGGTTACATATTGTTTGATGTGTGTATTTTACTACATACAGAATGTTACTGATTACTCAAAATTATGTTGTACAATAAGCAAAGTTACTGGACTTAGTCCTCCTCAACAACTGTAATTTTGGAATGACATCTCTGGTTTGCATTAAAATGATATGGAAATAAAATATGAAGAATGGCACTGGGAATATGGTCTTTGGGATGTGATGTCATGTTGTTGGGAAGATTAGGTAACACACTAGTGGAACCTGCTGCCTCCATCATTAGGGTAACCTTCAATTCATTCTACTCTGCTGATGGAGGCAGCAGATTCCTCTGAAATGCATGTATTTTTCTACCAAACTGCATGATGGCATATCGTACAGACCATAGTCTTCACAGAATTGTGAAGACAGAGGTTGCAGGTCCTTCCAAAATGGTGGTTCCAAACTACTTGACATCATACACCAGCAAACAACAGTCATTACCAAGAAAACTTCAGATCTCACAAATATACTTAAATATCCTTGGCAGTTGCAATACATCAGGGCCCTCAGATACACTTCATTGAAGTGGAAAGCAGTAGCCACAATAAGGTTATGAAATTCGAACATGGCATTCTATACACCACACAGAGCTGTGCATCTTGTCCAGTGTACGACTGCATAACGTACAACTAACATTGAGGAAACAAAACACATCTGACTCCACAGAAGTCATATCACACAATATGCAGCACATGACTGAAGATTGAACTTACAATAACAACATGTAATGAAGACAGCCTTCAGCATTAGATCACCAAGTTAAGAGCAACATTCCATTAACAGATTCACATGAATAGCAATATTTTTTAAGTACTTCTGTAACTACAGCCATTGACAGTAAATTTACAATAAACTAGTTTTTATTAATCTATTCACACTATTTCAACATGGCCAGATTTATTTTGATAACTTTCTTCATAAATACAATAACTCTACTGAAAATAATTACTGGCTTTTGACTTGGTGTGACACTAAGCACAAATGTACTATGAACAAATGCAGCCTTCAAAGAAAGGAACAGTTCTGATGATCCATAGAGTACTAATCTGTATGTTGAAAACAGCTATGGCCCATATCTTTATTTTTCTTAATAACTTCAGGTAATCATCATTACGTACTGTTGCATTTTTGGAATCTTAGAACATTTATTGTTGGAGTATTTGTGATGCTTTGAATGGCTCAGACTGTATAGCACTACATATACATTTAAATGATGTTACCAGAGTGGCAAACATAGTGGCCATGTTCCTCTGTGTATCCAGACAGCAGACACCTGCTCAAATACAGTTTTTGTACAAACACTGTGATTCTAATTATCAGAAGCACTGGAACTTATGAACATTATTTATTTGTTTCTATGACTGCTAGTAGTTTCTTTACATGTGTCCTCCTTCCCATTCCTACATCTCCTTCAACTTTTTCACACACATCACACCAAATTTACATGGTACACAAGCATTCTGAAAATGAGGAAATGATGAAAAGAATGAATCAGACCAGCCAGTTCCAACCTGGTATCCTGATGGAGTAGAAAGTCAGAAATTCTCAAAGTTCAAGACCCAGAAATCAACACTTGAATTGAGGTTAAAATTGTATCTCATTTCAGTCTCAATAATTCAGGCCATGTAGATGACCATCATTTATGAGGTTTTTGTTCTTCTTGGATGTTACACAGCATGTGTCAGTACGTTACTGACATTTCAGAACAGCCTTGAAACCCATCTTCAAGGGTCAACTGACCCCAAAAGTGGGACTGATAGGCTGTCCCAAAATGTCAGTAAACAACTACCAGCATATGTTGCATAATATCCCAGAGGGGCTAAGGCCTCAACTAGTGATAGAACCTTGAAAACTTTCAATGTAATTTATTTTTTACCTTAGTTTGTGGTGCAAATTTCTGTATATGTTTTGTTTCATTTTCAGCTTTAACAAAGTATGAAAATATAAATGAATATTAATCATTCAGACTTACAACATATTACTGTTATCAGGTAACTCATTACATTTAAGATGAGTTAGATGACAGGATGAACATGACATAATTACAATATATGGGAAAAACGTTTATCAACATTTAACTGAAGAGCTGGAACAGAATTAAATATATACAGAAACATATGTCTTCTTCAACAACAGAACCAAAATATTGATTACAATGGCAAATACTTGAATAGTTTAAAAATGAGTTCCATCAGAACTATATGTTATGTTTTATTCAAATTCCTACAAATATATTCCAATTAACATAAATTTTATCATAGTTCCAGGTCAATATTTATGAACTATACAAACATACACACACATACACATGTTTGTGTATGAAAGTCAAAGCAATAACCCAAAATTAGCTAATTTTAGAGGGGGTGAAACTACTGCACATATTTCAGGAAGTATAATAAAAATTACACCCTCCAGAACTTTTTTTTTACTACAATTAGTGAATTAAGATGCATGAATAGCTGCAAAATGTTTCCTATGCTTCAGTCCCACAGTAAAATGAGGACTAAGAGTGAGATCTTGAAAATTATACTTTGAGACAGTCTAAACAATATTATAGTTATTGATACAAACCAATAAAAAAGTAAGATGGGAAAGTAAAATAAAACCTTTGTTATGAGTCTTATAAATACACTAAACATCTTACACTTTGGCTATATATTATACCCTACTATCCTTCCTACAGAGCGCAAAGGTCCACTTATGAAACAACTGCACGACTTGCAGGTGTGAGGTTTGTCCCACATCAATTTTCAAACCCCTGACCTGTTTTTATGAATCTTGGTGCAGACATTTGGCACTGAAGTACCTTCCAGAGATGTACTTTATTTCCTAAAATCAGTAACAACAACATGGCATGACATGTGACCTTATAAAGCGGGAATGATTCTAGTGACACTTACTTCAGTGTCTTTAAGATGCTGTATAATGTTATACAATGTAATTATTAATAATATGCCAGCAATGCAAAGTTTTCCTTACCTTTAAGTTTGATGGTGACAACTAACCAACCAATGAAGCCAGGCAAATTAAATTTGAAAGAGAGAGAGTGATCATAAAAATATCTACACTTGTGTGTTAAACACTGTATGCAAGGTAGCAATTACCAATTTAGCAAATGAGTGAAAGTTTGAAGTTACATCTGACAACTTTAGCCTGCACTTAAATATCACAAAAATAAATAAATAAATAATAATAATAATAAACCTAATTATTATGCAGGGCTAGCAATCTAAGCAAAGTAGGGTGTGTTCTGCTTCTAATCAGAATTCCTTGTTAAATAACATAGTGCTGTACAAACAATCAACTAACGTTGAGCCACCTAGTTCAGCCAGTACGGTATGAGCTCCAAAACCAGAGAAATGTGTGGATTCAGTGAGAACAGAATGTGTTTTTACCATGCACCAAAACTGACTGTGGGACTCAACCAGCCTCCTAACTAATGCATTACTGGAGGCACTTTCCACACAAGGAGCCTGAGTGTGACTCTAACCACTCATCTCAATCTAGTGCTGTGCCACCATAAGATGCCCAAAGCTCACATTGGGCTGTAGTGCCTCCCCTTTTACTATGCAATCAAATAGTTAATAAAAGTGAAAATGAACAAAGCACTAAACTCCCCCATGTACACAATCAACTCAATTTCTGTAATTCACTGTTTTCCTGTTAGAATTGCAAAAATATTTTGAGAATCAGCAATATGCAATGATTTTGAAATCATAGAGAAAATAACATACAGGACATAGAAAATACAGCAGGTACTTGACAACAACATTATGAAAAGGTTTATCACTCTTAAAATGGCTGAAACATCATACTAAATGTATTCTAAAATCGTTTCTTTCAAGACATTTAAAACATAAGGCCCTCTGTCACTGGAAACAGAAATATTGACCAGACAACTGAAGGCACCACAACAATGTAGACAACAAATACAGCAATGCCTTACATTGGTACAAGAGATACCATTTTCATTCAAGACATAATATTTTAGATAAGGCGAATAATTCATGATTCAAATATTTTACATGAAGATGCTGCATTTGAAATTGGCCTCACATACTGGACTGCCCAATTACCATATTTCCCAGCCCATAAGATGCGTGGTTTTTTCATTAGAAATTTTAGAAAAAAAATAATGATGAATGTATTTTAATTTTAGTAGTTTATTGGAAGAAAACAGGATTTTTACATACCAAAATTAGCAACCATAATATAATTTATTCATCATAGAAACCCAGAAAATCGTTGTCACTGCCACTAAAATCATCTTCATGGTTGTTTTCAC